>Ga0209367_1007959_pt1 | contig 14557 bp, 10 predicted proteins | sample WorMetLIZISLAND2_FD_187412 | JGI IMG/M metagenome (GOLD analysis project Ga0209367, IMG submission 187412) | Marine gutless worms symbiont microbial communities from Max Planck institute for Marine Microbiology, Germany - Olavius geniculatus... ... | reverse complement strand
TTATAGGAAAGTGTGGCGGAGCTAGTCATTCGTACCATCGGCGACCCCCTACGGCCACCCCTTTCCTCAAGCGGGGATTCTATGGGAAGCCTATAGGAATGTGGGGTCCTAACCCTAACCGTAACCCTAACTATGGCGGCCCCTGGCTAAGGCGGCCCTGGTTGGCTATGGAATTGTGGCTATGGCAGCCCTTGGCTATGGTGGCCCCTGGCTATGGCGGGCCTCACCACAGAATGTAGCTCTCATGTATTGTCTGACGCCACTGCTGTGTGAGCAACTGTTGCTGCCGATAATGACAATGACACTGCCATATGTTTTAGTTTATATGGTCTCGTGTCATGTAGCTTTCAGCAGTCAATGGTGTATTGGCATAGTAAAGGTAAAGGTAAAGGTAAAGGTCGTAAATTTGTATAGCGCATAGTCGCGAGCATGCGCACGCCTCTAATGCGCTTTCGTCACTAACCAGAGCCGCCTGCCGCACAGCCACCGTGTGCAGCCTGCAGACACAGGCTGGCACGGCCGGCTAGGCAACCCCAGTCAGCTGTACCAAGGTCCCCACCTTCTGTAACCCATGTAAATGAGTTACTACTCATTTTACCGTCCCACGGAGGATAGAAGGCTGAGTCGACCTAGCTGGCAGGCTTTGCACCGAGATGGTTTACCTGCCCGCAGGCAGTCACCCATCGCAGTAATAACCGGGTCTGGTGTAGAGTAACTTCGTTTCAGCTGAAACGCGTTACCAACTACGCCACGCCACCAACTAGTGTCTGATGTGTAGGTGCTCATGTGCCAGCAGTTGATACAGACGATGAAAACGATGGTTATCCTCGTGTGACGCTCGCAGAGATGCTCGACGATCTGTGCATTGCTGACGATGATTATACCGATGCAGACACTGCAGGCGCCAGCGCCATGATGATGCAGTAACGTTCTGCGCTCCTTGCTGACTTCATAGTGTCAGTGGCATCCTGCCAGCAGAGGGCGCCACGGGCACATTCCCTAACTGTAAATTTTGGGCTGTTGGAAAAGTGACGGAAAATTTACATCTGGGCGGAAAAATTTCATCCAAAAATGCAGATTTTGGGGCTAAAAAAATCGCCATTTTGAGGAAACTTAGTGGCAAAAATTGAAAATTTGCACACCAGGTCGGAAATATGCAGCTGACTATCATGGGCGGCACTAGGAATCTGAAGCTAGGGGGCAGGGCACAGGCGGGCAATAATTTTTTTGTGTGTGTTGGCCAAATATCAACATTATTCAGTTGTTTTGCACACCCGAATGACGTAGTGGGGTCTAGGGGCAGAGCCCTTGGTCGGAGGATCAGGGGGTATAGCCCCTTACCCTTTCCCCCCTGAAGTAACACTTTTAGGTTTTGGACCTTCAATTGAAGCCGCAAATTTGCCTGCTTTTTAATATTTGGAGATGCAAAAAAATCACAAATTTATGTCTGTGTTATCGTGCAAAAATGATGTTAAGTAAGTCGCACTCCTTGCGTTGTAGCTGGAGTTCCACGGGTGTCGGCATTATGACATTGATGTCTGTCTGGAGGATAACAGGGAAGATTATTAGAACTACCATTATGTTAATTACATATGCACGCGTATAGTGGAGTTCTTACAATTTTAGGTTTAGCTTGTTTCTTTTGCATTTTGTGTTTTGTGTTTCTGTAAAGGTTAAACTTACTGTTCCATTATTATGTGTTTGTGTGCATTCCGCCTGGAAAGGCGGTCCCCGAAATGATTTATACTGTGTTGGGTGGGACGTTAAACCCTACTCAGTCACTCACTCACTCACTCCACGGGTGTTGGGTCAGTCTGATGCATCGGGCGTTCAAATAGGTGAACGACACTGACCAGCATTATAGCAGTGGGCCACAGTCCACTACTATAATCATCGATAACCGTGGGCTCAACACCCGCTGGTGTCTGACGCCATTGTTACTATCGCTGCCCACCGCTGTCTATCTAGGGCAGCGTGGCTTAACTCCTGCAGGGTTGCCCCACACCACTGCTCAATGTCATCTGACCCTTCTCGGTGAGGCCGTCCTCTTTTGTTTCAACCATCCATCATTCCGAACACCAGCGTCTTTATCTTTCTGCTGTCGTCCATTCTGCAGATATGGCCGAAGAGGCGCAGCTTTCTCTGTATCACTACTATAATGCTGGCCACTACTACTAACATGTCTGCTACTACTACTGCTACTAATATTAGTACACTGTGATCGGAAAAAAACACCCACTCGCGTTTTCTTTATATCTCTGTGGAAAATGTTTATGTTTTCACAAGATTTTCACGGAATGATTTTCAAGACAAATGTGTGGCCCCCGTTTTGTGGGGCCCTTGCATCTACCATGTTGCCCGTGCCTGAATCCGGCCCTGTCAAGAAAGAACGCCTTTGAGAAAGAAGTAAATTACTCTTAACCTATGTCTACATTACCTACATTACCTAGCAAAACAGTTCTCAGTTTGTAAGCCCATGATCAAACAGCGATCATCCTTTGTTATTCTGCCTATACCAAACGATTTATTCTAAAAATTATTACTTGTAAACAAAGTAAATAAACACGTAAATATGACGTAACAATGACGTCACAAGCCACTACTGCGAATAAGTAAGTAAGCTTAACTATTTTATGCTACGAAATTGATATCTTTATGTGTTGCGTGTTCTCCGAGACCACTGTAGCTTTGACATTTGTTTGTTTTGCTAGGTATTGTGGTCACACAATAAAGGTGCGGTGGCTGGAAGAACTTCAAGTTTACGTGCCATAAATTTCTGCTTGTAACAGTGAAAGAATGGTTAAAATCGGTGCTGAATTACCGAAGTTATCCCAAACATAAAACTGGGTATCCGTTTTTTGGACCACCCTGTATGCTCTTAACGAAACATAAGTACCAAAAAACAAAAAAAAAGTGCGATAAAAGTAGGACCAGAGCCAACATCGAATACAAGTAAATAAATAGCGTTGCACTGCACGAACACTGCGGCCACAGCATATAATATTATACCACGAGGTTATATATGCTGTGCACTGCTGCGGCCAATTATTGTAGAGCAAGCGAAGATCTTTGCTGCGGCTGGCAAAGGCAGGCGGCTGGCCGACAACGGACAAACCTGCAACTTGGCTCCTAGCCTCGGACCAATTTTCTGGCCAGCATAGTGCACATAAGATACAACATTTACAAAAGTTTTAATAAACATGTACTGTCGGACCACGATGTCGAACGCAAACGTATAATCTGCAACCCCATTTTTTCACGAAAACCCAGATTTAGTGGAAACTAGAAAGCAGTCAGAGCCCGCACACCTCCGCCAAGGAAATGTTGTTCGCTAGGAGACAGCACCATCTTCAGTTTTGCAGAGGTTTCCTTTATGCCCCATTGAAAGCAATGGTAACGAAAGTTTCAAAGTGCTCCAGAATCCAGGATTCCTTCCGGATCACCCCCAAAATTGAATCACTGTTAGTATGTGCCATTCCAGACATACTCTCAAAATTTCAGAAAGATCCGTCCATAACTTTTTTTTTATCTTGCTAACACGCAGAAAGACAAACAAACAAAGTCTGGCAAAAACATATCCTCCTTGGCGGAGGTAATTATCCCAAACATGGCAACACAATACCACAGCATAATAAATTTATATAACCACGAGCAGTACGCCGAGTGGCTATAAGGAGCGTGGTTGAAAAGTGCCCGGCACAGTGCCGCTTGCTGCTGCAGCCGCCATCTTCTCAGTTAGCCACGGCGGCCGAGCTATCAGCTGACAGCCAGCATCTGCGCTATATTAGAAGCTATCAAACAAGCCTCTAACGATTTATTATCACATTGGACTTATATGCATTATGTTCATTGCGCTGAAGAAAGACTGCATAGCAAAATTAGTAACTAATTTTTGTATAGTCCCGCGATTAAATAAAAGGTCTTAACGCTGTAAGAGTGCCGCAACAAATAGGCCTAGGCCTATAGCAGCCGGCCCTACACGGTATCCGGAAAACGCGTCCCAACGCTAAGCCATGTCCACCAACGCTTTCAACAACGCACAGACTCGACAAGCTTTGGCAACAAGATATGAGCATTTAAAGCAACCGCTTCTGCGCTCGTCAACATACAAGCACAAGTAAAGGTGGTTCGTGGACTCAGGGACGTTCCCTATGACGGACGATTGATCGAAGGCCCTCGGATTGTATTCGCTCCAGCAGAGAAGGCTCCGAGGTGATCTGATCGAGGCAGAGACGTTAGATATCTAACGTCTTTGGATCGAGGTGTTTAAAATAATGACCGATAGAGAAAAGATAGACGAATGTGAAGTTTTTCACACGCTCAGCATCCAGTCACCTGAGATGCCACAGTCTGAAACTCTGCAAGCCACAGACAACCCGACAGGTCCGGCAGAATTTCTTCAGCCAACGAATCATCGACACATGGAATAAATTGCCAGGTCATACTGTCGAGTCGACTTCGGACAAGATGTTCAAGAACAGGCTGGATGATCACTGGAAAGATGTGGGCATTAAAAGCTGACGCTTCACCAGCCCATCTACCTACAAGTAACAAGACTAGTAAGTAAGTACATGTACATGTACATGCGCCAGCAATGGTCCACAATCGACCTCTGGATTGTGGACGCGCACGTATGGAACGCCATTTTACTATTTAATCCAGAATTCATGATATGTACATATCATGAATTCAATTCGTGATACCATGAATTGAATTAATGATATCATGAAATGAATAATCGTGATATCACGAATTCATTTTATGATATCATAAATTGAATCTGGATTAAATAGTAAAACGGCGTTCCATACGCACGCGCACTGTCACGGACTCACGGCCCTGAGCCACAGTCACGGAATCCGCGGCCACAGTGCGCTAGGCCGGAGGCCGAGTTCTGGTCGCTGATTGGTTGATCTCCTCTGCCATTGCCGTCGTTGGCTAAACATGTTGTTTACAATTTTAGGTCACGTGCAACATGCGCTGCTGGGTAGACGTGTTCGTTTGCTTATTGCCCTGTCTTTGCTAGCGTAATAAAATACTGCGTCGAGGTTAAATATTGTGAGTGAAAACTTGAACGAGTGGACGCTATGACATCTCTGGTTCGACTTGTCACCGGCCCTGTGGCTCGTCAACGCCTGATTTTGTAAGTATACTCTGCGAACATCGGTCCATTTATCTGGGTTAATGCCGTAGTGAATATAATTTATGAGGTTGTGTTGATGCGCAGTTACGTCTGTAGGTCATTTCAGATTGAGATGAGCTTATATCGCGTCTGCCTAAAATATGTCGGGATATTGACAGTGGCGGGACTACCGGGCCATGATGAACACTCCTGGACGCCACATATAACAACTTCGATTCGTTTACTAAGAGTTAAGGGGATGTCAGACGAACGACAGAGTCGGCCGACTTTTGTGGGCGTGGGTTGCCCGACAAAATCGGTGAACCATGACACACGGCCGATAGTTTTGTATGCTACTTCATACGTTATCAGCTAGCACAACAGCCGAATGCAGATCGCAAAATAATACTTGCATCACTTTTTTCTGCATCTAGTGAACGAAAATAATAACAAACACAACAAATAACTAAAATGAATATTCATCTTTCGTTGTAAACAATCACCATGGCAACATAAACAAAATTTGTTGTCTGATATACGAAAATGTCGGCCGACAAAATCGTCGAAGATAGAACATGCTCTGTCTTAGCGGACAAAATCGGGCGATTTTGTCGGCGGGCGATTTTTGCATGACACACGACAGATTTTTGTTGGGCGATTTTGTCGGCAGATAAAATCGGCCGATTTTGTCGTTCGTCTGACATCCCCTTTACCTTCCTCTCTTCCTGCCACAATGTCACTGGTACTACACCGTGTTTCAAAGAGGCACCTTTGTTCTTTCTGTCATAACTTATTCGAATAACAACATTTTTAGCAGATATAGCTGGAAAAAATATTAATTCAAGATATGCTTTCTGTTGGTTAAGTATAAACGGTGGCACTGAGAGTGGTTTGGATTTATGGAATTTTCGTACCCGAGAACTTTCATTCCCAAAAGTAAAATTAGCATGGAATTTTTGTTCCCTGACATTACGACATGTTCCATGTGCAACATTACTCACAAGAGTATCTGTACATTATGGAAAGAAGAAGAAGAATTGATAATTATTGAACCTGTAATGTAGGGCTTATAGTTCAGCGAAAAAGGTTACAATTTTGCATCTTTCGCAAGGCGTATATAGCTAGAGTTTCAGCAGGATATGATAATAACAAGGAAGCCCAGCTGTTGCTAGGGAAGAAGCTTTACGGCCTATACAGATCCTGTTGCAGTACTGACTGTCAACGTCATCCAAGATCGATGATTTTCATCTTTTCCGTTGAAAAAACGCACATTTTCCTACTCCATCTATTCAACCCCGAAATATGAAAATATTTCCCTTGCACTGCATCGCCGAAAATTTATATGCAGAGTAAGCAAGTAAGTAAGTAGTCTGCATTTGTAATGCGCCATATGTCAGAACAGAAGTTTGAATCGTAGAGAGCCTCGAGACAGGGCTAATTATCCATGCAAAAAGTTCCCTCCTATGACCCAACGCTTATCCACAATACATTCGTTATGAACAGAATGATGACAGACATACAACAATGGTACCGTAGATGTTTACAGCATAGCTGTAGGCCTAAGCGATTAAAAAAATCGAGCCTAATAATTGATGTTAGGGAACGAAAGTTCCAAGGGAACGAAAGTTTTCGGGTACGAAAGTTCCCGTTACTGTGGTTTACGTGTGGAATGTCGTACGTTGTAGTGTGGCTATACGCTGCATGTCAAGCTCGGACAGTCAGCTGCCGTCGTGGGGAAGCGGAGTTGGCAAGGTGCGTATACATGTATACAGACGAATCATTTAGGAGCATCCACTCCATTTGCGCGTGGAAGCCAGATGATTACAACCTTAGGCAAAGACAGCATGATCTAACGTTACATGTTAAAACAGATGATAAAAACTTTTTATCCAGGATGATTTGTAAAGACATTTATTAGAATTATCACCTACGACACTTATTTTTACTATTCTTTGTTTATTTTATTTTACTATTTTCACATTTTTAAATTGCATATTATGTTCTACTACGCTTTACTTTTATCCTGTAACCTACACACTGCTAACACTAGCGTAATTTATTGTAACCTACGTAGCAGTCTGTCTACGCTTGAATTAAACGAATATTGTATTGTATTGTATTGTCCTGAATAAAGTTACATGGGAAGTAAAAATAGCAAACTGACGGAATCTTCCTAGTGTCGAATTGTTGGTTCAAATCCTTCCCCCAAATGTTGAGAATCTGTTGTTGCGAGATGCATTTTGAGAACCTCAATTGCATCAAAATGCATTTGCAGCTGGGGCTCTGGTAGGTGCTCCACTGTGGGAGCTTACAGCACTCCCCAGACTCCACTGTTGCCTGGACTTTCGTTGTCATGCTTGCCAACTGCCACGGTCCATCAGATAAAACACTTTTGTCCAAAACATCTGTATTGGTGTGGCTTGGTAGTCTAGTGGTTAGCGTGTCGGACCCAATGACCGTGAGGTCGGGGGTTTGATCCCTGACCACTGTACTCTCAAGTAACAACCTTGGGCGAGTTGTTCACACACCACAGCCCGTCGGTGCGATGCCCCAGTTTGGGGGCCCTGCCGACTAAATATCCAAATCCAAATCTTATTGTCAGCTTATATACGGTTTTTGCAGAGTCTTCATTTATCGTGCGAATGAACAGTTAATTCTCAAGAGCTCAGATTTACTGGAGTTGGTACTTCTAGAGGAAGGCTGCAGCCTGATACTAGGAGAAGGTTTCTTTCTGATACTGGAAGACATGGACGCCCCCGGAATTGTTTTACGAATAGCTCAGTACATGTCTGTGCCAACTTGGACTACCTGAGCTAGCAGGGCCAGATCCAGTATTCCGATTTAGGTGGAGGAGTCAAACTGACAATGGTGCAACAATGCAGATGCAGGCGACAGTAATATGTGGGCAAGATAGGGGATTAGGTGATGGATGTACGGTAGGGTTTAAAGCTCCCGTAACGTTACCGGTAACTTACAGTAAATTACGGTAAGGTAAAATTGCAAAATTACCGGTAAATTACGGACTGCACATCAAGGACTTAAATTAGACATTTAATTTTACACACATTAAGTGCCATAATAGTCCAATCAATTTGATTTTGAAACTAAAGCACCAAAGTCGTCTACTTACGTATGTTAACAGCTATTCTGAGACTTTTCAGCGGGATGCACTCTGTTAAAGGTAAAATATGGGTAATTTACCAAAAATTTAGAGGTAAATTACGGGTAATTTACGGTAACGGTAACATTCCCAATCTTACCGGTAATTTTCGAACACTAATGCACAGTGGTAAAATGTACAAAACTGCAGTCAAACGACCTATTTAGCTCGTAGTGAAACGTTCTATCTATCTACCTTGTAATCATATTGCGACTGTGTGAATCGCTGTAACAAGTTGCAATTTTAACATTATGGTAATATAGAAAAGAGGCACAGCTGTCATTAGGATAGGCGTACTGGTTGTCAGTAACATTAGGATCATCCAAGGTCGATGATTTTCATTTCATCAGAAAGTATGTGTGCCACTTTCTATTAGCGATTAATTGTAACCTAGGGCCCATCTTGCACTGTTTAGCCACAACAGCACATAACGGCTTTCAAGGTCATCCCTAGTCGATGATTTTCATCTTTTCCGACAGGGCGATGCCGCTTCCTGTTACTAATTACCAGTAACCTTGGCCGTATCTCTGACCATTTCTGAGATGTGGCCAGTTTTTCATTGAAATACGCATATTTTTCTACCCCCTCCATTTCAACTCCGAATTTGAAAATGTTCCCCGTTGTACTGGTTCGCTGAAATTTTTCATGCCTAAGTTTAAGGCACGAGGCTAATTACTTGTCTATAAAGTTATCCCCTACAACCTACCGTTTAGCCACAATACATCCGTGACAGACAGACGACAACTCGTGCTATAAGCTTGACTGTTACGTAAGTACCGTTGGCTAAAGTGCTATATATGATGATAAAAGTTTGTATCTTCAATAAAAGCAACATTGATGTTTTGAGATTCGCTATTGTCTAGAAAGCTGAGTGTATCAACTTCAAGATATCTCTGACGCGTGTCACAGAAATAGACCTGTGCAGTGTATCAAAGTGTGCTTGACAGTGAACGGAGAGTGAGAAACTTGGCTTCTGGTTTGAGTGTGTTAACGTGTCAGACTTGTTTGTTGTCTGCAGGGTGGAGGTGCTGGAGGCTCCGTCAGGTATGTCGATTAAATGCTCTGCTCTCTCTGTCTTACTAATCAGTACATGCACTGTAAGTAAGTAAGTAAGTAGTCTGCATTTGTAACGCGCCGTATGTCAAAACAGAAGTTCAAATCGTAGGTGCGGATGGTAACAGTTAGTCGATGGCGGTGTTGCCGAGAAGAGATGAGTCTTGAGGTGTCGTCGAAAGGTGTTTGTAGTGGATGCTGTTCGAATGGTAATTGGTAAACTGTTCCAAATACGAGGTGCAGCCGGCGAACATTGTGTTGTCTGTTGGCTGGGACAGCAGTTGGTGGTCGGATGCACTGGACATTATTGCGAGTGTGTGGATAAAATGTTTGACTCTTGGAGCACATAAAGCTGAAAGTTTTTTTCTATCGCCACAGTTATGCATAGCTGTGGTATTAATCACTAATAGGATGTTGCATAAGTTCTTTAAGATGAAATGAAAAACGTCACCCTTGGATGACCTTGAAAGTTGGTGCATGCTATTGCAGCTAAATGGTAAGCGAGTGAATTGCTATGGAATGGCTACACATGATAGACTACGACAACTGGAACAGGAACCGATAAAGGCCGTGGCATGTCTCGCGACCTTTCAAGTCAAATTTCTTGTTTCCTGACGATGACGAAAGTTATTTATTGTGCGGTGCATAGCATAGGCGCATTTTGTTGCAGTGCATTTCGGTACAGAGTGGTTGTAGGCTAATTTGAAAAAAGTCGTTTTTTTTCAAAAAAAAGCCCAACCCGGTTTTACTGGGTTTTTTGGTTCTTCGGGTTTTTCAAAGGCCGAAACGAAACTATAGCCGAAATGTTTTTTGGTTGATTCGTCTGAGTTTCTGCTTGCTCTCAACGCGTAGAATATCAAAAAAAAATTGCAAAGTGATGGGTTTAGATGTTATCAATGTGTGTTCAAAGGGACAGGAATGAAATATACTGAAATGAATTAAACGACATGAATGAAAAAGAACGCATGCTTCCATGTCGTATTCCAGTGCAGTTTATTTGACTTTCATCACTTTGAACACCCCTTCAGTGGAACGAGGAACTAAGATTGATTAAATTTGGGCGTATTTAAGTCGATTTAGCCATGCAGTAAAACCTACCAGGTATTTGTCCGGTTGTCTCAGCACTGGCTGTCTATATCGGTGACGGCTCACCATAGCCAAGGGCCGCCATAGCCACAATCCCATAGCCAACCAGGGCCGCCATAGCCAGGGGACGCCATAGTTAGGGTCACGGTTAGGGTTAGGACCCCACATTCCTATAGGCTTCCCATAGAATCCCCGCTTGAGGAAAGGGGTGGCCGTAGGGGGTCGCCGATGGTACGAACGGCTAGCTCCGCCACACTTTCCTATAGGCTACTAGCATTAGGGTTAGGGCTAGGGTTAGGGTTAGGGTTAGGGCTAGTGGGGTCCTAACCCTAACCGTAACCCTAACTATGGTGGCCCCTGGCTATGGCTATGGCACTGTGGCTATGGCGAGCCACAATCGTCTATAGGACAATGTGGGTGAATGAACGCGTCGTGTGCAGAGAATCGGGCGGTGCGTTCGGTTTGAGAGAAGCCGCAATGGAAGAGCAGTACTTCAGACGTCTGGTATCGTATACACGTGACAGTACTGCTGTTATTTAAAAAATATTAAATTGCTAAATGTGCTGCATGCAGGAACCACAGCTTTCATGGCAAATTCTTCCAAATTCCACGCCTTACCGGGGCCAGTTTCATAGCGCAGTTTTCCTAGTTCCGTAGCGTTGTATTTTAGCAAATTGATGACTTCGTGGATTATAACTAAAATGTCTGTCACTATGTGTATATGTTTGTCAGTGATTGGTTATACATCATTCATTCTGAAAAGTTACTTTTGCAGGCTTTTGTGTAAAGTACTCAATAGCTGGGATTTTTCAAAGTGGGGTTTGACTCCCCCCTCATTATTCGGGGTAATCCAGCTTTCTGCAAATCAGGTTAGAAAATTGCATCTGGTGGTGATTTTTTGTTACCGGTATTTTTTGCATGGCATTTGCTGACGATCCGTTTGATCGAATTCATTAAACATGCCCTCTTCTTGGTTACGGGTTTGTGTTAATGTCGTAATTGTTTCCAGCATCAGTTTTTTTTCTTTGCATATTACACAAGTATGCACGAGTGTCTGTAGTGAATCTTTGTAACAGACCTGAGTTGCTTGAGCAGCTGCATGATCATGTTGACACTGTTGCAATGCGGGGTGTAGATGGTGGGGTGTAATAGCCGGGTACCATGGGGTGTAGAGATGGGGTGAAATTATTTGTCGGTATTTCTGTAGACTGAGGAACAGTTGAAGCAGCTGCACGATCACTACGTTGAGGAGATCAATTATCTAAAACAGCAGCTCAGGGAGCAACAGGTGATAACAGAAAGATGTTGAGTTGATTTTCAATTTTCTGACATTCGATGTTCGACACATTGTCTATTTGCAAAACCTGATGGTTCATCGAACATTGAAAGAAAGGTTAAAGGTCGCATATAGCTCCTAATGAGCGAACCCATCTCAGAGCTACGGAGCGTCACTTGTCATATGGGATCACACAGTGTTAGCTGCCACCCGACAGAGGTGAACGCACCCCGCCTTAACCCCAGCCAGATAGGCCGGTACTCGATTTACCTACCCTGGAGGGATGGAAGGCTGAGTTGACCTAAGCGGTTGGTTACATCCCGAGATGGTTTACCTGCCCACAGGCAGTCACCCATCGCAGTATTAACCGAGCCCGGCGTACAGTAACTTCGCTGATCGGAGCGATCAGACGCGTTACCACTACACCACGCCTACCACCAGTATTGAGTACCTATACTTTACAGTTTTTAGATAAGACAGCATTGTCACATTGATGTCTGTCTGGAGGATAACAGGGAAAATTATTAGAACTACCATTATGTTAATTACATATGCACGCGTACAGTGGAGTTCTTACAATTATAGTTTAGCTAGTTTTTTGTATTTTGTGTTTTGTGTTTCTGTAAAGGTTAAACTTACTGTTCTGTTATTATGTGTTTGTGTGCATTCCGCCTGGAAAGGCCGTCCCCGAAATGACCTCTACTGTGTCAGGTGGGACGTTAAACCCTACTCACTCACTCGCTCACTTTCAGTTTTTAGCCAGGGTTAGGCTGCGTTCACATAGACACGAGTACGACTACGAGTACGGGTTTTGGTTTACAGCTCGCAGTGGTTTCACTCATACGAGTTCAGTGTTCATGGTCACTCGTACAAGCACATCACTCAATGCATGTCGGCCATATTGAATGAAATCTAATTAAGGAAATGCTTCACGAATAAAACAAAAATATTTCATGGTGTCGCTAATAATTTTACCACCCGCGCACCTCTAGAATTGAACAGTTTTACAATGATGTCAGTTCTGACGTCAAATGTGTGCCGCAGCTTTTGTAACTTCTATTAATGCTGTTTACGCGTAGTTTACTTAGCACGGGTTGGATAAAAACACAACCTGCACAGAAACTACTCGTACGAGTGAAATTTACAGGTAACCCGTACTCGTATGTATGTGAACGGCCGCCATTGAAATACGCGCAAACTCAGGTTTGCTGGAACTCGTATACGGGAACTCATATAGTGCCGGACTTGTACTCGTATTTATGTGAAAGCAGCCTAAGGGTCAATGTTAGTGTATGAGGCCCGTCGAGAGCCGCGTTGGGGCCTGGGGAAACATTCTTGTGGGGCCCCAAACATTTTCATGGGGCCCCTCTGGGGAGAAAATTTTTGAATTTTTTGTTTCAAAATGGTACATTCTGGCGTACTTTAGTAATTTCTGGCTGATGGCGGGGCCCCCCAAACGTCGCGGGATCCAGGGTAGCTAACACCCGATACCCTACCCTCTCGACAGGCCTGTAGTGTATAGCTTTAGGGTTAGGTTTCATGTTATTGAAACTGGACTTAACCAAGTTAAAACATGCACCAGGTTCATTTGCCAGTGCTTTCTTTCACATAGTGCACCAAAAAACTAACATTCCAGCACTTAAACACATAAGGTTTCGTGGGATATCTAATAATCTTGTTGCCAATTTTCTGGATAATGTGTCAGTGAAAGAATTGAGAAGGTCAGTTGGTATTTGCTGAGGATACTGACAACAGTCAGAGCCTTACTATTTGGTCCAAGCTGGGTATTTAGCATGCTAAATTGCTATTACAAGTCGAGGAGATTATAGTCTTAGAAAACATCTCGAGGATGAGCAGGTTGAGTGCCGTCTTGTGTATGTGCAACATTCTGTGTTACGAGTCTCTTGAGCCACACAATGTCACCACCAGCTTCTCCGCTGTATCATATTCGCTGTCTGCCAGTTTGAGTTAAGTGTTGTGTGACTGGTTGTCTTGCTTTGTCAGCCTAGTTTCAGAATTTAGTTTGAAAGCATCCACAGCAGGACAGAAGGCATGCCGTGTGGTGCACTAGCCCCGTATAGCCCAAATTCCATTACACCGACTTTGCGACAAAGTTCGGGACAAAAGTCGCGGACTTGCCGCGGACACAAATCACGAAAGTCCGCGACACAAATCACGTCGCCGACTTTCGTGATTTGTGTCCGCGACAAGCGGACTTTGTCGCCGACTTTCCCCGTGTATTGTAACGGACAATTTAGTCCATTAGAGCGACATAAACGGGTTTGTCACGGACTTGTCACAGACTTTGTCGCAAACATCTCGACATGTCGAGATGGTTTTTGTCCGCGACTTTCGTGATTTGTGTCGGCGACTTTCACCGAAACTTCATGGTTTCATGATTTGTCACCGTTTGTGTCCACGACTTTCCCCATGGGGAAGTTTGGGTGAAAGTCGGCATAATGGAATTTGGGCTTATCGATGGTCTGACAGTGTTAACTGGTGTCTGACTGACGGCTGAGGAAATGCATATCAGCGCCACCTGTTGGCCAAGTTTTGTGGTTTGTTACCTCCACCAAGGAGGTAATATTTTTGCCAGACTTTGTCTGTCTGTCTGTCAGCAAGGTAACTCAAAAAGTTATGGATGGATCTTTCTGAAATTTTGAGGGTATGTCGGGCATGGCACAAGCTCCCAGTGATTCAATTTTGGGGGTGATCCGGAAGGAATCCTGGATTCTGGATCACTTTGAAATGTTCGTTACCATTGCTTTCAATGGGGCATAAGGGAAACCGCTGCAAAACCGAAGATGGTGCTGCCACCTAGCGAACAACATTGTCTTGGCGGAGGTGTGCGGGCTTCGAC
>Ga0209367_1007958_pt1 | contig 14558 bp, 9 predicted proteins | sample WorMetLIZISLAND2_FD_187412 | JGI IMG/M metagenome (GOLD analysis project Ga0209367, IMG submission 187412) | Marine gutless worms symbiont microbial communities from Max Planck institute for Marine Microbiology, Germany - Olavius geniculatus... ... | reverse complement strand
TATATTGTGACAAATGTTTCACAAAACCAACAATACATGTCTGGTGAAAGAAAATGCTAAGTGGGCAGAAATTTGCATCAGATACTGAGGTGCAATCAGTCATTCGTCTGTGGCTTGGACAGCAGCCAACATTGTTCTTTGCATTGGGCATTCGGAACCTTCTTGACATAGATGGAACAAAATGTTTGAATGAACTCGAACGACATGTTAAGAAATGAAAGAGCGATGTTTAACATTTGAAGAAGTGACATTAACTTATTAAATTTATTCATTTTTCTTGTTCCTATACTGTTTATCACTTGCGGGTTATGGTCAATTACTGGTGGGGAAAATAATACGCAGATAGGTTGTGTTCTACTAACAGATGACATCACAATAATGATGTCATCATCAAAAAAATTTCCATGTATGTTGAGAATATAATTCTTAACGAAACGTATATTTCAGATTTTTTTATATTTGGAAAACTAACAGAATGACGCTGTTTTGTAACTTATTTATGGAATGACCCTTGTAATAAGTAAATACAATATTTAGAGTGCACAATCAGGGCTCAAAGTGTAAAAATAAGTGCTGGTATGAGAACTGACAGAGTGCGGTTGCAGATCTGATGTGTATTAAATACAATATTGTAACATTAAAGAAGTGGTGGTATGCTTTCCAGATGGCCAAGGAAGTGCCGGTATGTCGTACCAGCTCACCTCAAACCCTGAAGAAAATAAATCAGATGTTCTATACACAATACGTCAACTAATACTGGGATTAATTACAATACACTTTTATTAATTACAATCAACTGTTTAACAACATTTTGATTCATCGCAATAACAACTACACATAACAATGTATAAATGCTTTGACACCTCTAAAACAAATACAACATGCCTATCTGAGGACATAGCCAGTTGTAGTAGTAGTAGTAGTAACTAGGTAACTTAGTTGCAGCAGCAGCAGTTACTGTAAAAGTAGTAGTGGTCGAGAGGTAATTCTGGAGAGACAGTGTTCACATGCACACATACAAAATATTTCAGCAGTTAAAACAATTTAAACTCGATCATAACACTAAAGGACAAAACACCCATTGTTACATATACTCAGTACAACACTGCAGTGTATTTGCACAGTTTACAAGTATACATGCTACATCGCATTGATCACAAATTTCTGCAAAACTGCACATCAGTACTGGGGTATGCTAAAAACATCCACCAGTGTTTTGATGTAGCCAGTTAGAAGATGCAGCACAAAAAAGACTAAGCAGTGCTTTATGGAGAAAAAAATGCCTAATTCTGCTCTTTTGTAACCTGCCACAACAATTCCCAAGGTTTGCTTGTTTTGGAGATTCCATAACCGGGATTAATTTGTGGAAAATCGGTCAGTTAAGCAAAAACTCGGTGTATATGTAACATCGTCAAACCATATCTCAATCTCAATTGTTCCTACACTAAGCATCCTCATTCCTCATATCCCAACTGTTATATCTCATCAAAAAGTTCTCATATTTTCCAGTTTGCTAAGATTTGACTGTCATTTCCTTCAAAGAATTGTCAATCGTATACAAGAATCGTCCAGTAGTTAGTGATGCAATTTTTGAAACTTAGTCAAAAAAGACTTGTATCCTAGTAGTATTGCACTTGTGACAACGCCTTAACAACGTAAACTAATATTAACAGACCAAAACTCTCCATAGTATCCATTTCAGTGATTTTAATCTCACCAAGTCTTCCTCTGTCATTTTAGCATAGGCTTATGAGTAGGTGTGTGGATGTGTGTGTGTGTGTTTGGTTGCATTCTACGGTTCTTTTATGTTTTAATTTGTTTCTCTTTGTGTGTGTGCTTGTCTTGTTACAGTTTTAGTTGTGCTTGTGGCTGCCCTTGAGGCGAAATAAAGATATCTATTACCCTCAGCGTTTTAACTTACATAGCATAATAAGAACCACAAAAAACGTCACACCAGTGACAACATGATAAGCAGCCATCCACTTAGCAGTACAATGCACTCTGCAACCCTAACTATAACCCTAACTTTTTCAACTAAAAGTTACTCCGGCCCAGTGAACTATTCATACGCATTTCGGTTTTTACACACGACAGCAGCTACTGCTGTAGCACGTCTTAGCCATTGCAATTCTGTCTGTTCGTCCATCCATCTGTCTGTCACACGGATGGATCAGTCAAAAAAGGTGCAAGCTAGGATCATCATCTTCACCGTTGGCTGCCTGGAAGACTCTAGTTTCAGAATCAGTAAAGCTTTTCCATAAATATGAAAGGGGGCAGCCAATCGAGGACACTAAATGAGAAGGGGGTAGGAAAAATTTGCGATTTTCAGCCAATATTGGAATTCACATATTGGACGTGGCATGCAATACTGAATTTCATGCACTGGATATGGCGCTAGGTGTCATCCGCTGTCGAGTCTAAATGAAACATCGTTGCAAACTTAGATTTTGTTCGCACTGGGCCTTCACACATGCATCACTGCTGCACGTTCCCCTTTGCGTTAGCTGGGCTTTGCTTGTCTACAACTGTCTTTGAATTAGGAGCCCTCAGCCCAGCCCGGCAATGGCTGGATGGGCCACTGAGCATATTAGGATGGCTGCACAATCATGGCAATGATACTCTATAATATGTCACGAATAAAAGCAGTTCCTGACAATGGTACTAGTTACTCAGTGGTATTGCAGCACGAGTAAACAGACGTTCTACGTCTACACTGGCAGTGGTGCACAGTCTGGCCTGTGGTGTTCACAGAAAAGTGACATCGAATTGAACCAAAACCACCCTGCCTCATGATGGGTATACTCCATTTTGCTGTGTCTTAATCAATAAAGGGTAAAAATATTAAGCTTACTTTGTATGCAGCTGCATCATGGATTGAAAAGTGAAAGGCAGGAAGCTGCAAATTTCCGACTGAGGAGATTATGGCTGCTAAAAATTCCAATTTTGCCCCCAACTTCCACAAATCCAGGCATTCTCAGCCCCAAATGTTGTATTTCTGAAAAAAAAATTTTCAAACTAAAATCTTCTGACAGGCAAAAGATTAAGAGGGCCCACCCGCCATGACGCCAGAATTTGTATGATGTGTCTTAGTGTGTCTCATTACAATTTTGAGGCTCGGTTACTGGATATGTATCATTCTTGTGATAAAAGCTCAGGCACTGATCAGGCCTGCAGTGGCTTTAGGTCCACATTTAGTGGCCATCAGCCGACAAAGTTTGTGCACCGCTGTTCTACACAAAAACGCTCCGATATGCAAATGCTGGACGTACGTATCTGTCACAACTGAAACGAGGCACTTGGTTCAGGGTCATGACCACTGGACTCGGGGTCATGACCTCTGGAGCTACGGTCAAGTGATTGTGTCGTTGTGGTAACATCGTTGATTATCATTTGTGCTACTTGTAATGCTAGTTCCTCATCGAGTCTTGTCTTTTCACTTTTACGTCCAAATAACGATCCTGTTAACAATAACAAGAGCTAATGTAGAGCCAGACTTTTCTGGCAGGAATTTGACTCTAATCCAGCCATGAAGCAGCCTTACGTTAATCGAGTTAGGAGGTTTATATAAGCTCCCCATGGTGTTTGATGTAAAGCTCTTGCTGAACATGCACTTTTATGCAGTTGCAGCTTAAAAATGCATCTGATGGTGACAGGAAATGCGGGAGTAGGACCAATGCATTTCTTGGAGACACAATGTCAAAAATTAGTGAGTATAGATTTTAATTTGAAGAATTTATATAACTTATTTGAAATGGGTAATAAGTGCAGTGATAGACCAGTGCGAATATTACCGATGCGTTTCTTGGAGCTGTCAGGCTCAGGATCAAATTCTGAAATGAACTGACCAAGAGTGTCCACTCGACCAAACCTCATCTCACTGTAGACACAGACAAGAACACATTCACATAGTACAACAAATGTACATATAGTAAAGTCCTTCCTCAGCCATAAGACCCATAGGGTGGCGTTGACCCCAGTTTCCTTAGTCCTCGGCCAAACAACAGTATCAGGTATGGAACAAAGGTTTACACTGCAAAACCTCAGAAATGGGAACAGCACATCACGTAGTGCACCTGTTTACATCCCAGCTCTTGCTGGTACACACTGTGCCTACCCTTGGAGGGATGGCCAGGCTGAGTTGACCTTGGTGGCTGGCTACATACCAAGATGGTTTACCTGTCTGCCGACAGCCATCCGTCAAAGTACTAATCGGGCCAGCGCTGATTAACTTTGCTGATGCGACAAACAATGCTACCAGCTGAGCCAAAATGCCACAGAGACGTTCACAAACTATTAATGTTTACAGATGCAATTTGTCAACTGTTATCTCAAACGAGCACTAATGAGTGCATGCACGAATGAGTGGATTTCCTACCTGTCACTAATCAAAATTTTAAGAAAAATCTGGCAAACAATGGTACTAGTATCAACATCAAAGCAGTACTAAGAACTGGAAGGAGAGACAAACAGAAAAATGACCAAATGCCTTTCGCAAACGTCTGATGGTAAAGAGTTTGCCATCAAGATGAGTTGACTTCAGTGGCTTAACTGAGTGAAAATAAATTACCCAGCGGTGGGGCGATGCCACAGATTGTCCGGGTCAAACAGCGAGGCATCTATGCGAAGGTCATCTCCGATCTTGTTAACGGCTCGTTTGATGTGCTGTCCCCTGGTGTCCATTGCCAGCAACGTGTTGCGTGTACCAGTGGACTCCGCATTGTGGGCACTGGCGATAACATTATGACCAGAACTTGAGTCACTCGAAGCTGCTGTAACAAATATCATACATCAATGTGCTATCAACAGAACAAGAAGATATTTTGAAGAAGTGTCAGGAACTTTTAGGCTTTAGCCGCCAAGTGTTACTATAGATAAAGAGGAATAAACATGTTGAAAAATATCTTGCTTCTGATAATGCTTTGTGTAAAACATGTGGCAAATTTGTGTAAAAAATGTGTGTGTTTGTTGTATAAGTTTATTTATTTTTGTGATCGTACATAGTGAATAAAGATGCATAATAGCAGAAAAAAGATGTACGCATAGACCAAAGGTCAATAGCGTGGGATCTAATCCGCTTTCAACCAGCAAAAGTTGAACCCAATTAAACTAACAACAGCCCAAAAATGGCTGGATCCTTTAACAGCTAGTGCTTTTAACTGACTGGATCAATGGACACAGTGCAAGCAGTGCTAGATTTCGGTGCTTTTCAAGTTCAAGTTCAAGTTAAGAACCTGTATAAGATATAGGGTTGATAAAAATCATGATTCTTTAAACAAAAATTGAAATATTGATTTTTTTCTATTTGAATCAGATTTTTTTTATTTAAATCTATTTTTTGATTTTTATTAGATTTTTACACTATTCTATGCTATCTGGGATAACCAGTGTGTTACCTTTATCTGCTAGTTTGTGGATGACAGTAATTGGCCTTAATCAGAGTTTATTTTTTTTAAATTACATGTGTTATTTTTATAGCAGCCTGGCAAAGAATGATTTACAATTTCAACCTGGTGATGCATTCTAATGTTTGTGAATATTTATGGGGCCGGCTGCAATTTGTCGGAAGGCAAATAGTAAACAGTGATGAAGGCCATAACATTTCTAATACCTGTTAGCATGCTGATTGCTGAAAGTTACTACCAAAACAACATGAGCAATTAACAAGAGTCAAGGCCAAGTAATTGGTGATGTTAACTTTGGTAAAGTGTATCAGGTTAAGCTAACTTACCAGCTCAGATATAGCCAAATATTAATGTAGTCAACAAAATAAATTGAGTTAGCAAGCACTACAGTGCACTTAATACCAATAATAGATTGCAAACTGAAAACAGCCATCACATTTACACAAAAATTCGTAGGCTTATATTCAGTGATTTCAGTGATTTAAATCATGATTTAAATCACATCAACCTTGATAGGAAAGACAGACTAAAGTTGATGACACATTGACCATTTTCTGGCACCTGCGCCAGTTGTCTGGTGCCAGAAACCATGACACACTTAGCCGGTAAATGATACCAGCAGAAAAAAAACAGAAATGTATTCAGACTTTGAAAATTTTGAAAATGGTGACGTTATAGCCGCTGTTTTAGCATTCAGGCTGTTGAAAAAATTCAAAAGAAAAAGCAACGTAAACTAAATGCCGCTCCAGTTTTGTTTACAAACAAACAAGCAGTGTTGTCGTCTGCACAGACTGACCAATTACAGTTCAGCTTTCCGACCGGTTTTCGGCCCGAAATTGAACATGTTCTATCCGGCGCCGGTTTCTGGCACAAGAAAAATCTGGCACCGGAAAAGTATGACAGACTGACCAGTTTCTGGTACCAGTGGACTGGTACCAGAAACAGGCACCTGAAACTGGCCAGTATGTCATCACTATAAGGCAGCTCAAGTAAAAGCTCACCAGCATGTGGACGTGGAAAGACGACGGAATCGTGAGCAAGTTGTACGGTGTTAATGAGATCAGACAAGAATTTTATATACCAGTTACTATGCAAGAACGACTGCAGATAGGTCTACAACAGCAGGCATGCATGGCAACCTGAGTACAACATAACCATAAAAATCACACAGCCACCCAACAGAGGCGAAAGTGACGCACCTTAACCCCAGCCAAATGAGCCCATACCCAATTTACCTAACCCAGAGGAATGAAAGACTGAGTTGATGTTGAGTCAGGACTGGACTAATTAGTTGTATGCCTGCGGTGAAAAAGCAGGGACCTGTCTCAAGCCTAACTGCAACAAAGAGTATTAAAAATATGCAACATCAAAATCAACAAAAGGAAGCACATTGTCAGAAATAACAAATACTGGGAATAGTAACTAACAAAACAAATGTTAAACGTTACAGGCACATTGCAGAGGCCCACATCATTAGCTATATTTCTACCATTGCATTAATCCAGCACAAGTCATAGCAAATAATTAACACAATGGATCTAAATTAACTTTGCTTTTTGTGTGACAAAAACCAATATCATCAATTCGACTATCAGGTCCCTCAAAAACTCTACTAGAACTAGGTACAAACAATGTGGCCAACTGCCTAGCTATACACTGCACTGTGAAACCATAATGCTGACCTGCCCAGGCAAAAGTTTACACCAATACTGCTTTCATTATAACTTTTGTTCTCGAGTTTAGAGCCCACATGGATTTGACACACAGACAAACAGACGGACAAGACTTGTACTGCAGCCTATTGAAATGGCTCAACGCTCAACAAAAATGGTGCCAAAAAGAATCTTAACTAAGAAAACAGACTATTCGAGGCTATTAACTTGTTCGTGTGGCAGTAGATAATGTGTCATGGAGTATTACTACAACAACGACTACTACAACTGCTGCTCTGCTATTGCTGCTGTTACTCTACTATTACTACCTACTACCACCACTACTAATACCAGACCACTAACTCGTTCCATGTGGCAGTAAATGATGTGTCGTGGGGTACTAAAGCACTCCCTGGTGACTCCGTGTTCTGCACAGATGTTGGTCTCCACTTCCAACCGCACGGAGTCATCAAATCTAAGACTTCCGGTTGCTTGCAGTGAAAAATACCTTAAAACAAAGCCACATTAGCACAAACGCCTAATACAGGTACATCACACAAACATGAAAACTAATGTAACATATTGTCAATGAGTCATGGATGTTGATCTCTACTTCCAACTGTAGTACTTACATACAACCAGTGAGAAACATGTTCAACACGACTACATTTTGCTAATTCTTTCCAAAACCATATCAATGTTCTTTTTATGTGCCACCACTATTATGTATGCTGATGATCTTCTGCTTCTGTCTGGTTCCCTGTGTGATTTGCAGTCTGCGGTTGATATTTGTTGTGATGAATTTAATAAGCTAGATATGTGCATGAATGTAAAGAAATCACAAGTTATTAGGATTGGTAGGTCTTATAGAAAAGAAGTAAATTGTATTTCAATTAATGGTAAACCTGCACAGTTTGTTGTGGCGTTGAAGTACCTAGGCTGGCATATCTTATCTGTGGATAGGTTTAAAGTTAGTCTGCATCATATGTGTGTTCGCTTTTTCAATCATTTAATGCACTATATGCTAAGAGTAGTGACTTCAGTGAACCTGTATTGCAACATCTTGTAAATGTCTACTGTAAACCTTATTTGTTGTATGATGCTGATGTCATAAATTGGAACAATTCTGACTTGTCTAGTATTACGCATGCATTTAACGGTGCTCTGTGTAAAGTGTATAAAGTTAAATTTCAGCTGTTGGACAGTATATATGACTTCACGAATCAACGTGATATTGTGCATGATATTGCCTTAAGGCGTGGACGTTATGAACATAAACTGTTGTCTAGCAATAACTTAGTCATTAGGAACCTTCTTGCTGTTAGTTGAGTACGTTGAACATTAACTGTAAGTCAGCTGATAGGTCTATGTGCTTGTATGCATGTGTTTTTTAAAAATTTTTTTCTTTCTGTTGTATATATCTGTCCTTCTGTCTGGGGTTTCTATCATGTTTCGGTGAATAAAGATTGATATATAATAATGTCTCTTTTTTTCTCACAGTATTATCAGAGGCAGTGGTCATGGAAACTCTAAAACAGTGAGATAGTAGACTTGCAATGAGGGAGAGACATCTTTACCATGTGCCAATTTTGTGCCATGGAGAAAATCTTGTCAGAAAACCTGTTTATAGTTAACTTCATCTCTTATCATCATATTCACATTAGCTGTGATGGTGCATTTTAAGTCAGAAAGTTCCGTACGAATCACGTGGATAATGCATACTTGTCATAAATGACGACGGCATCATCCTGTGCTGTAGAACAGTCGAAAGTAACTGGTTGCTGTGACGATAAAGGAGATGACGATGATGAAGAAGATAATATGAGTTGGTGAAAATTGTCCAGGTCCAAGAAACACTGCAGCACAGCAACTGCTGACTCTGCCTCCATGAACTACACAGATAATAATTTATTTTGCTATAAAATCATGCTCATAGTTCACATGAAAGAAGATGCATATAAACAGCATACACGAAAAAAAATAGGAAAAGCGATGAAAACAATAACCAGAAAATCAATAAAAACACATAAAATTAAGGACATCGTCAAACCATAATAAAAGAATAGTTCTAGAGCAATTAATTTAATGTTTAGCACCAAGTTCATTATACGGCCATCTTAACAGGCAGCATGCCAGGTCTTACCCATCTGCCTATCCTGTGTAAGCTGTTAACTCAAAAACTGAAAGCAACAGAAAAAGAAAAACATGTGCATGTTCCTAGGGCAAGGATAAGCGGTATGCCTAGTTCAAAAAGTCAGAGTTAGGTTTAGGAAACTTTACACGAAAGGCTGCAGTGCACAATACTTTGACAGCACTGAACTGATATCTGCTTCTAGTTTTCAGCAAACAACCTAACATTTATAGTTCTCATGGCCTATACTAAAGCAGGAACAAAGCACCAACAACAACAATTACGACTAAACAACAGTTGCCATTGGTGCTAGTAACGATACCTCAGTGAAGTAGGAGAATGCTGTGTCATCATAGAGAATGTCTGACAAGTAAATTTCTGATCCCGTAAGTACATCAATTTGATGCTTGCTATGATAGGCACTCTGCTTAAAACCTGTAAAATACCTGCAAACAGACAGACAGTCACATCACTAAATACACAGCAACATTACATCAGCTGGCAAGCACAAATCAGAAAAAGAGAATAAACTGTTCAACTGCTCGCAGAAAAATTAGAAGCCTAGCTGTCATTAGAATACAAATTGTCAGTGACCTTCGAGGTCATCCAAGGTCGATGACTTTCATCTGATCAGAAATAGCATATGCCACTTCCTATTAGTGATTAATAGTAACCATGGCCCAATCTGTTACCATTTCTGAGATACAGCTAGTTTCTACAGAATATCCTACCCCCCTTTATTCAACCTCATATTTAAAAATGCTCCCCTTGCAGTAGATTGCAAAATCAAAATTTTGCATGCCTGAGTTTAAAGTACATGGCTAATTATTTGTGCAAAAACGTTTTCCCCTACAACTTAACACTTAGCCACAATACATCCATTACAAACAGGGGATGCCAGATGACAATCATGCCAATACCATTACCTAAGTATGATCGGCTAAAAATCCTTGATGACCTGTGAATCAAGATACATTACGTAAACAAACAGCAGCCAAACCACTAAGGCATATGCAGAAACAAACGAAACGAACTGAACGGAACTTGTTCTGTACACTGAACTGAGATGAGCTAACTGCTAGTTCGTGCAATGCAACTGAAATTAAAGGGAAACTATCATGAAAATTTCACTTTTTGGAATAAATGACATAGGTGAAGATAAAATTTATGGTGAGCCAATCTTGAACAAATTTTGACTGATTGTCGCAAAAAACAATGACGTATTGCACTCCAGTACAGTTCATTTTTCTGCACTGAAATTTCAGCTCAGTTGATTCATGTCACTTTGCACACCCCTTTAGTTATTGTAGACAGCAGAATAGTTACAATGGTAATGGCCTGCCATAGCTAAGGGCCACCACAGCTGAGCTTTGCCGTAAGCTTAAGGTTAGCGTTAGATTCAGGGTTATTTAGATGTCGTTTTTTGACTCGTTTATGATCACAGTGGTGGTGGTAGCAGTAGTGGTGATGATGGCGGTGGTATTGCAAACCTATGCTATGGGAAACCATCACTATGACCCTAGCTATGGTGGCCCCCAGCTATGATCAGTTACTATACACAGATAGCAGCAACTCAGTAACTCCTATCAGTCAGCCAGTCTATTAATACTCACTCATTCTCCAGTATTTTATAAACGGCCTGTTGACACTCATTGAAGCACTGTGTGTTTATGCTGCCGTCGTCATCATGGGAACACATTCTTTTCACTGTAACAACACGAAGGTCGTCGCTAATGGCAACCGGACACGGACAGTCTAATGACAAGTACTTGGTGAATATAGCCAGTGCATCACGCTCGATGACTGCACAGACAAACAACACCACATTCATGTATATATCAGTAATATATTGCATGTAAGCAAATCTGAGAATGGGCACTATAGAGATATACAGACTGACTAAGCAAACGATCAATCAAAACAAATGTGAATATTCTTCATTTCACTGGAGATTAGTCTCTGCCATACTCCAGATCAAAAAAACTTTTCTTGTGGGAGAAATTTCACATATTAGACACTATTCCTGCCAACAGCAGCAATCCAGACAGGCATATGGTCATCACAGCCAGAAAATAATCATTATTCAAATACATTAGAAATACAATGAAAGCTAAACACCAGACCTTTATGCGGTAGTTCTGAGATGTTCTCTGAAGAAGCTGCTGACGAAGTTGCTTCTGTAATGTCTCTGTCATCAGACAAACTGTCTGCAGTCTGCTGCTCTGTCCCTGACAGTTGCTCCCCAATCTTCCACCCTGCCCCATGCTGCAAACTCTGAGCAACTGTATGTTGTCCTGCCCCAGGCAAATGTTCCACACCATGCGGCACTGTCCCATGTTGAGTAGTGGATGGATTAGGAGGTTGTACTCCCCTGGAAAACTGTTCTGTTATCTGTTGCCCTGCCCCAGTAGACTGAGTAATGGACGGATTAGATGCAAGGCAGCAGTCTACGGGCGACCGACCCAATCCAGAGTCCAGAACAGCGGAACCCAGTGATGGAATGGCAGAATCTGTGGACACCACCACCTCTCCATGAGCAGGCAACTGACCAGTGAATTTCGCTGAACTTGAAGTTAAAGGAGATGAAGCATGACCACAATAGTTTGTTGGTACCCGCTGTTGCTGGGGCACTTCTGGCATTCTTGAGACCAATACCCCACCTGTTAATACTTCTAAACTACATTCCATGGAAGGCAGAGCCTGGTTTGTTTGTTTTGCCAAGACGTGGTCACAGTTACTTGTCAGAACTCGCTGTGAGATAATTCCCACAGTTTGTGCGACCTGTGCTACATCTTCTGACAATTCTGTCCTTTGTTGGCCCATTCTTGCTGTTTGTGCGACTTGTACCCTATCTTTCAATACCTCAGTTTTCTCGACTGGTTTATATCTCGTGGAAGGTGGAGTCTGCTTTGTTGGTTTTGCTGGGGTCTGGGTTTCGGTCAGTCGGACTTCTTCGTTGGTAGGAAAAGCCAAGTGGATTGTGGTCCGCTCAGCAGCCAATCGGAATGCTTCAACGTCGAGCCAAAATCGAACAAGATTATCAGCACTGAGGGGTTGTAGATAAGATATGAAGTAAGCCAGAGCATCTTTGTCATGTAGCACAGCATCTAGGTTCTTTGACAGTTGAGACGACCTCGACTGAACACTGACTGGTGTCTCCGAAACTGAAATCCAAATACGCCATGATGATATGGAACCATGCATCCTTCAAACGACTAATTAATCATTCAATCAACAACTACTACTACTTAACTAGTGTTGTTTTTTATTTCACCAACATTTTGAAACAGCTGTCCTCTACGCAACAGGATTTACTAACAAAACTCATTCCAGCAAGTTTGTTATTAGCAATCCAGCTTATTCCATGCTCTGTCTATGTCTAGCATACAGTCAACACCAAGAAAGTGCGTGAATAACACCACAGGTGCAGTCAAGCTTGATCGAATGAATGACAGTGTAGTGTAGGCCACACGACTGACACTCAATGAACATGCAATAAGTTCTGGTTACCACTGTCTTGAGTATGCGTCAAACGTCAGCTGAAGACATACATTTTTGCGAAATATTGATGACAAAATGTATTCAGCGCATCAGAGATCTTTTTGAGTATGCGCTATATAAATTTACACTTTACTTACTTACTTACTATGGTACTATGTAAGTTTGTGTACCAGTAACACTCACTTAAGCAACTCCAGACAATGGAGTAACACACAGACACACTGATGTAGTTCAAGAAAAGCAGTAACAATACCTCCCAAGTCTCCCAGCTTCATATCTACTGAGCTATCCAGTCTCAGAAGACGGCCATCTCCACTCATTGCATCTGTGTTTCCATCAGAGACACATATGCCTGAAAGCCATACATGCACATATCACTTAGTACAAACAATAGTAGCAGTTGTTGCAGCCATGTACTAGTGTAAAGTTAGCTAAATGCTTCAGGCTTTGAGCAGCAAGAATAGGTTAAGGTCAGAAATAGTAATACGGTTAATTTTGTATGGCAGCCAGTGGCTGGATTGGCACAACACATATGCAATTTTATACATTATGTATACATACAAAAACATTACACTGATACTTACAATATATACAATGCAATTAAGTAAACATAGTCAAATGTAAAAAAATGAAATAAAAAAACATAGTGGTCAAAATACATAGCAGTCATCGTCATGGTACAGTAATAAACAGTAATATACAGTTATATACAGTCATTAATCTTATATTGATTACCAGATGTCTCTGATGCTGACGCACAGACACTCGGTTGTCTATTGGTCTCGATAGTAACCCATCTGAGAGCTACACCTACCATATGAGATCACACAGTGTTACATGCCAGCTGACACAGGTAAACATGTCCCACCTTTACTCCGACTGACAAGCCGACTGGCTTGATTAACCTATCCTGCAGGGTTATATACCAAGAATTCAAGATGATGATGATGATGATGATGAAGGACGAATTAACTTTAGCATGGCGTTAAGTCCTAAGACTACAAGGACACGTAACAATAAGTTTAAACAGTGAAGTCATGTGATAGTAGTCAGTGCAATGAGACATTGTTAGTCATGACTGTAAGACCAGGCAAAAAGTTCGGTTTTCAGTCTGCTGCGGAAAACTTGCAACGACGGAGATGACCAGACCGACTCCGGTAATTAAACTGTCTACAAACAGTCACCCATCCTGGTAGTAAAACCAGATGATGAACCAACCTAGAGTTAAACCCATGATCTGTAGATTGTAAATAAAATGTCCTAACTGTTATGTCATGCTAAAACTTTGGTAGTAGTACATGATAATAATTACCAGCAGCAGAATGAGCAGCAGCATCAGAAGATGTTGCAGGCTTGGAAGACTGAACTGCCGATGACTTGACTGCAAATGTACAAAATGTACTTTCCATTGCACATCATACAATAAAACATAGAGTTCTTTGATTCATTGCAATAGTTAGTAGTTCCAGCAGTGTGACGAAACACCGTAGAACAGCAACGACCGCACTGGCAGCAAATTACCGCAAATTTGACGCTGGGGCAAACATTAGGGCTAAGGTTAGGGTTAACGCGTAATTCACTGCCGGTGCAGTGCGGTGTTTCGTCTCACCCTAGTTCTAGTGCAGTGTTTGAACAACAGTAAATAAGTCCTGCAATCTGTAATCTACCCTAAGTCAGTTAAATGTAATAGTATTACCATCATCATCATCATCATCATCATAGCGGCCAATTAAAACTGGAAAAAATGCAAAGTCAAGTTACATGTCAGCGTGGCAACAACTTAATGCATGATTGATAGCCTGTAAAATTGAGTATTAACCACTAAAATTCTAAAGCATTCTATGGCAATTCTAAAGCTAGCCTTAACACCAA
>Ga0209367_1007957_pt1 | contig 14559 bp, 7 predicted proteins | sample WorMetLIZISLAND2_FD_187412 | JGI IMG/M metagenome (GOLD analysis project Ga0209367, IMG submission 187412) | Marine gutless worms symbiont microbial communities from Max Planck institute for Marine Microbiology, Germany - Olavius geniculatus... ... | reverse complement strand
CAATCAATCAGCGGCTTCTGTCCCTATACCTAGTGAGTGCAGTTTGTAGCCAGTGAAAAACAACTGGAAAAAGTTTTGTTAAGGGTTTATGCAAAATTGCTATCACCAGAAGCACTGGTTTAGATCAAAATGCACCATTAAGCCATTTGGCGGCCTGGCTTTGCCCGAATCAGGGAGGGGAGGGGAAGGGAAGAAAGGGAAAAATAGGAGAAACTGAGTTCAATTCCTATTCTAGATTTAAGGGGGATAGAAGCCCCTGTAATCGATTGATTATGATCGATCATTTCATTGGTCAATATATACATCAGCTGACCAATCAACGAGTTAGTCTATCTATCTATTGTCTATTTCAATCAAACCATTTTGTAAGTTGAATTTAAGGGCAATATTGAAACCTTGAGGAGCATAGAGTCTGTCATTTTCAGCTGCCTGTTGAAAAATGGCAACTTTGTAATACATTGGTCGGAGAGTAATCGGAGAAATATCGGTCATTATTTCTGAAAACGATTTTAAAACATGTTCACGTTGTCCATATACAGCAGATACACTGACAACACAGTTATAAGAAAGAAAATAAGTAAAGTGTAAACTTGTACAGCGCATACTCAGAATATCTCTAATGCACTTTATTGTCAATATTTTGCAAAAAAAGTATGGCTTCAGCTGACGTTTGAAAGTGTCGAGACTCAGTTCTGGGTCACGTAGACTGAAAGACTGCCAGGCAGTTAGTTAGGCCTACTTGCCATCTACACAGTAAGATATTCAGATCTGGCAGCCACATAAAAAGTGATCTATTAAAAATTATTATTAAAAAAGGGTTTTGTTCGTTACTTCAAAACAATCAAAAAACATGTCTATGGACAGAATTACGAGGGTCATCCCAAAGGTTTCCAGCCTTGACATATTAGACCACAATATTTTCCATAATCTATACATCAGTGAAATGTATATTATGAATTCTAATGAATCGGTTGCGGATATGAAGTCATTGTAATTTACGACTTCACAGAGCATTAAATAGAACCAATTTCCAGCATCAATGAAAGAGTCTCGAGTCGCTATCAGATTTCAGATTTCAAAACAGATAAGTCTCCGGGAGTAAAGTCGTTGCTGTATGCAGAGTGGTCTTGGTGCAGAAAGTCATAGTCATGAACAGCCAGATGGGTAACTGTAGACTTTGGACTGGACTGCAGTGCGAAAAAAATGGGGAAATTGTGCAGGGCTTGCACCCAGCCCGCTGCCCATCAAGGGCCCATGTAACTAGTCACAAATTCTGATTGGCCTTTCATTAACACAAATGATATAATCAACAGCTAAATTTTTAATAAAATTTTTCTGACACCATCAGATATTGGCATTGTGTCGTATCTTGGCTAAAGAGCTTTGATTTGCGGCTACCACAGTATGTCAACAAACTAACTAATAAATGCTGCATAGTGACATATATTATAGTATATTCACAGACCCAAATGAGAAATTCATAAACTTAGATGTCAAGGTTTTCGTAAAATCAAATGCCAAGGAGCCAAACTTTAGTAAATCCAGCTACAGACTGTAGAAGTTTCATGCAACCATCAGTCTGATTCAAATGCTGCTTTCGATAGCGCACCAAATCGTTTCAGCTTAACGCCCTATGACATCATAAATTACAATGACGTCACTTCCACAATCTGCTCACATGAATACGCAAGGTAGGTAACTTTTACTGATATATAGACAATAAAAAATTTTTGCCCAATATATTGAGACACAAAAATTTTTGAATGCCCGTCGTATTTGCGTGAACTCATAATTGACGCAGATGCTCTTATTTGCGGCTAGCGCAAATGTAGGTTATTGTAGATTCACATATGCAAATGAGAAATTCACAAACGTATTTGTTAGGGCTTTCACAAAATCAGATGCCACGGGGCTCTACTTTGGTAAACCTAGCTACGGACTGGAAAATCGTCATGTGACAGTGAGCCTGGTTCTATGCTGTTTGCGTCAGCACTCCAAATCGTTTCGGTTTAGAGCTATATGACGTCATAAATTACAATGGCGTCATATCCGCAACCAACTCATTAGAATTCATGAAAGACGTACGTTTCACTGATGTATATGTTGTAGAAAATATTATTGTCTAATTTGTCGAGGCCGGGAAACTTTTGGGATGACCCTCGAATACTGGGGCTGAAATGGTCATTTACGTTATACAAATTCGTCAGTAAACAGTTGTTCCAACGAAAGCAGCAGCGATTGCCAAAATGTCAACAAACTAACTACCGGCAATAAATGCTGCATAGCAACAAATTTGCATAACTTATTAAATCAGAAACAATTCTATCTCTGTTGTCAAACAAACAATCAGATTATACCAGTAATATGCTGCACTCCATTTGACAGCATGGAAACAAGAGATTTTGCATCAAGCTGACTATCCACGGAGACTGAGTTGGCTTTCAGATCTAACCTGGACTCCAACGATACAGGAACCCGCAGACTTATATCACCTAAAGTAACATATCGATAACAGAGCTATAGCTGATCTGCTTATAAACTAGTTAATCAAATAATTACTGTTAATAAACACGTACCGAAACAACAGAGGCAACGGTGGAAAACACTAGAAACAAATTAGAAAAGAATTATATCCACTTGTGCATAAAACAACAGCAATGTAGCCACGATAATAAATACATCAGAGATGTTAATAAGGCCAGGATATGATGAGAATAAAAACAAAGCCAAGAAGTTCGTGTGAGGCCAATAATATGACTGCTCAAGATGATTCTATGAGGCCGAGAATCTGGCCAACAACTATGAAATTGAAAAGAGGATTAGGCCAGTGAGACTGATTAAAAGTTTAACATTCCATATTCATTCCACACAATCTGCAGTAAAGTTTACCTTTTTAACATTTCACAGAGCAGTTAGCAAAAACAAGAACTCTGTAAATGACGATCAACCAGGGCCGGGACCCTTTGGGATGCAGGGCGCTTGGCACAGTGCCAAGATGCCACCCCCCTGAAGACGTGCCAGTGGTCAACTGATCAACTGATCTAATCACACCTGGTGTAGCACTGTTACCAATAATAAGCCAACAAAGCTGACTGCTAAAAACCTGATTTGACGTTAATGTTCACAAATTTGTGTTGACAAATCAGCAAACTGAAATTTCCGTTGTCAACACGGGCGTCCAAGCAGCCATCCAGTGATTCTACGAGCACAAGTACAATAAGTTAATGACAGGCTCACAATGTGTTAATTAGAGCTGTCAAAGCATTAACTTTTTAATGCGTTTAAGCCATTAACATATCGAGTTAATGCATCATTACTATTGCCGATAATGTAGGTGGACTACATCAAAAGGATGACTGGAATAACGGCCGACAAACTTGTCGCTGTGTCACAGGACCAACAATAGTGACAGAACAACAACAAAACAATTTCAGTCACTTAAATATAACTGAAATATTATTCGATTGTCAAATAACCGTAGTTCAATGTAATAATAAAACTCCTCCATGGAATTTAGTAAATTTACCTATGTGTGTTAATTTTTTTAACGTGCGTTGAAGAATTAATGCGTGTTAATTCTTCAACACATTAATGCATTAAGTTAACGCATCAATTCAACAGCTCTAGTGTTGATTAGTGTGTGGAACATTTAAAGACAGAGACATATTTAGATTCCATTTTAAACAGTTCATGTGGCTGCACATTTCAAGTTTTCATGCTTACTGGTATTTAATAACTTTGTAACTCAAACTCATACAGCTGGACTCTACTCTACCAAGATGTTAGTTAGTAATGTTCAGAAGCTTTCAATAGTTATCAGAATAAAAACAACTGATACAATAAGTAAGTAACATAAGAACAAGAACAGCAGCAGCACCAATAATAATAATAATAATAATAATAAATCGATAAAAATTTATACCGTTCCAAAAATCTGAACAGAGATACTTAAATGATTCTCCGGAGTACTTTTTGGAAAATCGTGCATAGCATAAAGTAACTTGAAAAAAATTTACTGGTTAAACCAAAAAACGCATGCAAGCAGAAAACAAAAGACAAATTTCAACAAATAAATGGAAATGGAATAACGAACATATTTACCAATGCTAATGTTGCCCGCCTGGTGAATGGTGATAGAAACGTTTCCATGAGCGTTACATATCGAGACATTTCCTGTCTGCGAAACAATTGAAGACTGATCAGCATAGAGATTATCGACTACAACATCGCCTGACTCTGTGCTGACATTCAGCTGACGACATAGCGGCTTTGCTAGATGTATGCTCTACAAATTAGAAACAGGGCAACTCGATAATTGGAAAGTTCGATTGTTCGAAAGTTTTAGAGTTCTTTCCTGTACAATTTTACAGACATTGGCTAAGAGATTCAACTGAGAGTAGCGTTAGGGATAAGGTTAGGATTAGGGTTAAAGTTAGTAAACATGCATATTGCAGTATATGCCTTTGGACTATAGACATGCAATCATTATAGGATTCAGCTGAAATAAACGCAATAATGCATATTTTAGTTCTGCAGATAAATGTTATCCAATACAGACCAGTTTATAATACTTCTTAAAAATTTTCCAAAGATCTTCCTAAGTCAACAAAATATGATTTTGTAAGTTTTCTTCGGAATTTCAGACAAATTGCTTTACAAATAATGACACATGAATTCTTAGTTCACAGCCAATCAAGACTCAATGTGTATAGATAAAAAGATAAACACAGCATTGCCATGGTCACCATCGTGGTAAGGTTACAACATATTATAGCAAATATAAATGCAGCATAAGTAGCAGTACTTCTTCGATTATTTACAAAACAGCAAACACGATACAATTAAGGTTACCAAGTAAGCGTTACCCCAGTGCCTTTAGTTTCAAGCTGAGCATCCCCTTGCAGCAAACCAGTACAAATGATGTTTCCACCCAATGTGTTAGCAACCAAGCTATGAGTCTGAAACAAGAAAACATCCAAAAAACAGTACCAGATTCCGAGTAAACCTTCAAATAAAAAAACAAGTCTCTATTAAGGACCGGGGATTCTAGGGCACTTGTTCTGACAGAAGCTGGGGCCATGTATTAAAAACTTTATCATAAGCAGCTTTACTTCTTCTTCTTTTATCGCAGTAATGTACAGATCCTCTTGTGAGTAACGTCGTACATGGCAGATGTGATGGAAACAACTGTAGAACTCCAAGAATGAAACTGATTGAAGTATGCAAAATGTGCTGATAAAAACAGGATGTATCTAATTCTTCACATGTTCACCATAAAAAATAGCAGTTTCTTCCAAGCCACCAATGTTGATGCAAAAAAGTGTAGGGCATCGATATAAAGAATAAATGAATAAAAGTGCACTAAAGATTAAACAAATCCAATGGAGAACGGAAAAGTCAACGCAACAACATTAATTAATCTAGAAAGTATGTACTGCAAATTTTCTCAAGAATATTATTATATCATTTCAATGCACAACATCTTAAACCTCTAAGCCAGCTATCTGTGAATTTCATGGCCGGCTTGGCATTTTCGCAGCTTAAATCTTGGCTTAGCTGCAATTTTCACAGCAGCGGCAGCTTAGCAAAAATTTTCATGGCTCGAGGGCAGCTAAAGTCTGTGGCTTACTGTTCTACAACAGCTGTCTGATGCTAGCAAAATTGTGTAAAACTTGAAGTAAGAATCAGTGTTTAAGTTTGGATAGCAATACAGCTGGTGCATAATGTATATACCTCTATGTTGTTGAAAAGACAATCGCCATCTGCTGATGATACATCGAGCCTTGCATTCTGCAGAAAATCAACTTTTATATTGCTGTGATCACCAACTGAAGCTCGTATGTCTGCCAAACCCAAAACAAACAAATATAATGTAACACCCGACTGCTGAAACAGTAGGTTTTAAAACATTGCAAACAGTACATTTAGGTAAATAAGAAAACTTGAAAAGTGCAGAATAAAAACTTCAGATTTAATACTTAGTCATAATGTGCTGTGAATGCCTGCGATCTCAACATCCGAACAGAAATGTCTTTAGCAAACACTAAAACTGCTGCCTCAAACGAACTGGATGTTCCATAGTTTAACAATGTATTGTAACAACTTTTAACAAGATTTGAAGTACTGACACACCACAGAAGCTTTTCACAATTACTGACACTGGCATGCACAAGACCTGCAGTAAGTTTCTGTTACAGAGCTGGCAGCCAATATATATTACTATAGAATTCCGTTAGTAACAAAGATATAACTCACTGACATGAAGATTTATAAGACGAGTTTGACTGAAGTTATGAAAAAAAATTTTAGTAACAGAATTACAAATAAACAGAATATATTAGATGATGCCATCCAAAATTTCAAAGTTATACTGTTACTGCATCTAAACAAATTAACGTACATCTTCATCTGAAATATAACACAAGAATATATCCAAGTGTGTGGCATTTTCCTTCACAACCATTGTTATCAATATGCTAAGAATCTGTCAAAGGAAATCTGGATAAACACCAGCAATGTTCACGTTCAAATAAAAACGTTGATGTTAAAACAAAAAGACAAAAAACTACCATATTTAATTGGCACTTGTATGTGACAAACATCGGACCGTCGACTAGTTGTCTTGCTGTCTTCTGATTCCGAGACGACCACATGACTGATGCCATCGGACGAGTTTTTGTAGTCCACTGACAGACGAGACGCAACATCGTTAACTAGCACCAGATTCTGATCAAGATACACATCTGGGTTCAGCGAAGAAACTGTGACATCACACGATGTTCCGACGAACAGTTGCAGCTCACCAAACCTGTGAACATCACACTGCGTCTCGTGTGAGCTGCTACTCACATGGCGAGGGCGGTTGTACAACACAGGCATCAAAGGAGTACTCAGCTGACCAAGGAATGTGGTTGAAGCCATATGTCTAACAAAATCAATGGTTTTAGAACTTCCAGCACAAATTGACGCACGATTACATAACAAAAACAAGGATATACACCTTCGTCGATTCAAAGTCTGCAGAAATAGTCTACCTAAGGAACACATCATCAAACGTGTTGACTGTTTGTTTACTGTTTACCACACGGATTTGTATACCAAATGTCCGATGTCCAACATCCAGTAACCACGGTTCTTGTCGTGTGTCGTGAAGACAGCAAAAAGACTTATAAACAACAGATCAGCAGAACTTGTAGGCAGAAACTTTTCAAACTGTAATCGATGACGGAACCAATCGCCAGAGAATGTTATAGCTGCAGACTCAGTCAAGTCCTTTAAAAACGTCTGGACGAACATACGAACTTTGCTTACCGAACATATCCAAAACTGAAACTGAAACTGTACTTCGACCACACCGTGGACCACTTGAGTGACAGGACCACCCGCCACAATTTCTCCCTGTGTCTCTTGACTGCGGTGTTTTCAATAAACTTTCTGTTAAAATGCATTTACTTTCAAAATGTAAAATGCGAAAATGTTCATTCAGCAACAATTAAGTAACAATTATAGAACAAGTCACACTGTTTACATATAAGGGGATTAAATTTTATTCTATGGTTTAGGTCTATGGTTGCTTATAAATATGCAAATATGTAAATCGGCAAGACGATTCTACTTTAATTTGGGGGGGTGTAAACATAAAGTGTAAAATTCAATGAAGAATACAAATTTTTATTAATTTTTAATAACAAAGTTAATACAATAAACACTAGTTAAAAATTTAGTTTACAAATTTAGTCTGCATTTTAATTTTTGACGGGCGTTGCGACAATAACGGATAATCTTTCGTTTGAGCGACAAAACTTTTTGTTAACTTTGCTGCACACCGCTTCGTAATTAAATATAGACTGTTCCAGAAAAACATAGGGCAGTATCTAAAAATTTAATAGACTTTTCTGAACATCCGGTCCAGGAGGGTTTGTTTAGCGGGATGTAAACGAAAATGCTGACTTGTTTGCAGTTGGAATTGCGAGCTTTGCATTCCTGTATTGATGAAGTTGACGCGGACAGAGCTCGCGAAGCTGTTGGAAATGTCGCACAGATCTGTCTGAACGATGTGACACAACGAAACATAGGTTGTAATAACAGTTATTGCTCTTCCTCAGCACTTCGGTGTCCAGAGTGACACCGAAAAATCATTTCCCATTCTTGTCCTCCTTTCCCTCCTTGTTGTTTGTTTTTTTTCAAAATTCAGTTAAATGGTCTTGACAGCACGCTGAACTCTTATTGCCCGCTGCCAGTGGTGCTCCGGTCGTCAACACATTTTCGCGGTGTCTAGAGAGCCGACAGTCGGCACTCGTACTAGAGGGCCGACAGTCGACCGTACGCTGTCGTAAGAGACTGCCTGCGGCAGGCAGTATGACGGGTTGGCAGTATGAGAACCCATCATAGTGCCACAGACAGACGCCTTCACGGCAGCTGGCCACTGATGAGATCAACCTTAGCAAGGTACAATGCCAAGGTATCACACTTTCGTACCAGTCGGCCAGTCAAGCCTGGCAGCACTAGATTCGAATTCATAACCAATTTTGCAACCTTAATTTGGGTGTATATCTGTGGCTACATAATTGTATGAAATATCCTTATATGTGCACACTAATAATTTAATAGCTAACAAAACTGAATAAGCTGTAATAACTAACCCTAGCCATAACTCTTACATTAATTCTAACCCCAACCCTAGTCTTAAACCCTAATCTATCGTAAGGTAAACACTTACCCTAAACACTAGCGCTACCTTTCTAATCTATGCCCAATGCTGGTGGCTGCTGCTGTCGGCTCTCTACGCTGCGTACTAGAGGGCCGACTGTCGGCTTTCTAGACACTTGGACACATTTTTGAGATCTGATGCAAAAATTCCCCACGTGAAGGTAGATGTTATTTTTAGTCCGGGCCGGACTGACGGCACATTTTCAGTCCGTGCTTGGACTGATGGCAACTTTTATTATCAGTCCGCAGCACTAGATTTAGACAGTATCTACAACCTACCGATGGTAAAAAGCGGATCTGCGGATGTGGCAACAGGAAAAGACGGATGTCGATGCGGATTACATCCCTTTTTTACCAATCGTACTCAGGCACACCTCTGGACCAATAAGTGGTATATAACCGTGTATGAATTTGGGGCCTTTGCATGCCGGGCATTTGGGCACCATACTTTGTGACAGGCACCTTGGCACATTATTGAAATTGTCGTTCTTTGCATGTCGTTCAAGCTAAAAAATTGTAAGTTGGCAAAATAACTAGGCCTCAGTTGGCAAATTTGGGTTTAGGATAGTAAGTTCCTGCTGCACTTAGTCATCGTTATTGTCATCCGTTGTTGTTTGTTGTCACGTGATGTCACTGTAGGCCTGTACGTCGTCGTCGTGCATCGATGAGCATCCCGTTTTGTCGTCGTATATCATCTCTGTGCATCTTTTCGTGCATTGTGTCATCTGCTTATGTCGATGTTGCACTTCATCATGCGTTATTGCACAATGTCGTCGTTGTGTCATTGTAGGCCTACGTTGTCATCGTCAAGCGACAGAGCAGACCACTGTTTTCTGAGTAACTGCCTAGATGAATTCGCGATCAGGAATTAGGCTATTGTCTAGGCCTATGCAGAGTGTGAATTGTGAAGAAATTCACAGTGGCAGACTTCAAACGACTGCCACCTATAAAGCATCCACTGAGCAGTTATTTATGGAGCAAATGATTAAAAACTCAACAACTTTCATGACTGGTAATATATACACATCCGCACTTAACATCTGCAGATTTTATCTGCCTTTTACCCATTGCCACATCCACAGATCCGCACATCCACTTATTACCCATAGCCTCTACAACCACCGAACAGTGGTCACAAATACAGGCCAAGGCCATCCTGTCCGATGCCGCCATATCTGTAAGCAACTGCCCGACCTTGGTCGTAGCCTTAGGGGTCGGCAGTCCAGCCAAGAAGCTCCTCAAGCTAGGAACTATCATTGGATAGCCGCTTGGCAAGTTTTGTCAACGATAACCCTAACTCAAACTCTAAATCTAACCCTAAACACTAGCCCTATCCCTAACCATAGTGGTAATCACTGAACCCTGCACGATAATATAGATACAAATTGTAGTCTCTGCTGGTTGCCCTACTGCCATAACTGATAACCACTCGCAACGTAGTGCCACATGTTGCACTCAAGCTGTTAAAATCATACGTTCTGCAAAAAACAACTTTTGCTTGAGCTATACTATAATATAATGCTGAATAAGACTGATATAAATATGTTATAGCATTGCGGCATGGTTCGTAGACGTTCTATATATATTTACCGCTATAATTATTTATATTGGAAACAAGCAATTCAGTACAGCGTCGGAGCAAATCGCACCAAAACCATTGACCTTAATTGCTTTAAAACTGAATAAGCTGTATAATACGAATAGAGATTATTACCAAAAAACGTTAATTATGAAAGCGAAGAGAAAAAAGTTGCAAAATGTTTGCACACATGAGGACTCGAACCCGAGACCTTTTGCGCAGCAGATGCGCACGCTACCAATAGACTGCGCAAGGGCTATCGAAACAGCTGCTTCAGTAGCGCTTTTTATAGAGCGCCTCAACCCGGACTGAAAATAAAATGCGACATCAGTCCGGCCCAGCCCGAAAATAATTTTTTCGCCACCTGAATCCCTATTTTTAACCCTAAGCTTAACTCTTACTTTCCTCTAACCCTAATCGCATCTGTGACTTTAATCTTGTTTATAGTTTTGAGCTTAATTCGAACTTTTACCTTACCCTTAGATTGTCATCACAAACCTCCAATGGAGGACGTTTTATGACAAGTGCCTATTTTAGGTATTGTAAGCGCAGAAGTTGCAGCTTGTGGATGAAAATCACCAGTTTATCGCCAGAGTGGAAGATCTTTGAGACATATGAACTTTGCTGGTGATTACATGTAACAGATGTCGAATATTGCGTGATCCGAGTAATTTGCTATTGTTATTCATTTAAATACTTAATATTGACTGTGTGTTTGTGGGCATAGATTACTGCTGTTCTCTAGTTTTCAATGCAGAGTCTGGTTTGGTGGTATTCTTGAAGAAAACTATTCTCAAAGATCAGGTATTTCTGTCCTGTCTTATATACTGTTTCTATGTTGACTTTACTGAGAGACATTGAGAGCCACAGCAAGGCTTGGGGGAAACATTCTCATGCGGCCCCTCTGGGGAGAAAATTTTTGAATTTTGCTTTTTGAAATAGCTCATTCTGGTGTACTTCATATTTTTGAGTGATGATGGGGCCCCCAAACATTGCAGGGCTCAGGGAAAACTTTCCTCTTTCTCCCTCTTTTTGACGGGCCTGATGTTACCATTGTCAAAGTTGTACATGTCTCTGATCTGTTTGTGATATATGGTGCCACATAAATGTGTTTATTTGTTTGTTTGATAGGTGTATATATTAATTATTGAAAATTGCATTGGTGGTCCAAGCATACAGCTTGCTTCAATAATTGTTGTTTTTAGCGTAACTTTTCATATCAACTGCTCATAAAATTTAGTGAATAGTCAATAAAGATTATCATTATTGTAGTTTCAGGACTGCAAGACTGAAGTTTTGGAAATTCTGCAGTCACTGTTGAAGAAATTCAGCAAAAATGTTTCTCCATATGCTGTGGACATCAAGGTTAGTAATCTGTGCTTCCTGTTTAGAATCGATATGGACATATCATTAAGGATCTTTGTGGCTGTTAAAAGTTGAACAGAAACTAATTGATCAGTTGAACGTTTTTGAAGCAAAATGATCAATACTGACTATCTGAACATAAATGGCTGTGTAAATGTATTTCTCTGCAATTGAGGCTGTGAACTGTGGTACATTGTGATGTTTTGTTTAATTATGCCAGTTTTAGGTATAATCCTAAGTTACTTACATACTTACATGTTTGATGCTGGTAATAACAATGTCTGTACTTATATGTTTGCATCATATGACAGGATATTTGTGTTTCTGTATTCTCACGAGAGCGATTAAGCAAAGTGAAAAATGCTGCCATGCTGTTGCTTATTGAGGTCAGTATCTTATCATATATTCTTTCATTCACTAACTGTATTGCACATTGTCAGGATTAGTTAAGCAGGATTACTGGCCTATTTTTAATCACACTTCGTCTGTTTTTACGTGCAACACCAGCTACTGCTTTCAGCACGTCTTAGCCATCGCAATTCTGTCCGTCTGTCTGTCTGTCTGTCTATCACACAGGTGGATCATTCCAAAACGGTGCAAGCTAGGATCACCAAATCTTCACCATCGGCTGTAAGACTCTAGTTTCAGGATTTGTGAAGCTTTTCCATAAATTCGAAAGGGATCACCTTGAGCGAGAGCGCTAAATGAGAGGGGGTGGGTGGGAAAATTTGCGATTTTAAACCAATACGGCTGAGCGAGACCAGTCTTGCCGTCTGGCGCCCTCTGGCGAGTGTAAAAAACATAGTTGCATCGTGGGCTTTCAAACATGCACTACTGTTGTGCGTTCCCCTTTGCGTTAGCTGGGCTTTTTTTTGTTATATTATGGCTGGTATAGTAAAATAAAATATTGATGTATGTTTTTGAGTTTACAAGTCTCTACCACGCTGATTGGATGAGGCAGAGAAGGCAGATATTTATTACATTACAGTTACAATTACATATTTCATGTTACAGGTCAATAATAATTTTGCATTTTCTATAATGTTTTATAATGCATCTCTGATGCTACAGTTTTTTGCTACTAATTTTTTTTATTGTTAGAGTTAACGCCATCATTTGTTTTTTTCTCCGGTGTAGAATTAATAGTAATGGGATACAGCAAAGAATGGGTGATTGCCAATTAGCATTAGGTTGCATTCATACAAACACGAGTATGAGTACGAATACGTTTAAGGCTTGTAGAAGCTTCATACGTCCAAGTGGAACGCTCGCAGTGACTTGTACAAGCACTTAACTCGACGCGTGTCAGCCATATTGAATGAAATCAAATCGAGGAAATGATTCGCTATTAAAACAACATTTTATTACATCGCTAATAATTTTAATAACCGCGCACCTCTAATGATGAACAGTTTTACAATAAGGTCAGTTCTGACGTCAGATATGTGCCACAGCTTTTGTACATTATATTGTTATTTACGGCTGGTGGTTTAATTCACATGGGTTGGATAAAAAAGCTGTTATTTGTGTGGCTTGGTAGTCTAGTGGTTAGCGTGTCGGAACCAATGACCGCGAGGTCGTGGGTTCGGTCCCTAACCACTGCAAGTAACAACCTTGGTTTGAGTTTGAGGGCCCTGCCGACTAAATTTCCAAAACTAGCTAGAGATTTGGGGCAAAGCCCAACGTGAGTCTGCCCGGCGCCCTAAGTCCGATTGGGGAAAATTAGGGGGGGAATTTCCCCGGCATCAAAGTCACGTGGCCTGAACTCAAATGCATTGGCATACGCCGAACGCACATTGTCGACTTAGGGTAGGTCAACATGAGCGCCTATTACTTTGTTCGTTGTGGACCGAATTTCACAAAATTTTTTTTGTTCAACGCCGTAAGGATAGCTCACGTCAACGCCGTTTAGATTATGTCGACATCTTCATCGGTTCCAGAGATATTTGTGCTCAAACTCGAAAGTTGTCGTAAATCTCACCAATTTTTGAACGTTTTTGCCCTCCCAAATTTTAAGGGGGGCGGTGCCCCCAAAAGTCGTACTTGCGTCAACACCCCCACCTAGAGACACGTCAAGTGCCAAAGTTTCGTCGGGCTACACCCCCTAACTCCGAAGTTATAAGCGCTAATTTATTACATTTTAAGCCAATTTTTGACCCCTCTTTGAAAAAAGTTGTAAGGGGGGCCCCCGTCCCCGGTGGGGGGTGCGCTAGTAAGACTTGGTCATTCTGTAGCACGTGTAGAAATTTGGGGGCGCAGCACCCCCTAGGGGCCGAAATATGGTCTTCCGAAAAATTTGATTTTGGTGGGTAAACATTAGCCGCGTAATCTCTGATGTTAGTAGACTGAAGTTCACACAATTTTTTTATTCAATGCGGAATTAACTGTATTTGATAACGCCGTTTACCGCTTGTCGATATCCCTATGCAGTTCAGAGATATTTGCGCTCAAAGTCGAAAGTTGTCGTTAAACGTACTAAATTGTGCGCGTTTTTTGCACTCCCAAATTTTAAGGGGGCAGTGCCCCCTAAAAGTTGTACCCGCATTATCACCCCCATCTAGCAGCACGTCACGTGGCAAAGTCTCATGAAGCTACTCCCTTTGGCTCCAAAGATCCTTCGTTTAATACGCTACATTTTAAGGCAATTTTTGACCCCCTTTTGAAAAAAAAGTTGTAAGGGGGGCCCCTGTCCCCGGTGGGGGGTGCGCTAGTAAGACTTGATGATTCTCTAGCGCATGTAAAAATTTGGAAGTGCAGCACCCCCTAGGGGCCGAAATATGGTCTTCCGAACAATGCACTTTAAGTGGGTACGATTCAACATCGAGATCTCCAAGGTCACTGGACCAAACTTCACCGGACTTGTTTCGCCTAACGCAGGAGGAACCGCGGTAGACGGAATAAAAATC
>Ga0209367_1007956_pt1 | contig 14559 bp, 7 predicted proteins | sample WorMetLIZISLAND2_FD_187412 | JGI IMG/M metagenome (GOLD analysis project Ga0209367, IMG submission 187412) | Marine gutless worms symbiont microbial communities from Max Planck institute for Marine Microbiology, Germany - Olavius geniculatus... ... | reverse complement strand
GGCTCTATCGTGACGCTCGTCAATGGCGAAGCTTCTGCCTCCAGCCCGGAATGCCGATCTTCCGTTCTCGCCGGAGTGTCCGTCGCTGCTTGTGTACATTCGGTCCGTTTCGACGTCCGAGTGATGGTCGACCTTCTGGAACGCACGAGCCACGTCGATGCCACCGCTGGCAGGTCGTCCAGTCTCCGGGGGTAGATGATGGGCGTGGGCGTGGCTTTGGCGGTAGTGTTCCGTCGCCTTGCCGAGCTCGTCCTTGATACCGGACGCCGCAGCCGCAGCAGCTGCCGCAGCAGCCAAGCTTGCGTCCCGCTGACGCTTCATCTTGGCGCGGTGATTCTTGAACCAGAGCTGGAGGTTCTTGGGCTCGAGACGCGGGAAGCGCTGACGGTATGGCGACCGGTTCAGCTCGTCCGTGTACTTCTCGATGATGTAAGACGATGGGTGCGTGTCGTCTGCGAACCAGCGCTCCAGGCGCGGGATCTCCGTCAGAGGGTCGATGAAGACGCGACTGCGCTTAGCGGCAACACTACCTGCATCGGTGCTGCCACCCGGGGTTGCCGTGGCAACGCACAGATTACCCCTCGATTGGCCGTACGCTCCTTCGCCTCCTGCGTTTGCACAAAATCGACATTTTACCGCGGTTATTCGCTCCGCATGACTTCTAATTTAAATTTATCGGTACTCAATTAATTTAACAAAGCATTACACATTTCTGGTTAATTAGGCGGCATCGCTGCAGGCGATTTCGCCTATTACGACATATTGCTTCGTAGAGTGGTCTGTCTGTCTGTTTGTTGTCCGCCGGCCACACTCGTGCAAAACCGTTCGACGCATTTAGACGTCATTTGGCAGACACATTTGTGGGGTCGGAAATCGAATGACACATTATGTCGAATGAGGCCCCTAAACACTAGGGAAAAGAGAGACTTGGTGGATCAAACCCTTAGACAAAACATGCAATTGCAAATTGCAGCCACAACGATGTAAATATTCTGCTTATTAAATCACATTTTTTTTCAATTTTGTGTCCAGTTACTTTAGCATTAAGCCAAGGTTAACTCTAAATTAAGTTTAGCGGTAGGCCTAGGATCAAATCCACCAAGACAACCTCACACACTATTTATTTTTTTGTATCAACGACACAGAAATACATCTCTAAAGACGCACTGATTAAAACATTTTACAACAATCGTGTGTTTATTAGCGAACGTGTGCAGTGTATCATTACCCGCGTTGATGCTCGACGGGCTGCTGCTGTAGATGCTCTGGGGGTATCCGTGAGCGGATCTTATCGCAGGCTTTGAGGAGAGCGGAGTAACGTCTTTGGCTGCGTAAAAAGGAATTCCCAGCGCAGCAGCGCGCGACGACATGTTGGCCAGCTGAAGAGCTCGCTGATGATGATGATGATTGTAGAAAGGCAACGACTGTGAAAGTAGTCCGGCGGCAGCTAGTGCCGCGGAAGAATTCAGGAAGAAGTTGTGCGGCGGCGGCGGCGGCTGCGGCTGTGGAACTAAGCCGCGCGGTGGCGCTGGCATCATCGGGGACTGTCCACCGCCGCTCCCGTCCTCGCTGCCGCTGCTGCCGCCCGTCGACGAGTAGTCCGCCGCGCCACCGCTGCTGTACGACGCCGATGACTTCCGGTGCTGGTGATGGCCGTTCTGTTTCGGCAGGCTCAGATCGGTCGCCTCTTCCTGCGCCAACGTGTCCATCTCCGGCGAGGCGTGGTCGTCTTTGTCGTCGCTGGCGAATTCCATGTCCTCCGTCTGAGCTTCTCTAGTCGGCGACGGACTGGAGGAAGGTAGAACGACCTCCAGATCGTCATCGTCATCGTCAGCAGTGTCGGTGTTGTAGTCCGACTTGCCGTTGACGCCGTTTCCGTAATGAACGTCACGTGACCTGTCCGGCGGCAAGATGGCGTCGGCGACGTAGACCGCGTTGCGGTTGGGCAGGACCGGAAGTGTTTTGGCGGGCAATTGATCGTAGACTGGGTTGAAACTCTGCGTGGGTGGTAAATGGCTGTGACGAGGGTGAGATTGCTTGTCGTCACTGTCAACGTCTACGTCTCCCGTCGACGGACTGCGACAACGCTCAGCAGCGGCCGAGTCGACGCTGGCCTGCCTCTGTGCCTCGGGCGATGAGCCGCGCTCGCTGTCGTCCGACCCGGACGCACGCTGATAGTCCGGTCTACCACCCGTGTTTGCTGCCACCTGCCTGACCGAGTCCACCTGCGCGGTAAACCACTGATCGAACGCCCTGAGAGTGGACTCAGGCAGCCGATCATCTGCGCCGGTCAGCTCGCCCTTCAGCATCTGCGACAGTAACGCCTGCAGTGCACAACAGTTTGTCAACAGTTGTCGTTATTATGTGCCACAACACGAGCATGCTCTACAACAAAGTACTAGTCACTGATAACCTTGGCAAACGCAGCAAGCTAACTGTCGTATTCATAAGCGATATGACTTGTCAACAGTGATTTCTGTTAGCAAAGAGTGATTATTACTTGTCATCGTTTACGAAATATCGACGTGTAAAATGTCAATTTGGTTACAATAATTTTCCTTCTAATTTTTTTTCGAAGTAGATGTTTGAACCCCCATACCGCAGTGGCGTAGCCAAAAATGTGGGTGCCTCCCTTTCCTTTTCCTTTTTTCTCTTTCCTCTTTTTTTCCTTTCTTCCACTCTCCCGTTTAACGGGAGTCATGACCCCCGGAAAATATTTTGAAATAAAGGTATTTGTAAGGCCGAGAGCATTTTGGGCATCGAAATCAACACCTACATGACTCAGGATTTTTGAGCAAAACTTTCGAATTTTGTATTCTGGGGCTTGGCCAACGCCACTTCAACACCATACCCTACTACGCTTATGTCGTCATTCAATCTAACAATCATCATCATCATCATCATTAACACTCCGTTTCCATGCAGCCGATCTACAGTTTAATACCCCGTTTGCACGATCGAGTAAACATCGAGCTGGCTCGTCCAGCTAACTTATAGCCAGCTCGTCGAACCAGCTTGATCGTGTAAACGGAGTATAAGCTAGAAGAAGCAATGGGACGTTGTCAGCTTACGTCGCTGATCGGACATCCGGTGGCGGCCAGAGTTGTCCTCAGCCGATCGAACAGATATGACAGCAGTTTGTCTTTGACGTCGTCTGTGACTCGGGGTCGCGGTCTGAAACAGCTAACACACCGCCGCACATTGTCACTATACCAAACAAGACATACAACGCACCTGTGCTACGGTTGAATAACTTAATAGCATAATATGAACTTGATTTGGTGTTCTGTCCACCTGCCTGCTGTTCATCTTTGCTTCAACTACACACAGTCAGTCAAAGTTTGGTAAACTTATCTCTCTCAAGGTCTAAAATAAAATTTCGCGCACGAACGTGCAAACACATGCACTGACCCATAGTCCGAAAACGAAAACATAATGCCAAACGGCGCCGATACCTATGACAAGCGGAAGGACAATGATAAAAAAAATTCGACCAGAATGGCTTTCAGATTTTACTGTTAGTGGTTACTGTTAGCGATAGTTTCCGGCTGACTGACTTCTTCCGCGACATGGTTTATCCGACAGATTGTCGTGACAAAATGGTCTTTTGACGAATTCATTACCGCCAACAAATTTTATTGATGGCAATAACATTATCTCAAAGTATTACACAGTGTGCAATAAAACTTGCAATTAAAAACGTCGCTGCAATTCAAGGTCACGCCATTAATTTATACGACTGTGCTAAACCACACACGACCTTCTAACTGCAAGTACAAGCATACACGGGTTTAAAAGGTAACAAAAAAGGTTGGAAAAAATGTCATCCCTAAAACGCAATTCCTCCACTGCTTTCACTGCTGCTCAGGCCCTTTAAAACGGATGTGATCATAGACCCATAGATTTTTCAGAGTCTTAAAGGTGTTTTTGCCTTCGCCTTGTGCTCAGTGCCTACAAGAAAATACCAACGAGGATGTATATGACGACGACTGACACGGTATAGTACCTGCGTAGTCGTATTCTGAGCGTGGCGAGTGACGCAAGTTGCGCTGCGCCAAGCACGTCGTTTATGGTCGCCGAGGCGTCGTCATTGATAGCGTCACAGCTCATCGGCTTCCAGTTGTGTATCTGCAGCGTACCTACGCCGTGCGCCAGAAAAACGTGACACTACTTTTGTCCATATCTTCGCCAATTATTAACCAATTTTTAAAATTCTTTCACTGGCACACTCAGCAGACAATTTGCAATAATGCTATTATTATATATTTCACCACACGGTAGATGCGTTTTACACTACCTTGTGAAATATAAATGTAAGCAAAAACTAACGATAATAACAAAAATTTAGGTAAATAAAAAACACATCAGACCAACATAGCGATGAATGATTCGTATGACACTACACTGTGTTATACCCACACAGTCTAGTGTCATACAGACCATGTGTTTTTAAAGTGTTTTTTTCAATTTTACCAAAATTTTCCGGGCATTGCAATTTCCACTGGATGCAATTTTGTTTGTAATTTTCCAGGACTTGCAAATTCCAGGGGCGAGATTTGGTCCGTCATTATCAGGTATTACAAATTCAGCGCAAATCCAAAGAAACAAAAACGCTGCAACAATGCCAAGGACATTACTGCTGTCGCTTCCGCGAGCAATATTTAAAACGCCGGCTATCACATAACTTATCTGGCGGAGGTAATCAGTCCAAGCGACTTTCTATATCTATGCAGCAATGTTAACGAAACGACAATAGGCCTACACATTCATAGTCGTTCTTGCGCAGTCTATATTCCAAGTCCTATACGGGCAATGAGCACTCTACGTATTGACCAACTTTTTATTTTTTCAACGTTTTTTTTTGTTTTAAAAACTTGAATTAAAAATTTCATCAAAAACTTCGAAAAGCAGTTTTGAAACTAGAAAGCAGTCACAGCCCGCCGGTACCTCCGCCAAGGCAATGTTATTCGCCAGGTGGCGTCACCATCTTCGCTTTGCCAGCGGTTCCCTTATGCCCCTTTAACGCAATGGTAACAAAAATTTCAAAGTGATCCAGAATCCAGAATTCCTGCCCGATCATTTCCAAAATTGAACCACTGGTAACTTGTGCCATGCCCGACATACCCTCAAAATTTCACAAAGATCCGTTTATAACTTTTTGAGTTATCTTGCTGACACACAGACAAACAAACAAACAGACAGACAAACAAAAACCGGCAAAAACATTACCTCCTTGGCGGAGGTAATTACGGAAACGAATTGATAAATCACAGTGTTGGTAGTTTACTTAGTTAGTCTAGTGATACTTGGTCGTATGGCCACGCGGTTGAATTGAAACTGAATAAAGTTTTCTCGCTTTCTAGTTCCAGCTATACTGCACCTACAGCATTAAGCATTCGGCAAAAGGTTAAGGAAATCAGCGCTAACATTTTTTTCAACGTTTCAAGCGTTTTTAAAAATTCTTGCCACTGTTTAAAGCACGTTATTAGCGTTTTTTAAAGTTTTTTTCAAACACTTCTCTTTACATTAATGGTTTATACCTATTGCGCCGATGATATCGGCCGTGTTATAGCCGAGGTAGTAAAGCGTCGCCGGAACGATGTCAACGAACGGACAACTGCGCGGCAGTGCGGCCAGCGTGTCGGCTACCAGCTGAGCTTCAGAGCCTGGCGACTGCTGAGTGGCAGTGGTACCAGCTGATGGAATCCATTCCACCCGACATCGGACGTGTAGGTATTGCGCAGTGTCGCCGCCGTTCTGCTGATGGGCGGACTTCCTGTCGTCCATCGCTATTTCACACACAGACATATGTTGCGTTCTTATCTGTAACAAGAAATATTAGAGATTGTGACCAATCTAATGTGCTCCTGGCGCGCATTATTTTCTCCTGTATTTTTAACCGCCTTTAGTTCCTTTCTTTTCACACCGCAAATGGCGGTGCCGACAGCATCACCTCGCCGACAGCATCAACCGTGCAACAGACGTCATCACGAGGCGAAAAAAACACTATTCTACACTGTCTGTGACATAGTCACTGAGTTATGACATGGTGAAAGATCTTTAATCTTTCACTACGGTTATGATTATGAAAAAACTGCTATCATCGATCAAGTGACCATTCGACTCCCGGGGGTCGAGTTCCTATGGGTGGTCCATAGTGACCATGCATGCGTAAATCTAGCACCGTTACGGAGATATGGCGCCTCAAAGATAATGGGGTCACGAGTTTGACTTTTTAGGTTACGTGACGTCATCGGTCACGTGACCATTCGACTCCCGGCGGTCGACTTTCTATGGGTGGTCCATAGTGACCATGCGTCTATCTAGCACCGTTATGGAGATATGGCCATTTGAAGTTCTTCCAGGAAGGCTCTTTCAAGAACAGAGGTTGGTCGTTGGTCGGTCCTCAATATTACACTGATCTTACATACTCCTCTTCGCTACGTTAGGAACATAGCGCGCAAGGAATAAAAATTAGGGTTAGGGCTAGTTTTTTACAGGTTAGGGCTTTTAGAGATGAAAGCCCTATAATTTTTACAAATACGGGCTAAGGGTCTCACAGTTGCACTCTGCATACACTGCCACTGTCAGTGAGTGAGTGAGCAGTTTGAAAATGCACAATGCAAACTCGATTATTTACCAGGCCATTAGTTACAACGTCACAATCACATCGCAATGAAGATTATATTGAGCGCCCAATGACTGTAATAATAAACTCAGTATTTGTACAGACTGTATAAAATTTGCAAAATTCGCAAAAGAAACCACCTCGTGCGAGCTCTGCTTTATCTATGTCCGCATGAATAAATGTCGTCAGCCGAGCGAAAGAAAACATGACTAACCGTTAAACCTTCATCTGCCTTATTTGGTATAACTGACGTTATTGTGAGTGACATGCTGCAGTCGTAAATTGTCGCACGCTCTGGTTAACACCCTGCCATTCGCCGCACGTTGCGGCTGCAGTCGCGTATAAAACGTGTAAAGAACGGACATAAACTCAGGAATTCATATAGGCCTAATGCGTCATAAAAACACGGCCACCAGAACGAAAAGCTTTCCTTTATAATAGACTCAGCCAAAAAACGCGCAAAAAATACCGTAAAGTTAATAACCGTGAGAAAAAAATTCTTTAAAAATTGAAAGCAAGTTTTTTTAGTATTTAAAATTAAACAAAAACAGCTTATAAACGTAGAATAAAATGCGAGATTTTTTTTACATTATGTATCGGCTAAATCCGTTGTTTTAGGACAGTTAATTTGTTGCCCATTCACTACATTTTTGTCATCATACTGTGTATGTAATTTAGTAAATCTAAATTTGAAATATTTTACTAACATGACATATTATTTTAAAAATTAATCAAGAATTTTAAAGAAAACGTTGTAAACAATAAGAAAAAACGTTCATGAACGTTTATTACAACTATGAGCAATACAGTACTTATACGAATTAACTCTCTGAAAACAGGAAACGTAAAAAAGCGAAACACTCGCCGAAATCGTCTTTGAGAAATAGCATCCGTGATCGCAATTTCGATCCTCTGCGGCGAATATTGTGTGCACTAAATCATTTACACTGAAGATGCCATAGTGACGATGATGATGATGATGATGATGCAGCGACTTTACAGACATTATGAATCTTAATTTTTACCTGTCAACTTGTGGAGCAGATAAAATGCGTCCTTGTCGTTTATCCGATCACCAGAAATTCGTGTGTCAAAGTCGCTAACGACGCCTCTGTAAAACGCATGACAACACTGCTCGGCTGTCATACGTCTGTGAATCTATAGTTATGAACGTACAAGCGTATAGTAGGCCTTCTAGCAGCCAGACTCTGCCAGGCGGCACCAGGTAATAGCTAATCATAACAGCAAGGTGTGCTCGCCAATAGCGGCGCGCCGCGCCCAGGTAACGCCCGCCCATCTGTCTCCGCTCACCTATCCAATCTGCCGTCTTACCTGCTGCAGTAGCCCGCGATTCATCGCCAGGTATAGGCTAGCATCTGAGCTTCATCGTAAACCCTTTCCGGCCACACGCTGTCTATTGCAACCGCAAGTACACATTTAGTTTTCACTTGACGTTTAGGCATTTGCTAAATCAGCCTAAAAATCAGGAGAGAGCAAAAAGTATCCATAACTCTGCCGGGGTCAGAATTTGGGAGTCATCTAAATAAGGAGGCAGTTCTCTGGGCATTTTGTAATTTTAGTATCTCACAGATGGGCAGCAGTAGGCGAAAATAAATACGTCTTAAAAACAAATTGTTGGCAAGGTATAATGCAAAAGTAAAAATACGTCTCCAATGAGAGTGTGAGAGTAAAAATAGGTTTCAACTTTGAAGTTACTGGAAGCTTGCAATACTACATTATAATATGGAACACGCTCTACTTTACTGATTAACATAAATTACTAATTATACATCTAACAGCCAATTACTTAGTTACTTATTTCCAGTATGATGAAATATGTTGAACGCGACAAAAAAAACTAAGCAAAAGCATCGTAGATAGACACTTTTAAGGCACTCATTCATAACTCCCATATATTTTTACGATTTTGCCATACTGTGTATAGTGAACTGAGGCTTATTGTTTTCGATGCAAAATGCGACGCCTCAAGTGCGTGAAAAGAGCGCGCGTGACCGACGATTTGGTCATCAACAACAACCGATTAACGTCATAGTTACGATACAAATCGGCAGAATTAACGCTGATTTTTTACGCAGTCTTTATCCCACAAAACTTACACACAGGCCTGAACGTTCATTGTCTGTAGGCCCTAGTCGGCAGTTCTTATCGCTGCAATTTTTTCTAACTTTGTACAGAATAATATTTGGATTGCGGAAACCGTAACAGTAAGCAACAACACTGATTGTTTGCATAGACACTGGTCTTTAATCGTTTCAGCAATTATTACAACAATCTTCGCTAGCTGCAGATCTTTGTTCAAGTTGATGGTCTCGGACTTAGCTATGACGTCACCGAGTCGCCGGGCAGAAATTCCATTATAATGCAGGGAGAAGTCTGAAAAATTTTGTACGAGTATAATGCACTTTTACGTAGATGTTGTAAAGCGATGTTTTATTGTATCAGACATGTCGATTTAGTTTGACGCGTTTTGTCAGTGTCAATTTATGACGATTCAGTGGGATAAACTTGTGAAAAAAACTACCCCAAATGTTTCCAATTTAATTAGATTTAACGATTTCGGCTAAATTTGTGTGCAAAACGCAGTTTAAGCACAAAATGTTTTAAATACAATATAAGTGACAAAATTTAAATAGTTTTAGCCATCATAGTAAGTAACGAAGCAAGTTTTATTCTTTGGTATATCGCTATTACACCACATAGCATATAGTAAAATAAAAAGTCTTAGTTAGTGTACAAACACCTAGGACTAGTATAGATTTTATACTGTAAGTAAGTAAGCAAGTAAGTAAATGCGATATTTAGAGTGCTGTATTCTGCGGAGAAATGTTTAGGCCATTTTAACTACCGCTGACAATTTAATCGTAACATCAATTAAATTGCATGTAACAATCAAACAACATTTTAACAGAAGATGAATATTCAGTGTTAGGATTATTCTATCTATTTAGCACTAATTATGCGTATAAACAGTGACTTGAGTTAATGCTTTTGCGGAGGCGGCGGCGCCACGCATACAACAGCGACCGTCTCACGCGCGATGTGCGTGCGCTGTCGGTTTCATCATAAATTATGTCGTCGAACAATTGAACAGATCAGAATGCTCTAAGCTGATAGCATACATTACCGAAAGCTGCTGGCAGAAAGTTATGTATTAACCTCGATAACAAGCACGTTTGCATAAACTTTGAATGGCCTTAAATGCTTGTTCAAGGTCATTGGAAATCTACTGTAAAAGTTACATAAAACAATGTAATGTACATGCTCATAAGTTGCTTACCGTACTTTTGTTAAAATACAAACTTTTTGTATGTTAGGTTTTTACCAATTTTAAAATTTTATTTTTAGTAGTTTTAATTTTTGTTGGAAAGTCAAACAAAATTACGATAAAATTTGATTATTAAAGATTTCATCGCGCATTTAAGGACTCTGTTTTTGTTTTTTGCTTGTGTTTTTATGTCTGCACTAGTACATTCGTTGTATAGAGATAATAACCCAACTTTGCACATTTTATGATATAAAATTTACATTTTGTAAAGTTCTGACATTTCGAATTAATTTGGTCTAAAAAGGTTGTAACTAATTTTGCTTTCAATGTTTTACAACAACAACTTTAATAATAATAATAACGCGGATGTAACTAAGATGACATAAAAATAAGCACAACGTCAGGAAGAAACTTTATGACATTTTTGTCTAAGATTCAAACTATGTTTTGGTTAGCGGTTTACCCCCCCCCCCAATTCTCTTTATTTTTTGGGATCAGAGACCCTCATCTAACACAATGTGTCATCAACCTCACAAGTATACCTGCTATGTGGCATCTAAATACGGTTTAAGGAAAGGGCACCAGTGTGACAGACAGACCACAGACAGACAGACAGACAGATCATGCTACGGAAAAATGTGTAGCAATAGGCGAAATTGCATTTAGCGATGCGATTTCGCCTGAAAAAGTTGTCTACGAGTTAACGTGTTTACGGAAAAAATTAACGACGTTGCTGAAAATAATACTGTCGTGACTACCGCGGGCAGTGATAAAAACTTACGCATAACCTCATAACTGGCCGACGTAAGCAAAACAGACTCTGAACAAAAGGAATCAAAAGTGAAACCTGTTGGTACAGATATCCTGGAAAGTCCATGGGTCTTGCACCTAGTCACATAAAAAGCAAACTCAAGGATCTGTACTTTGGTGCGAACACTCTCAGGGTGCGGCGAATATTTTGAACTGTGACGAGGCAGTTATGTGACCACAGAAGAGTAAGCCATTAGACCTTGGCTTGGCAGTAGGCCTACTACTGTATGACATTGCGGTCTCGCATGGCGCCGTTTATGTCACCTTGAAATAGATTTATGATTGGATGTGCGGGCTACTATTGCACAAGATCTGTATATCTCGGCCCTTTCTCATTATAAGCCGAGGGCAATAAACCGGTTGCCTATATATAGTAATGAATTATGATTGTGTGTTGGAATCCTATACATCTGTCAACCTTGTCATGTGCCGATGTGTAATATACGACCGTTTTACGACTCTGGTAAATCTTTCTTCTAAAAGCCACGTTGTCACACAGTCCTTCGCTCTAGGCATAAGCCAACGCTGTAACACGCTGTGATTTATTCTAAATATTGTCGTGTTTTATGGACATAAATTCAGTTTTATAGTGTGCCGCAATATAGGACTCGAACGTAACTGTCGATGTGTTGAAATTTGTGCCGAAGTTTGCGCTGTCTGAAAACGTCACGCTATCTCGTTTGTTCTGTTACATTTTAAGCACCGTTTCATTCAAGTTGTGCAACTTACTAAAGCCCAAATTCCATTACGCCGACTTTCCCGCGAAAGTCGCGGAGACAAACTATCTCGACATGTCGAGTCCGTGACAAGTTCGCGACAAACCCGTTTGTGTCGCTCTAATGGAATTGGGTTCGTTACAATGCACCGGGAAAGTCGGCGACAAAGTTAGGGTCTGGTGGAAAGCCCAATCGAGATCAAATTTTGCTCAGCATAACATACGGTGACAACAATTTTCATTATTTTTCTGGTACGCGAAAAAAATTAATTTGGCAGAGCATTATAGCCTAAAATGTTTTACTTATGCATAAAAGCGCAAAAGTAGGAGAAGAGTGGCCGCTACTGTTGCCGCCCACCCACCGTGGTCCCGTAATGACCGAGTGAGCAGACCCGGCAGGGGGTTTCTTCAAGCTCCAGGCACCTGATATGTTCCTGATATTATATACCTGTAGTTTTCACAGCACGTTTATGTCGCAGTTACGCATGCCTGTAATAACTAATAAATATAATTAATAACAATCCAGATATAATGTTCTAAGCACTCAGAGCAATAGGTCGGCAAAGACGACAGAAAAAAAGAGAGCAAAGAAGCAAACAAACAGGCGAAAGTATCGTCGAAACAAGTCGTCAACAAGGATGCATTATTTTATGTATTTTTGCTCGCCTGATGTGCGTTTTGTCGTGACAATAGAGGCACGCCGACGCGCCGGCGCCGGCGCCGGGCGGTAACCACGCGACTTGGGCAGTGGTCGAACACGAGCACTTAGGCGACTCTACACTCCGCACATTGACTTATCGGAGACAGTCGACAGCCACGAAAACCGACTGACTCGTAACATCTGGACGAAACTAGCAAGTAGGTAACCGACCGACAGAGTATGATATGCAATTAGCGGGCGTCAACAGCGACAAACGTCCGGCTAGCTAGGTGGACCGTAGATATGCAATTACAATTAGCGTCCATCGTCGGCTGCCGCGCGTCAAGCGGTCCCGCGGTAAAGAATAGCGGACAGTGTAGGTCTAGGTCTATCTTATGTCGGCGTCCCAAGCGCCCAGCCTGTCCCGAGAAACCGTCATACATGTGTGCATGTATGATGCACAGCCTACGAACTTCTGCGTTCCAATAGACACACGCTGCAACGCACGTGTATTCCAACACATCAACGTCAACACGATAGAACGCTTCTTCTTCGACAATTGACTCAAATTATGTCATCCCGCCGAAACAAATGAACCCAATTCAGCCCCGGCGCCACGAGGAGGCTTTAGGAGGCTAAGTCTCCCCAGTTCAGTCGCCAAGCCTCCCCAAAAGCTAGAGCATCCAGCAAAAAATGCCCAAAGCTAATGTACGAACAAACTGGCTACAACTGCGAATTTTGTTGCTTGTTACTTACAGAAACGTCCATTCCAAGTTCACTACATTGAACTTGACGTTCTTCTTACTTACTATTTGATGCCCTCCCGTTTCTCCTCTAAACTTAACAAATAAACAAAAAGTGAAGGATACAACAAAAAATTCTGCTCGCTTTGCTCGCAAATTATTACTTCCCACTTTTTAATTTGTGGCGCCGTCCTTGTTTCAACTGCACTAAACTTAGTCAGTTAATGATTCTCAGAAAAGTAATCACAGTTGTTGCCACGAATCCCAATTACTGTTGTAAGAACATCCGTTGCGAAATGAGTGTGTCGGCGGCATAATGACCGAAAAGTCGAAGGCTCTAAAACACTTGTAAAAACACTTTGCAAGTTTACATTTCAACGCTGTAGACAATTTTGCACTAGTGTTGCACGTTTGGCTAGGGGTTTCTTTCTTTTGATGTTAGAGACCCCACCTGACCATATCTGATACGATGTGTATAATTAAGCGACGCAAATGTACCATCTAACAAAAATATTATTAGATTGTGACCAATCTAATGTACTCCTCGCGCGCATCATTTTCTTTTGTATTCTTTTTAGAGCTTTTTCGTTCCTTTCGGCTTGTATTAGAGACCCGGTGTTTAATTGAAATCCGTTTAATATTATATTAATAGTGACTAACGTCGAGGTCGTTATTAAAAATAAATGTACAAAACATCAGTTTATACACTTGTTAACGGCAACATTTAAGGACTTGCACATCGAAAACAGCAAAAATTACAAAAGGTGATATTATTCAGCAGCACATTGACACACAGTCAGTGTGATGCGGGCAATATCACCTTTTGTAATTTTTGCTGTTTTCGATGTGCGAGTTCTTTAATGTTGCCGTTAACAAGTGTATAAACTGATGTTTTGTACATTTATTTTATGTAACTGTGATTATGGTACATACTCATCTATGAACTAAACAATCAAATGTCAGAACAAATACCAAGTATACTGCTCACGTTAACAGTTTTTAACACATCTGTAGCAATTTATTCTAACGATTTAACAAGAACAATAATCATGACATTAAAAAGCACAAAAAACATTAAAAAATAAAAAGAACATAACGAAAATTAAAAAAAAACATTTAAAAAATTAAAAACATGTTTTTTATACTTTTATAAAAACATAAACAAATGTTGTTTACATCTACGTTTTATCACCCACCTAATTACCTTATTCACTATAAAATGTTGAAAGAAACAGTTGGGACATTCCCGCTGGGGGGAAGAGTGAGAGGGGACATGATCCCACTTGTCAAAAGTATCTATTTTGGCTGCCTCGCTTTTTACCTCAGATAGCTGGTAATTTGTGTTTTATATTTTAACATAATTAAACTAAAGAAACTGAGTTGGCTTTTGTGATAAAATACTGCTGAACTGGACCAGAAAAGAGTTTTATAGTCCCCTAAACACGTATCTGACGGAATGACTGGCTTAATTGTTTAGTGAACTTAGTGTTCATTGGCACAGTTAAAACGAAGCCCAGCTGTCGCTAGGGAAGATGTGCTACAGCCTATAGCAGTTTCTGTTGCAGTAATGAGCAATGACCTTCAAAGTTGTCCAAAGGCAATGATTTTCATCTCATCTGAAAAAGCATATGCGACTTTCTATTAGTGGTCAATAGCAACTTTGGCCTTTATCTCTTATCGTTTTCCAGATATGACAAGTTTTCTCTTGAAAATGCACATTTTTCCTACCCCCCCCCC
>Ga0209367_1007955_pt1 | contig 14560 bp, 12 predicted proteins | sample WorMetLIZISLAND2_FD_187412 | JGI IMG/M metagenome (GOLD analysis project Ga0209367, IMG submission 187412) | Marine gutless worms symbiont microbial communities from Max Planck institute for Marine Microbiology, Germany - Olavius geniculatus... ... | reverse complement strand
AGGGGAGGGAGGGGGGAAGGAAGGGGAGAGAGTGGACCCCCCAAGGATTTAGTGAAAGTGACGCCACTGTGTGAAATCTTCTACATTGGCGGAGATATGCACTCTCATGAGCGCCTTCTAGTTCAAATTTCGCCCCCCCCCCTGCGATCAAGGAATTTTCCGCACGGCGGCGTCAAACTTGAATACCCTCTTCAAAATACTCGCATTCGGCCACTCAAATGGCAGCATCCACGCGAGACAGTGGCGCCATCTGGCGTATGTAAATACATCGTATCCAATGTCAGTTGCTGGCATCAATGAGCTTCGATTTGTTTGCAGTGGGCCTTCAAACATGCACCGCTGTCGCGCGTTCCTTTTGCGTTTCTTGTAATAATAAACAGCAACAGCGGTGCTTTAAAGCTCTACCATTGTCTTGTTCAATTTCTTCATTCTTAATTTTTTTCATACCGCACCAAAAACCTCCTAAATTTTGGCCGAGCGTTAAGTCGGGTCTTTGGATGACACCATATCTGTCTGTCGACGTCTGCAAGACGTGTATCGTGGCTAAATCGTACGTCGTTAGGGGGCCGGCGACGGTGCCGTTGGATAGGGCGATGACGAATTCTTATAGGCTGTCAGACGAATTCTTATAGGCTGTCAAAAGAAACCATATGTCTCTATGTGCAGCAGTTTGGCCGCGATTTTAAATGCAAAGTTGCTGCCTGCAGCTAATCACCCATGTGCGCCGAATTACCGTATCGTATCTTAATGCTGGTAGTAGCGTTCCATTTAGCAGCAGCACCACAGCGTTAGTAGTTATAATAATATTTGTTGATTTCAGTGAAATTTTCAAATTATCAACTTCGCCAAAAAGGCATATTTTAGCTGAATGGGTGGCCATTTAGCCGTCGTTCGACAAGCCAGCAGCAGGCTAAAAAATAAAATTAGCCTATTAATCATATAAAATGCAACTGTATGAAAACGAATAATTAATCCACAACGACATGCAACACCTGCGACCTGCGAGTCGGGTCGATCAAGTCGACTTGGGCCTTCCAAATCGGGTCAAGTCGGTCTGTAGCAGCGTCACCGTCGAAATTTTCATGGCGCCGTCGGTTTCATTACAAGTCATTTCAAGTTGACCAGTAGCTTGCCCCTCGCGGTTCTCACAAACGCAGCTATTGACGAGTTCGGGCGAATAAAGCAATTTGTAACATATTTCAATAACCGTACCGATAGGGCTATATAAAATAACGGTATACAGATTAGAGTAAACAGATTACAGTGTATGTATCGAGTTTTAACGCTTCGCGCAGCCTTAATTGTTACCTGATTTAGAGGCCTACATGTGAATCAGCTTAATGTGAATGATGTAGGCCCAGTTTCCATGTTGGTGTTCCCCTTGCACTAGATCGGTGACATTTTGCATTTCTAGGTTTATGACATAGAGCTAATTATTAATGTGAAAGTTTTTTCTTCCATAAGCCCTAACAGTTAGACACCTGTTACGGGGGAACGGCCGGCTGCAGCACGTCAAAATCAGTCACATAACGCACAGTTTTTAACTGCCAGTACAAACTTCCTTCAAGAAATGACAATAAAAAAAATGCCCACCAGAAGAATGAAACACTTTATGAATAGCCTACAGTATACGTACAGCATTCACGCAAGTTCGTCACAACTTCTAAGCATCTCAAGTCGTTCGAAGTCGACTCAAGTCGACATGCCGCTGTCAAGTCAAGTCAAGTCGAGTCGGATGTGCTCAAGTCGACCGCCGTCGACTTGGGGTCATTTTAGCCTCAAGTCGGGTCACGTTTCTGTACCTAAGCGACTCGCAGGTCTAGCAACACGAAGTGAAATGATCTCAGTAACTGCTTTCATCAATTGACACTTTCATCACGTTTGAACTGACTATTAACTTGAACCACTGACTGATCAATACAGTTGCAGAATGAAGTTTTTTATCCAAGTGCCTTTCTCATCTTGGTTTTTACGGTGATATATACAAATCTGGTCTTAACTTCTGGTCTTAAGTGAGTGAGTGAGTGAGTAGGGTTTAACGTCCCGTCCGACACAGTATAGATCATTTCAGGGATGGCATTTCCAGGCATAATGCACACAAACACATAATAACACAACAGTAAGTTTAACCTTTACAATTAAGAAACAGAAAGTTTAACCTTTACAGAAACACAAAACACAAAAAGGCTAAACCTAAAATTGTAAGAATTCCGTTATATGCGTGCATATGTAATTAAAAATAATGGTAATTCTAATAATCTTCCCTGTTATCAATATCATAATGTCAAATGCTGGTACCATCCCAACACGCTACAGCTGCTAGTCAACAAATAGTTATTTAGCCTACAGTAATAAAGCGAAGCAAAAGGAACTCTGTTTTACAATTTTATCCACCAGTCAATTACAGTTCAAGCCAAAAGTCAATTCACAGACAGAGCTGCACCAACTTCTCTTATGCATTGCAGCAGTAGCACTGTCGTTACAAGATCACTACATAATAGAACAAATATCTGAAGTACTGGCAAAAAGCTAACTGTGGGAATTGCTGTGGTAATTATCAGGCGAAACAGCCCCACTGTCCTCAAACAACAGTGCCAAAGGTCAAAAGGTTGAATATAGCTGGTAATGGTATGTATCAGAGCTACAGAGTGTCACCTACCATATGGGATCTCACAGTGTTACCCGCCACCCAACACAGGTGAACTCGTCCTACCTTAATCCCAGCCAGACAGACTGGTGGTACTCGATTTCCCTATCCTAGAAAGATCAAAGGTCGAGTTGACCTTGGTGTTGGTTATATACGTAAACGGTTTACCTGTCTGCAAACAGTCACCCATGTAAGTAGCAACCGCTTGACAGCAACTCAACCCACGACCACTCAAACATGAGTAGCATCTTAACCATTTGCCCAAGTCCACCTAAGCAGTAAGGATGACACACATGCAAGCAGTCTACCCATCACAATTCAAGGCATCAAGTAGCGACTAGAAAGAAACCATTGCTGAACAAGCACTGCCAAATGTAACAATATTATTAACCAACTCAATATTCGTTTAAGGCATTGACATAGCGATTATTAGCAGGAACCATATCTGTCAGTTACTACTGCAGTTAGACATGGTTTAAACTAAAATCATACACAGACATACATACAAAACACCCACAATTGGCATAAACTACAAAAATTCGGCCAATTACAATCTTTACGCACGGACTGGACGTTTCAGCAACCAATGGTTGCCAGGGCTGCAAAAACCTAGGTTTTGAAAAAAAGTCTGCAAATTTTCAAAGTTTTTTGTTTAGTTTTTTTCGATACAAATATGGGTCATAACATTAGTATCCAGGAAGAGCATCCTATACAGTATACATTGTCCTCCATACCACATCATTTTTGCTGAGTGAATGACATCACATTAGAACTCGAGAATCACGATTAAATTATACAATAACATATGATTCGGATTAGGAATCGCACAACAAAAAACCTAAAATTGTGACTCCCATTTTGTGGAACCAGTGTCACAGCCATGGCTATTGCCTGGCTTGAAACAAAACGCCAATCAATCAGCGAATAAAGATGCTAATTGGATGAATTCTCAACAGTTTATTAGTTACTGTTCCAATATGGTTGATTCAAAGGAATACAATTAGAATTCTAAAGCTACGCACAACAACAAATTGTCCTACATGCAGAATTACGACAGCTACAGCATTTTATAAATTACACACATTATTGACATCGAACTAAAACAACAAAAAAACAAAAAAAAATTAAAACATCAGAGAACATCAGCTAATGATAAGTGCAACACACACACACACACAATACTCTCTGTTCCTTGCTATTAGACTCTTCGTGATAAACACTGTGGTATTTATCACGATAATACACTGCAATAGGGAATACACACTAGTTGTGCAAAAAAGCACAAGATGCCAAACTGATAAAGGATTGTAAACAGGGTGCTCAAGGATTGCACATCTACTAAAGGTTCATGGACACCAAAATTAACTTACAATTTTCCTAAAAAAGCACAATTTTCTTAGAATTTTGACAGTAATATTGGCATCCAGCGTTTTGTCAGCATGAAGAAACTTACATTTAAAATCGACAATCTACGAAAATGATGCAGAAAACGAGACGCCATGTTGACAGGCTGATGACGTCACCGCATGTACCCGTAGTCAACGTAAAATACGCAAAGAAACATAAGCATTATAAAATCACACTGTCTACCTTTGTACTGTACTGCTGCAGTTTTCATGCGACACAGTATTTTTTGCCATTAAAAATATTAAAATTAATTGGTAAACACTGACTGGGTACAGGCGGTGACGTCACTTCCGGCCACTTCCAAGATTGGGATTTTATAGCATAACGTAACGTAATGCCATTTTTCGTTATATTCAGGCATTAATTGCATACATTTAAAAAGCTTAAATCATCATATTATATAAACAAGGTGAAATGTCTAATTGAGGTCTACATAAATTTTACAAGTGACTTTGATCGTGGCCATGGACCTTTAAGGGAAATGTCAGAAGATCAACAAAGTTGGCCAATGTTGTATGCCAAACAAAAATCTGTCACGTCATACAAAATCAGCCGATTTTGTCGGCCAAGACAGAACGTGTTCTATTCTGCACGATTTTTGCCAGCCAACTTTTTCATATATCAATCGACGAATTTTGTTTGTTGCCATGCAGCCACGATGATATTTACAACGCGAGATGAATATTCGTTTTAGTTACTCATTTTGTTTTCTGGTCTGTACTATTTATCTTCTTTGTTCCTTAGATGGTAAAAACTTAATTTTGAGATCTGCTGTCGTGTATTTGTGAAGCTGATATGGTACAAAGTTGCAGACAATTTTGTTGGCCATGCGTCATTGTTCAACGATTTTATTGTCCAATTTTCTCGGTGAACGAAACCCAGTCAACTAAACCACGCCCACAAAAACTGGCCAACTTCGTCGATCATCCAACATCCCCTTAGCATGTGCACAACGGCACAGAAAGTGGCTCTCACAGTATGTCACTGTATTGGACAATACAAAAGCATCTGACAAAGTTGAATATACTTCGCTGTGTCGTACTTTGATTAGCAGACATTTACCATCGATGCTCATCTTATTATTTTTGCTTATTTACATTCATAATACTGCAAGGTTGGCCTGGAACAGATTCACAAGAAACTACTTTTCGATTCTGAATGTGTTTAAAACTGAGTTCACAGGAACACACAGAACTATGTATTAATAACATACGTCACCTCAATACCACAGTATTGGCTGCATGTTTTTTGTCTCAGATGAAAAGAGTTATGCATCTCAAAATGGAGTCAGAAGAAGAGAATGATACAGTAATGAAACTGCTGTTGCAACAACAAAAGTAAATTGGAAAACAAAAATGTAAACGAAATACTGCACCGCGTAGATAAGCAAAGCAACTAAAGCATTTCTTTGCACTCTAATGTATAGCTTATCGGTCACTGATTGAAGCTACAAGTAAATTCCGAGATCCATCTTCAGGTGCGTTTCTCGAGCCTGGCGAGGACACCGGCTGAAGGCGGTGGAACGGAGATGCTTCTGTCCACGCGAGGACGCTTTGTGGCCGGACCAGTAACACTTACCGACCGCTGAGCCTGAGAACACAGTTCAACAGCATTCCATTAACAACGTGCAGTGAAGAACAATGTTGATTTTATGCCCTCCATAGCCTAACAAAAACGACATGAAGACGCATCGTGCCATAGACGCCTACAACATACCTGTAACGCGTCAATAAAAATCGCAAATATTAAAAGTAAATGCTACGTGTTTGCTTCAACGATGATTATTTTACTATTAATTTTAGCGCCTTCGGTTGACACTCATAGTAGTCGCTCGTAGTGCTGTAGAACTTGTAGTTGAAAATCCTCCTGTAAAGCGGATATTTCTTGGCAGAGATCGGCGCCAAAGCAAAGACTACAGCCTAGCGCCACGTGCACTTTAAGCAGCAGCCAACACCTGCACCAATTGCCAAAATATAAACATAGGCCTACAATATACGAATAACTAATAAATATTATATGAGATTGTACAACACGAAAAAATACTGCCGGGTCCATAGCTTTATTAGAGCATCCCATAACAGACAAAGAACAAAAACTAAAATTTTCAAAATTTTTCTAGGCAGAAACTCGTTTTGGTGCAATCAGTAAATTCTGCAATAAATTCTTTATTCCACAAAAACTCTTAACGCCTTAATATCTACACCTCACCAGACAAGGGGTGAAACTAATCAAACTGAACATTGGCTTTTTAAGTGGCTTAGTCTCCCAAGAACACTAAACTCTATGGCATCGGTAAACAAACTGTATGAACCAAACAGGAGGTTAAGAGTTTATCGGGTAAAGTCAAGAAATTAGTAAATAAAACTCCTAATTTGATTACTCTGTATTGCAGCTTATTAGTTACTACACTGTGTCCAAAAAACGTCCTACTTTGTGATTGTCTATATATTTGCCAAATATTAACCGATTTTCAAAAATTCTTTCACTAGTACATTCTGTCGACAATTAGCAATAAAGTGATTATTGAATAACCAGCCACACGTTAACTATGTTGCTACACTACCTTGTGAAATATAAATGCAAGAAAAACTAGCAATCATCGACAGTGAGCATGTTGGCGAACAAAATACACTTCCAGCCAGAAATGCAGTGAATGATCTGTACAATGCTAGACTTTGTTAGATCTGTTTCTTTAGATATCTGGCATACTGAACGATATCTTTGTTTTTGGCCTTTGTGGATTAGCAAGCCTACCATTTCATCCACAGTGATCACGGTCTCTTCAGTACGTGTATGCTTCAGTCTGCTGGTTTTATGCCTTTGGTCACTGCTGCATTTTCCCCAAATCTCTGTTAATAACATTCACACTCTTTTTGCTGTTGCAGTTCATCTAAAAAATTTTTGCCATTATTCTCCGAAAACTGTATTTTTTGAACCACTACAAGTTCCTTAACAAAGCTTTGTCTCCACTGCTAAATGGCACATTACATCACTGGTATATTGTCAGTGCATTAAGAATTATTATTTACGACAATATCATCTGCTTTTGTTCACAAACATCAGAAATGTATGTAACACTAAACATAATATAATTTTTGTATGAAAATTAGTAAAAAATTGTTTTAGTAGATGATTTTTTGCATATGGATTATAATGATAATGATGTTTGAAAATTTATGTTTCACATGGTAGTGTGGCAACACAGTTAAAGCGTGGTGGAATATTTAACGACTGCTTTGTTGCTAACTGTCCACAGTATGTGCCAGTGAAAGAATTTTGAAAATTTATTAATATTTGTCCAAGATATGGAAAAAGATATGTCAAAGATATGGAAAAAGACAAAGTGGGACGTTTTTTGGGACACAGTGTATTTCAGGTCTATAAGTTGAATTAAGCGTTCATCCTAACAAGCTGCATCAACAACTCATATTAATCTGTCAATCCCTTAAGAGTTCATAACTCTAAAACAAAGAAAAACAGGAAAAAATAGAATTGGTAAACGTTGTCCAGAACTGGAGAAACACATATGCTTCTTTTCAGAACAAAACGTCACCGATAAACCCTATGACATCATCGAACATTCCTACATGCTACTTACACCAAACGAGAACTTTGGGGGAAAACGTCAAGTAATTAGTGCATAAAACTTCAAAATTATTGACATTACCGGTACATATCTAATTCGTCAGTGCTTCCGCAGAGTGGACAGCCATATAATGTCGGCACCGGACGGACAGTTTAAAACATACCAGTGGTGGCCTAGGCGTCGCTGGTTTCGGCTTCTCGTCCGGCGAGACGGCAGCGAACACAAAGTTACGTGATGTTGACCGAGATCCGCTCGGGTTAGCTACACACTTCACCATCTCGGCAACCTTTGCCAGTGTCTCCGGCTTCCGACTGAGAAACGACCCGTGCGTGATCTTCTGCAGTAGCCAGATAAACAAATACTCAGAGTTACATTAACTGGTCTTGGTTGATTACACCAGGGCGTGTTAATACTGAACCGGGCATTTGGCAAAAGTCAGCAAAAAACCACATAGTAAAAACCAGTCATTGGTTTGACTCAGCCTTCATAGAGTCAAGTCAGGTCAGGTAGTCGCGTAGTCGTGAGACCGTAGCGTCGCTCTTCCACCGTGACCGCGCTTAATAGCCAGCTTCCACTGATCAGCAGGTGGGCGGTTGTTGTCTCTTCGGAGCTGGTTTATCCACCTGCCACGTGGACGTTTCCATGTAGGGTCAGGGAGGCGTCCCTGAGACAATGTGACGCAAATGTAGAGTGCCTTGTGGGCTGGAACTTCGTTGCCAAGCCTCACTAGATGTCCGAAGATGGTTGAGCGACGGCAACAGATGGCGGTCAATAGAGGAGGGAGACCGGTGCGAGCGGCATTCTTTTCGTTCCATACGAATTGATGCCATGATATGCCTAGGATAGAGTGAGTGATGGTAAATGTAGACACTATAGCTATAGCTGCCAGCTGACACGGCTTTGCACTACTCATAGAAACCGGGTGAACTCCCACAACAAGATAAGCATATCGATTACTAAATTACTATTACATGCCTTCCGCCAAGACAAAATGCCACATGATCAGAATGCACATATGAACTATAATTAGACTCTGCCAGCAATTCACCTTTCGCTACATCTGGACAGACCTCTTTACTGATTTGTAAACCAATCCTCCCTAGAATAGAAATGTTATAATGTCATCCATCATCGCTCAATAAACAAAAATTCTAATCTTTGCATTGCAGTACAGTGTTTTTTAAAACTTTCTTCCATAATAAACTCATCGTCAAGTTAGGCTAATTCTGTGTGGAAATATTCTGAAACCTCTACCCATGAAGAGGTCTTTGCAAACAATATCAGTAAAAACAAGCCATGCCTTTTCGTGCAATATAAGTTAACGAGAAATTTGAGCTAATGCTCACGAGATGCACGAAAGCCTATAGCTGTTCCGGTTCAGTAGTTTAGCTGAAAATTGGGGTGTTCACGCTAAGTTGATATACAGAGTGGGCCATAAAAAAACGTCCCCCTACATGTCAGCTAGTTAAGTTTTCCAAGAGTAATGTACATTTAAAGTGAATAATGCACGTTGAAATATAATCAATTCTAAGTAACATGTGCAAATTTCATGCAAATATTTTCAATAATTTTGTAATGGGATAAAATAAATGAAAGCAATCCGACTCTACAGGAAACACAACAGGGGAAAACAGTGTAACGTCATTATTTTAACGTACAAGGATAAAGCGTCGATCAAACTCCTTTGCCAACAAAAGGGATAAGGCGCTAAACGCATTTGTAAAGAGTTTACTAACAAGAATTGGGCGGTCAGTTCTGTTAAAGATCTTCTGCGCAAAACTGACAAGACGAACTCGATTTCTCGAAAGGTCGGCAGTGGATGGAAGCAGACTTTCAGAACAACATTGTGTTTCACCATTGTGATATGATACAGTTGCAGTGCTTTGATTCTATCGTATTATTTTTAATAACATTTTGACACACTCATTAGGTTTTGATATCAATATGTGCAGAACAAACTAGCAATTTATATGGTGTGTCATTTTGTCCATATAAACAAATGCAGTAGCATTTTAAGCAGAATAATATAGGGGACGGTTTTTATGGCCCTCTCTGTACAAATACCAAATTCTCTATCTGGATCGCATAACGATAGTAGCGTGGCATCACCTTGTGAATGATATAGACTTGTGTAGCAGCCCAAAATTGCCAAAAAAATCCATAAAACCCCCTATTTTGGCATTCAAGGTCATCCAAGGTCATTGAATTCGGCACCAATCGAGAGCCAATGTACGACTTCCTATTAGTGATTAATAGTAACCTAAGCCCTATCATGCAACGTTACTGAGATACAGCGATTATTGGCCTAAAATCGCAAATTTTGCCCACCCCTCCTCTCATTTAGCACCCTCGTTCAGGGTGACCCCCTTCGAATTTATGGAAAAGCTTTACAGTTCCTGAAACTAGAGTCTTCCAGGGAGCCGACGGTGAAGATTTGGTGATCCTAGCTAGCACCGTTTTTGACAGATCCACTCGTGTGACAGACGGACAAACAGACGGACAGACGGACGGACGAACGGACAGAACTGCGATGGCTAAGACGTGCTGAAAGCAATAGCTGCTTTCGCACGTAAAAACTGACACAGGAGGGTCCTTCATAGAAACTTTCCACACAACTCAGCAAGAGAGATAAAGCTGAACTCATACCGAGGGAACTTTGAAGACAGGAGTAGAAGCAGACGGCGTCCGAGACGCTAAATGTCGAGAGGCAGAGGTCACTGACTGCGGAGTGTTATTACCTAAACGCAACATAATAATCAATAGCTTTCAGTAACGGCAACAAGGTATTTACGTTTTACTATTACAACAATAAGGTTGTGGCATCTGAGAGAGCACAAGGCTCTAAAATGATATCTGCTTTATTTCCCAGTGTTGAACCGTTTAGTGTTGCCACACAGAAAACAGCGACATAGTACTGCACTATTCCACTGAAAATGTATTAAAAAGTTAAAAATCAAATACAAAGAAAAGACCACACATCAGTCAAGTACAAACATACCAATACTCAAACTATCAAACTGTCGTCGTTCTTCCTTACTGGAGGTTTAACGTCATGCGCACAGAAAGACCAAAAGACACGACTAAAAAACACGACCCCCTTCCCACTTAGCCAGCCCCACAGTACCTTCTCACAAAAAAATTCTGTGAACTAATCAATTAAAACAAAAAAAAACTGCCACATTTTCTTTTACAAAAGCACACAAATTAAAGATTGACGTTTGTTTACCGGAGTTTGTAGTGAGAACGGTTTTTCCCAGCCTCATCAGTTGGCTGTCTTCCTCATCAGGCTCCAGCTGACTCTAACATAATACAACACAATGAAATTATTTACAATGCAATATTTACAAGAAATGTCCACAGGTGCTAACAGACTTAGGGTCAATTATTCCATTCACAGGTTAGGGATAACCACAAGGTTAGCTCAGGAAATTACCCGGGTTAACTTGTGGCATGTTGTTTCGTGCCGAAATTTGGCGTGCAACAGTGTTCATGAGGTTAATCTGAGAGTTAAAGTTAACCTCTGGTTAGCAAATCCGTGAGTTAACCCAGGCATGGAACAATCCAATCTAAAAGTTAGTACTATGCTCTACAAAATAGTTCGATTTTAATGTAGCATTAGAAAAGACCAGTGACCTTTATATCATGTGGATCATATGAAAACTGTTCAATCCATCAGGTCTGGCAAAGCGAAGGACACGCTGTCCAAGCTTAGTTCCTATGCTAGTCTTGACATAAACACTGATCAGGCCAGCAGCATTATCAATTAAACCAGCTGGGGCAGTGAAAAAATTCCAACTTTCAGACAGACAGCTGTGAATTTTTGACATAGGAGACATGGGGGATCAACATTTCAATTATGCCCTAACTTCCCCTATATGCGCATGCTGTACCTTGTCTACGTGCAGCTGATTATTGTGCCTCAGCTTGGGCACCATCGGCATCGAGCTCACAACTGCACAAAATTGAAACCGCTCAGCAGGCAACTGCCAGGGTTATTACCAATTGTACAGCTTCAACACCGACAGACTCTTTATTTATTGAGGCTAACCTGCAGCCCTTGCAATCCATGCAGAGGAACTAGCAGCCGTGGCCTACAAAAAGTCGCTTAGACTACCATCAGTTTAGCGTCACTTCCAAGGGAGGGATTCAAAGTGGTACGGCCCACTGCACCGTGGAACGTTCTCTCGGAGTCTGTCTTCAATCCCGACTCAGTCAGCGAGTACACAAGGATGATCCACCCGAACTCAAGCGTGAAATAGTTGTGGAGACAATCAGCAAACTGGGACGTGCTGCTATTGAAATATACACGGATGTATCTGTATTCAGAGGATGTCGAGAAGGAGGAGCAGGTGCGCTCATCATTGACAACCACAACCAGGAAGAGCATTTAGTGGAAGCACCTGCTGGTTCTACTACATCTTTATACCGAGCTGAGATGGTAGCAATCAGTGATGCATTACAGAAAGTTGTTGAACTCCAGAAAAGGTCTTTTGTACCCAAGGAGGCTCACATCAATCTGTATACTGACTCTAGGTCTGCTATCCAAAAGCTTGCAAAGGCCACCGGAAAGGAAGAAATTGTGCACCATGTACTTACACTGGTTGAGCAAATAGTAGTAGGTGGTAACGCACAAATGATGTTTCAGTGGATCCCTGGACACTGCGGGATAGAGGGAAACATGTGGGCTGATAGTATTGTGAAGGTCAACTCAGCCTTCTACCCTCCGTGGAAAATGAGCAGTAACTCATTTATATGGGTTATGGAAGGTGGTGACCTTAGTACAGCTGACTGGGGCTGCCTAGCCGGCTGCTGTGTTAGCCTGTGTCTGCAGGCTGCACGTGGTGGCCATGCGGCTGGCGGCTCGAGTTAGTGACGAAAAGCGCGTTAGAGGCGTTGTACGCGAGATGCGCTATATAAATTGAAACCTTTACCTTTACCTTTATTACAACAGTCAGCAGCACCAGTGGACTTAAGCACTGCTAAAACAGTCATCCGACATCACTGTGCCCGCAAATGGAGTAGAATGGCCAAGCTAGCAGTGTACCATGCCACTTGAACAGAGATCAAGAAAAGGACTTTACACCTTCACAAAGGACTCTGCTTTCACGCCTCTGTACAGGAGGACATACACCAGAGTTGGCATGGTACTGCAACAGAATAACGAGAAACCAAGACCAGCCTGAACCAGCCACGTGTCAGCGATGTGGTCAGGCATAGGAGACGCTGGTACACTTAACTGGTACTGAATGTTCGGTGTTGGAAGATGCACACAGCCACCATTTCGATGAGGATGATTCCATCACTTTTCTGTTCAATGAACCCGAAGTAGCACTCAGTTACCTGAGGGACGCTGGCCTCAGCGAGGCCGGTCGCGTATGATCCATGATCAAGCGTCAGAAAAAACAACAACTCCAAAACTGGCAATTTCCAGCTCCAAATTTTGAAGTTAAGGCCAAAATTTCCCCACAAGACTACACACCATCATGTCAACTCTGGTCATCTGACCACCAACTGCTATCCCAGCCAACATACGACACAGCGTTCGCCGGCCGCACGTTCAGCTCAACCACACCTCATATCTGGAACAGTTTACCAATTACCATTCGAACAGCATGCACTTCCAACGCCTTCCAATGACATCTCAAGACTCATCTATTCTCAGTCAACACCACCATCGACTAACTGTTACCACCCGCACCTACGATTCAAACTTCTGTTTTGACATATGGCATGCTACAAATGCCGACTACTTATTTACTCAAAAAAATTCCACAACAGACTAAGGAGCAATTCCCACCTCCCCCGCCACAGTGCTACTAACTTTGGTCCACAGCAACAGCTGTGTAATGCACCCATGGTCTTTTATAATGTAATGGGGCACAGAAAATGTTCAATATGATAAAAGGTAAAAAGATAAAGTCAAGTACTTGCTATAGTGCCTTTTACACGAGACGGACTTGTGGCCAGAAGTGCGTTTACAATTTCAAAAGCGACAGCTGATCGGCATGATACCGCAGCGCACTATGCTGCACATCATGATGATGGTAAAAAAGGTAAAGGTCGTTAATTTGTATAGCGCATCGTCGCAAACACGCCTCTAATGCGCTTACCAGAGCCGCCTGCCGCACGGCCACCGTGTGCAGCCTGCAGACACAGGCTGGTGCAGCGGCCGGCTAGGCAACCCCAGTCAGCTGTACCAAGGTCCCCAGTCCCCACCTTCTGAAACCCATGCAAATGAGTCACTACTCATTTTACCGTCCCACGGAGGGTAGAAGGCTGAGTCGACCTAGCTGGCAGGCTTTGCACCGAGATGGTTTACCTGCCCGCAAGCAGTCACCAATCGCAGTACTAACCGGGCCAGGCGTAGAGTAACTTCGTTTCAGCCAAAATGCGTTACCAACGCGATGATGATGACTGATGATATGATAAAAGTTGCACATGGCTGTTGCAAATACGGTAGATAGAAACGCTCACTTTGTGTTCTTCGAGGAACTTTTCTCGTTCCAGTCGTTCCGTTCTCCACTTGGCCTCACGTTCTCCGTCATCTTCTTCATCGGCGTCGTTGACCTGATGAGCCGAATCATTCTCAACATCATCATCTGAACACACACCAGCATCCGCACTCTGAGCTTTAACTGTATTGCTCGACTAATTTTACTTCATTGCACGTATGCTCTTTTGAGTTTTGGCCTTGAAGCCAAACTGTTTTTTCTTTTTTACAGTAAAAACAAAGAAAACTAGAAATTTGGGGCAAAGCCCAACATGAGTCCGCCCGGCGCCCTGAGTCCGACTGGGGGAAAATTAGGGGTGGTGGGTAAAATTTCCCCGGCATCAAAGTCACGTGGCCCGTACTCAAATGCATTGGCATACGCCGAACGCGCATTGTCGACTTAGAGTAGGTCAACATGAGCGCCTATAAT
>Ga0209367_1007954_pt1 | contig 14560 bp, 8 predicted proteins | sample WorMetLIZISLAND2_FD_187412 | JGI IMG/M metagenome (GOLD analysis project Ga0209367, IMG submission 187412) | Marine gutless worms symbiont microbial communities from Max Planck institute for Marine Microbiology, Germany - Olavius geniculatus... ... | reverse complement strand
TTTTTTAGAGCTGCAGAAATTAATAAATAATTAATCGATCAATTGTTAAAAAATTTATCGATTCAAAGTTTTTAATCCATTAATTTTGATTATATTTTGCAGATTAATCATTAAAAATGTTTGAATTGTTGTAACTATATTATTACTATTATTACTATCATCATCATTATCATACCTTCGGTGACCTCCTGTGGCTGGACCGGACCTGGAGCTGTGGTCGTGGAGGGACTGATCTGGTAGGGTGGTGCAACCAGGTTGGCGTGGGCACAGAACCCACTAGGGGTCATGGTAGCTCCAAGGACCTCGTATGGTTGCACTGCCTCCCGGAACCTGTACATGCAATTTACACTGATACATATATATGGTGTTTCATCGAAGCAGGGCAGCTATTCAGCAACTGCGAGCACCGGTTGCAGCAAGACCATGCACATAAATATCTAATTTTTTGCGTTTCCAAATTTTCGCACTCAGGTGTCCTACTAGTTCATTTTGCAGCCAAACTGGCTTAATTGTACACATAAAAAATTTTGCAAGTACAAAATAGCAATGTACAATATTAAACGACATATTATAATCTCACATAAAAATACATGTACTGCTGCAAAAAAACTTCTAATGCAATATGGGATAAACGAGTTTAGAAATTTGTCATGATTTACTTTTATACGCTCTCGGAAATCTAGTTCTTCTAAGTTTTGCAGTAGTGACATTACCTCGGATTAACTGACCCATCCGATAGCAGCATCCGCGACCGAATGTCCATCAGGGTCGACACCGGACACCCGGTGTGGTGTCCTGGAATGCTGGAGTTGGTCCACGAGAGTTCCACCGATCCAGGCACAATCCGCCGGATGGCAAGCTGGCTGGAATCCGGATCACCAAATCCACCGGCTATCTTGTCCGCAACATCCAGTCGGAGCGAGACATCCTCCGTGAAATCATCGTAGTTAAGAAGCAACTTGGCGGTGGACACAAATGCTGCACTGTGGCTCAGAGGAGTGCCATGACGCACAATCACTGCCTGTCCACATGGCACGCATATCTGCTCGATGGCATAATGGTTATGACGATGGACTGTCGATCAAAAGAACTAAGTTCAACTCCCGGTCGTGTCGCCAGTCGTATACACCCCTTGCCATGCGGAACTGATACCCATTTTCGACAAATGCCCCTCTCTCCAAATCCCCTCAATGGATCTCACTAAAATTCAGCTTCAATGCCTTTCAGGTAAAGGTTAAAAGGTTAAAGGTGGTGATATAGCCCTTAATGGGACGCCCATCTCAGAGCTACGGAGCGTCAAAAGGTAAAGGTAAAGGTTGTCAATTTGCATAGCGCATCATCGCAAGCATGCACACGCCTCTGATGCGCTTTCGTCACTAACCAGAGCCGCCTGCCGCACGGCCACCGTGTGCAGCCTGCAGACATAGTCACCTGCCGTACGGGATCACACAGCGTTACCTGCCACCTGACACAGGTGAACGTCCTTCCACCCAACTTTGGTTTTGGTCTGCTGTCTGATTTCCAAAAAAGTAAAAATAACCCTTTTAAATATGTTTAAAATAACTAAATACTGAACTAATAACTAGATGGTGGCTACAGGACTATTATGTCTCCGCCAAACATATGACAACTAACACTCGAAATATCATGCTAACAAGGCCAAAAAGTGCATTTTGGGGCATATTTGACTCCGCCGTGACCTTGACCCTTGACATTTTGACCCCAAAATTTGAAGCGTTCATCCTTGCCCCACAGTCCGTTAGTGATGAAAGTTTGGTCGAATTCCGTCAGCAAATACGGAAGATATCTTGCTAACAATGTTTGTTCAGGACTCATGCATGCACCGATGCACGCACGGATGCACGAACATTCTGAAAACATAATGCCTCCGGTCACTACGTTGGTGGAGGCATAAAAAGAAATACGTACCACATCAGCTCGTGCCTTGCGGCCCCTCGTGTCTGTTGCCTCGAGGACGTAGGTCTCGTGTCCTATGTGGGTGTCCAAAGGCATTCCTACCAGTTTCCCAGAGGACTGGTCCAAACTCAGCCAATCCGAGATCTCCAACCGGTCAACCGTCAGCAGGCGCAGTCGCAGCCCTGCAACCATTCATCAGTTACCATTGTAAAACTTCCATAAAACACTCCAACTATACAAATAGCAACCTCCGCCCCAAAAAAAAACATCAAGTTAGTAAGGTGAGCAGATTTGGTAGCATTCCATGCAGCATTATCTCACCCTTAGTTGGGAAAATTTTTATTCAGGAAGATAGCATAGTAACAAAGATTTTTCCATTTGGTGCTAAAAAGTTTGTTAATTTTACGTCAGTGCCTCACCATGTACTAATAAAATCAAACATATCATATAGTAATAACAAAATAAATCCTACATGAAGAACAATCGATGAGTTAATCAAAAATAAGCATAGGCTGAGATTAAAAAGGAAATTCTAATGCCGTCAATAACAGATTTTACCTATTTGTAGATTCGACTAATCAACTACAATAGTGTTAAGGAAAAGCATACAGTTTTTCACATCATGTTTTAACATACAGCTTTTCGACCATACTGACTCCAAACAGTCACAGGTGCCATTGAAAAGTTTTCTTGTTAAATGTTAAGAAGTCAAAGATCATGGGAAACCCATCGGAGCATCACCTTCCATATGGGATCACAAGCTGTCACCCAACACAGATGAAAGCTCGAGCCTTAACCCCAGCCGAACATGCCAGTACTCAGTTTACCTACCCCAGAAGGATGGAAGGCTGAGTTGACCTTGGTGTTGGTTATATACCAAGATGGTTTACCTGTCCATAGACAGTCACCCATCCAAGCAGTAACCACTTGACAGCGACCCAACCGGAAGTTGAACCCACGACCTCTCCATCGTAAGTCCAACATCCTAACTGATAAGCCACCAAGCCACATTGAAGAAGCGCTTCACAAATTTACAGAACGATTAAAGACTGTCTGCATCGATTAATAAGTACATTTATTCGAAAAACAAGGCAACATGCCAGACAGATAGACACAGACAGACTAATGGACTCGTATACAAAATAATCGAAAAATGACGCCTTACTGCCGGGTGATGCGCCGACAAAGATGTGGACTGGAATATCACGGCGGATGATGTCGTTGGTGTAAAGGTCCAGACGCAGAGGTTCTCCAGACCAGCGGAAGTCGTCGGGTACTCGCAGGGGAGGCAAGGGCGGGGTTGGGGCCACCACCATCCTCGTCGTTGTGAGGACCCTTTCGGTCGTGGATGGTTCCAGGTAGGGCAAAGTGGTAGGGGGTTCGGTCACAGGAATGGTAGTTCGCCCCCTGGGGCGGCCTGTCCTACGTCGACGACGACGAGTGGTCGACGGGTCAGCCGCCGTCACCCACCAGGGAGTCGTCGTCGCCGAGGAAGTCGTGTAGACCACCCTGGTGGGCACGGGTGGGACCCCCCGCGTCGGGTCCGGCTCCTTCACGGTGTAGGTCGGCATGACCGGGCGGCTCGTGGGAGGGGTGACCACGAGCACCGGGGTAGCGGTGGGGTAGAGACGGCCGTAGACGGCGGCACGCCGCGACCTCTGTGCGTGATGATGCCTCGACCCAGTGTGAGGCCGCTTGTTGGCGACCAGCCAGCCGACCACCCCGTGACCCAGAGCCGTGGACATGGAACCGTCGGCTGCGGTCTTTTCAAGGCGTTCCAGACGGTCCATGTGGGCCGAGAATACGTTGCCGCAGCCCACCTCCCACTCCAGTACCACGCCCGGGCTTGTCCCCACCACACTGGGGGTCTCTGAACCCTCCCCAGAAGTCTTCGAGACAATGTCAGGGGTCTTTGAGCGCTTCCCGTGAGTCATCGAGGCCATCCCCGGGCTGTCCAACATCATCCCAAAAGTTTTTGGGACAATTCCGGAGGACTTAGCCGCATCGGGCGTCTTATGGACTACTGCAGGATTCGCCCCCATCCCAGGAGTCTTTGAGCCGGCTTCAGAAGTCTCAGAGATCATCTGTGGGGTCTTTGATTCCGCTCCGGGGGTCTTCTCTGCCCGTCGCCGCCCAGCGTCCCCTACCCCGGCCACGAGAGCCGAACTATCCTCAAGTGGGGCCCTGCCGGCTGGGAGATACCTCACTGCGGCGACCGGTAGGTCTAAAAAACGCGCGAACGCCCTCAGCGTGGCTGCGCGCTCGTCGCCCGTGGCAACCGCCGCGTCCGCGTCTATGACGACCGTTGCCGTGGTAACGGCCGACGTCGGCAGGCAGCGCAGAACTCCCGGAGGTGACTCGGGGGCGGAACCGGCAGAATCTGGATGTTCACGGGGGCTGTCTTCGATCACACTGATCTGGAACTGGTCTACCGGTCTCCGCTGGTCGGAGTCGGTGGTCAGTAGTCTGATAGTAAAAGTGGTATGAGCGTCGGTGGGGATAGGGACTCCCTCCAGCAGCGAAGAATGGGCGTCAAAGTGTAGCCAATGCGGCAGTCCAGATGATGTACCATATTCCACGGCGTCTGACGTCACCTGCATCAACACAGAACAAGAAATTTGAGCTAATGCTCACGAGACGCGCGAAAGACTATAGCAGTTCCGGTAGAGTAGTTTAGCTGAAAATTGGGGTGTTCACGCAAAGTTAATATACAAATACCAAATTCTCTATCTGGATCGCATAACGATAGTAGCGTGGCGCCACCTTGTGAATGATATAGACTTGTGTCGCAGCCCAAAATCGCCAAAAAAATCCATAAAACCCCCTATTTTTGCGTTCAAGATCATTCAAGGTCATTGAATTCGGCGCCAATCGAGGGCCAGTGTATGAATTCCTATTAGTGATTAATAGTAACTTATGCCCTATCTCGCACCGTTACTAAGATACAGCGACTAATTGGCCAAAAATCGCAAATTTTGTCCACCCCCCTCTCATTTAGCGCCCTCGTTCGAGGTGACCCTCTTCGAATTTATAAAAAAGCTTTATGGTTACTGAAACTAGAGTCTTTCAGGCAGCCGACGGTGAAGATTTGGTGATCCTAGTTTGCACCGTTTTTGACTGACCCACCCGTGTGACAGACAGACAGACGGACAGACAGACGGACAGACAGACGTTGTAACGACTTGATTAAGCACACAATAAGTAACATGTACATCATTTGGCAGAATTGCAAGTTTGTATAACAACCCGCTTGCAAATTATCAGAGTTTATGCCCAAAGTGTGCCCAGCTTAGATGCAACGCCACTGGCTGATGGCGAAATCAAAGGTTGACTGATCAAATAGCATACACTCATTGATTAGACATGTTTTAAGCTCATCAGTCAGCTATTTTGTTGTCTGATATTCTCAATATAAAATATTTAATACCACAAAATCAATAAATCACGTGGCATCCTCTGTCGAATTGATGATGCAATGGTGAGCATTCGAATACAAATAATCACTGTGAAATAAAACAATTTGGCGCATTCTGTGTTTCACATGGTAGTGTGTTGACATAAATTAGGTGAGGTGAAAAAAGTCCACCTTACATAATCCTATCGTGTTGGCCATCTTTGTGCCAAAAATTATCAAAGTTGGTGAAAATTTAACAAAGTTCTGAGAGAAACAATTTTAACCGTTTTTTAAACACGGTGTACAAAGTGCCAATTCAGTTCAGTTCAGTTCCGTTTGTTCGCTCTGTACACGCCAATAAACCAAAAATTTATTTTTTTACAAATTATATTTTCCACAATTCGCGATTCACTACGAGTTGTAAAAAGTTCTGCAGTTCAATTCGTGTGTAGTCGAGTCTGATCATGAGAGCGGGCTTACATTTACAGTTATAAACTGCAAACCTAATGGCCAATTCACAATAACGACGCCAACGACTCAACTCAACAGCTGAGTTAAGTTGCGTCAGAAGTGTAAATTGGCCTTAACACTACAAAAGCGGTACAAAACTACAAATCTCAACATGTCCTGTGTGAAATGCGCAGACCAGTGACTTTATCGATGTCGAAAACTAGCTAATTTTATTCAAACTTTAATCGATCAAAACAAATTCGTTAATTTTTGCAATCCTAAAAAGTAAGAAAACTGACAATCGTCACTGACTGTACAGAAGGCCTAACTCACTGTCAAGACGGCGCCGTCTTCAGCACTGGATAAGCTGAGTTCAAACAGTCGGCCAACCACAGAAGTCTGGTCGCTGGTACCCCAACTCTTCACTGACGCAGACGGCATAGTAGTGGTACCAGCTTCATCATTAGCCGAGACCACACAGCACGATGTAAACAGACCCCAGATAACCACCACGTGGGTGGTCCTTGTATATCCCCGACCACCTGATCTGCCGCCGGTGGCCATTAATCTTTCCTAGCCTGCACGCCCGATTATCTCACGGATGACGCCGTTGCCTTGGTGACGATGACAGATTAACTAATCGCCGATAAAATCTGCAAAAAATCACAAACACGGATGTAATTAACGTTTAAAAAATTTTTTTACAAAAAGTAGCGCATCAGGTTAATTTTAACGTTATGCGCTACACAAATTCACGTTTTAATTACTTACTTTACTTATTTTAACGACGTGTTTTCATGAGAAAAAAATAAATAAAATATGGCTGATCCGATCCGGTTGTAAATCCCTGCAGCCGGATTATCGCCGTATTATCACGCCGTTGCTTTGGCGACGGAGTAACTAATCTGCAACATAATCATCTTTATCAGCATATGACATCATCAACATTATGCGGTCGTAATAATAGGCCGCATTAAGGGTGTTGCCCGTTCGTCAGTCTGTCCGTCCATTTGTCCCATACAGGCTTTTAATTAAAAAACAAAAAAAGTGTATAAAAAATTGACGTCAACGTTTTCCAGGGCCGGGATATAGAACAAAAGTCAAAGTTAAGGTTAGTGGTGTCGTTACAAGAGGGAGTTTGGAAAAAAAGGCAAAATTAAAATTTTGAGCACACATAATTATATCCACTGTTGAAAATGTGCAGCTATCTGTCGAACTTCTGTCGGAAATTTGAAGCGTCTTGTCGAAAAATTGCAACTTTCTGCCGCCTACATTTTTGACCCCCCCTCCCCTCTCCGAAAGTTATAGGCGGACAGTCAAATACGTATGGCTAGTCGGACTGGCAGCATATAATGTCGACACTGGGCCGATATCGTCGCTTGTTATAACTGAACTCACAGGCCTATATGACCGTCCAACCGTTTAAGGCCGTTGTTACACGTAAAGCGGTCTGAGATCTCAAACCTCCATCAAGATCAGTGACGCCACCTGATGAATATAACCAGTCCTCCATATCCCTCCAAAAATTCATCTAAAAAATCCTACAGTGTACAACCGTATCCGTAATAACGCAGAATCCCTGGTTGAGGATACTGATCCAGATTGCCCGCCAAAAATTCTGAGTAATCCGGCCACTAATCAAACGTAACAGACCGACTGGATTATTATCTCACGGCGTTGCCATGGTAACGAATTAACTAATCCGCAACAGCAGCAGCAGCAGCAGCATCATTATAAAAGGGCTTAGATGAGCGTCAGAAGGCTTAACGGATTTGGCTGCGCCCGGACGGAAAACGAGACAAAAATGTAGTCACAGATAAACCACGTGAGGGCCATCCCGATAGCTGGGCGAAGGTATACATAGCACGCATATAATAGATACAATGTATATAATTTTATGAGAATATTTCATTCACTAGAAGCCATCGCAGTCACAGTACGTTCAGGCAGGAGAAATACGGATACACAGAAAAAATATAGATTTGTGTCATTTTTTATTTTGCTAAATTTATGACGTTTTCGTTTTCATGGGTCAAAATGCCAAGAGAAACGGTGTTTAAATGAATCTGAATGCAAAAGCCGTATTACGGATTTTATCATTCCGTCCGCCTGTCTGTCTATCCTGTACGGGCTCCAATTTAAAAACAAAAGTTTGCAGAAAAACGCAAATTGATGTGAGCGTTACTCAGGGAAAAGGTAACTGACGTGTCCATTTTCGGTCCAAAAGATGAAAGATCAAAGTCAACGGACAACAAAAATCTCCAGAAAATGGCGCATATCTCGCTACTTGCGGCTGGCCGAATGCGCGCCGGCGCCCGCTGCAAACTGGGCGCAGCGCAGTGGGCGCGGACGGCCGCATACGCGTCGTCACAAGGCGTGGCGAGATCTCTGCTTGTTTATACAGTCGCCGACAGTGTGTTTATGCACTGTAATAGGCCTGCAACTGGCAAAGTGATGTAGTTAACATCATGCTGACAAATTAGCCGGGCAGAGTTCACACCAACTGACGGAGAACGAAAATAATTGCGGAGCAGTCAAAAACAGCAAAAACATCACACCAACAAATCAACGTGTTATTTCAGGTCAGATGCTCTTTTTATTGGTTACCACAGCTTCACTGCCCAAGCTCAAGACAGTTGGCTATTTTATGAACGTAGAGAGTGACCACAAAGTAAAGGTAAAGTTATGAGATATGCTATAGCGCTGCTTATATGAGTCAAACTCGTGACCAAAAGCGCTTTACAATCTTCGGGCAAGTGGCAGCTGATTAGCATGAGCTAATGATGTACTGCAGCACACTATGCGGCCAACCACTGACCGAGTAAGCGAAGCAGTTGAACCCGCGGTCTGCAGCCAGCAGACATACCACCGCCCCACACAGCCACGCTAGGCCTTCGTCTCGTAGCCCGTAAGCTACTACACATTTCCTGTCCCGCTGAGGGTAAAAAGCTGAGTTGGCCTGAGCACAAAATGAGTCAGGGACAAGCTAAAGCTATAGGAGATATCACAGAGGTCACTTGAAACGGTCACGCCTATCAAGGCCCATGGTGCAGAGCTTTCGCGGCCGATATAGGCACGCAGCAATGGGCAGTTATCATTCACTGATAAGATATTTTCCCAGACATTTCTATGACATTTACCATGCAGGGAGCCGTTAAATTTCCTGCACGCATTTACACGCTTACAGACTTGGTAAGTAAGTAGGTAAGAAGTTTGTTAATAAATAGGCCTATGTTGAACAGTGTCAGATACAGATAGCTGCAATAAAACACACTGTAGAAACCCCTCTTACCTCACCCCCAAAAATATATATTAAGAGAAGACAAAACAAATGGCATCAAAATCCATTGAAAGGTTTAACATTGAAGCAGGGGGCACAGACGTGACAGACGACAGACATACAGACGAAGAAATGTGTAGGAACAGGCGGAATCGCTTGCACCGCAAGAGCGATTCCGCCTAAATGATCACCATAGGGCGGAATCTCAAACGAGCAAAACGTCTCCGGTATAGTTGTTTATTCAAAGCTTGTGCAACAAAAAAGCATAACCTCGATCGTTCCTGGCGAACCTAATAAACTGAAAGCGGATATACGCACAGCCCTACCTACAGTCAGTACCAAGCAGAGATGTCGGCGAAATGGCAACGTTACATAAAACTTACAGGGTGGTCCAAAAAAACGGCACAAAGTTAATGACACCATAATTTTGCAACCGTACGTCATAGAGTCACGTGGTTTTCAGCAAAATGTTCCGAAAAAAATTCTTTACATGACTAAAGTCAGTATTTGAATACAACAGTTACATATTCTTTGTTATTGCCGCTGGCAATTGAACTATGCAAATACAGTATTACTCTCAACACTGCGGTACATAAAAACGTGCCGCTTTTATTTTTTCAATAGCTCCGTGAAACATTGGCCGATTTCAATAATTTTTGGCAGGCGACATTAGAAAGAAACTTAACGCAAGTGTCTATAGTTTTGGCCACCTCGCCCTAAGGTTGTCGTTACACTACCTTGTGAAATGCAGAAGTCGTAGTTTGACCTTTGACAACAATGAATTCATACTGGATAGAGCATGCGTCAGCTCAAAAAATTACTGAGACCACAAAATCATTGAAAATCTGTTGCTTCGTTTTTATTTTAAAATTTCAGTCGAAAAATTGAAATGATACATCAACAGCGAGTGGGCCGCTTGAGTCATGCAGTTACTGAACGTGCTGTTGTCAAATGGTGTCAACGTCTACCGCTTGCGTTTGTGCTACAGAAGGACATTTTGAGCACATGCTGCATTGAAGATGATGTGATGTAACACGTGTGACTTTTTAAGTGATAATAATTGCTAATTGCGTTTGATTTATGATTTCTGAGCCAACGCATACGCTACCAGATAGGAATTCATTGTTGTCAATGGCCAAACTGCGACTTCTGCATTTCACACGATAGTGTAGCGACAACGTTAAGATGAGGTGGCCAAAAATATACACCTTTGCGTCAAGTTTTTTCTTAATGTCGCATGCCAAAAATTATTGAAATCGGCCAATGTTTCACGGAACTATTGAAAAAATGATAGTGGCAAGTTTTTATGAACCAAGGTACATTGAAGGTAATTCTGTTTTTTAATAGTTCATTTGCCAGTGACAAAACAAAGAATATTTAACTGCTGTATTTAAACACTGACTTTAGTCATGTAAAGAATTTCTTTCACAACAACCTTGCTGAAAACCGCATAACTCTGTGATGTACGGTTGCAAAATTATGGTGCCATAAACTTTGTGCCGTTTTTTTGGACCACCCATGTACATTATACCTCGTTAGTCCACAGACCGCGCCCATAGTGGCGCCGTGGCAGGGGGGGGGGTAAAGAGCAGGGAATTACCCTCCCCCAAACCTAAATTTTAGCCCGTCGGAAAAGCAAAAGTTTCTTAGAAAAAAAATATAAAATTTGGGGCTGAATATGCGGATTTGGGGAAAGAAAAATTTAGCGGCAGAATCGAAATTAAGAGCACACACATATAAATGTCATCTGCCGGGAATTTGCAGACCTGTCTGACCGAAAAAATGCAACTTCCTACTCCTCAACTTTTTATATCCACGACCCCGCAGCCTATAGCTGTAATAACCCGCTGAGCATCTGAATACACACGGAGTTGACTCTATGCTAACCGTACGCCTGGATACCCATGGTATTGGTTGCTGCTGCTTGCAATAATTGACTGGCGACATTCTATCAGTTCTGCTAATCATAGGAAAGAGAATCTGTTGCCAAATGTCACCATACAGACGTAAACTGTATAAAATTTCACTTATACACAGCAGGCTAACTGCAGACGAAGAATTTAAAGACGTAGGCACAGCCAAAGCTGCCTAAAACAAAATCCCTAACTATACCACGCTATTCCGAACACCGGTATTTCAAGCCTCACTATTTATCCAGTCCAACAATACACAAGAGGACGTCTTGGCATGTCTGGCGCTATTCCGGGACGTGGAAAGATGGAGCGATGAAGATCAAAACTACAAGATTGGAGATCAGACGCGTCCAAATGACACTCACGAGGGCCATTAAGCATGGACGTGACGGGATAACGTATAGGTGGCCTATATATACCCAGGGTGACCATTTTCCACTTTTCAGTGCTCTGAAGTGAAATTCCAGGATATTGGCCGATGACTAAATATAGTGATAACACATCGCGGCAGTGCGAGAAAAAGAAAGCAATTGCATCCATTTTCGCCCAAAAATAACTTCTCAGAAAATTTCTTTATTGTCTAAACATTTTCTTCCAAAATTCAAGGACAAAAATTTCCACCATCGTGCAATCATTTAGGAACAAAAAATTAAGATTTTTATCACTCACACTCTCCCCTGTCGTAAATTTATAGCTGTCTGTCGAAAAATTGCAACTACGTCAGACCCGGTTAGTATACGGATGGGCGATTGACTCACTTTCTGCGTTCAGGCAAACCATTTCGGTACTTAACCGGCCATGCACCCGGGCCAACTCAGCCTGGCCATCCCTTCACAGATTGATGCAATAAATATACCACGCAGCAAAGCAGAAGCGGCGTAAAACTGGCACATAGCGCGATACACTAAATCCCCGTAATGTCCAATTCACACCTACGACGCCGAGGCAACTCAACTCAACCATACTGTTGAGTCGCATCGGCGTCGTAGGTGTGAACTGGCCATAAAGGCCCGCATCCGTGCAGGTCTAGCAGTGTCCAAGGAAACGGAGATCATGAGCTTTGTGGATCGGACAGAAATTTACCGTTAGGTTTTTACGCACTTGACGTCTACAGGCATACACCAGTGCGCTATCAACGCTAAGTGTCGATGCCTTTACAACCAACGTAAATGTGTAAAGGCTAATACCCCGTTTACACGATCGAGCAAACATCGAGCTGGCTCGTCCAGCTAACATATAGCCAGCTCGTCGAGCGAGCTTAATCGTGTAAACGGGGTATAACGCCGACCGACGGGCGACAGTGGACACTGGTACAAATGTCGTTTTCAGTTCTATGCGAGGAGCCTCCTTGCCCTCCGCGCGCTGAAACCAATCAAGCGAAGACATTCGGACGACGACAGGCGTACGGTAGCGAAGGTCATTCGTTTCACAGAAGCAATATATAGGCGGCCCGCGTCATCGCCGGCCGCCTTGTGTATTGAGGCCGGCCTGGCACATCTGTGGTCCGGCCTAGAGCAGTTCGACTGAGACGACGATCAGTCCCACTGTCCGCCATTTTCGTTAACGAAAACGAAAACTGTCAGCACTAAAAAGAGATAGCCATTCGCTAACGATGACTGAAACTAAAACGAAAAATCGCGAAAATAAAAAACCTACCGGTAAAATAAAATTCAAATTTTCTCTCCTTTGACTGATTATTTCAACATCCACGTTCCTCCTATTTGCTTACAACGGGTACACTGTGCACTTTCGTGACGATATCACGCAGCTTAGTTCCCAACCGGAATTTGTTCTCTGTTAACAGTTTTTACGCGCAACAGCAGCTACTGCTGTACTGCGTCTTAGCCATCGCAATTCTGTCTGTCCGTCTGTCTGTTCGTTTGTCACAAGAGTGCATCAGTCCAAAACGATGCAAGCTAAAATCACAAAATCTTCACCACCGGCTGCCTGGAAGACACTAGTTTCAGGAACCTTAAAGCTTTTTCCATAAATTCGAAAGGGGTCACCCCGAACAAGGGCACTAAATGAGAGGGGGTAGGGAACAGTCGCGATATCCAGCCAATACGGCGTTTGCTGAGCGAGACGTCACGTCCTCTGGTGAGTACGAGTAAAACAATATAGACACTATAGCTGCCGGTCGTCTGGCGCCCTCTGGCGACTGACTTAAGACTTTGTTTTACTGGGCTTTCGAACATGCACCGTGGCTGTTATGCGTTACCGTTTGCGTTAGCAGGGCTTTTCTTGTTTTTCGTAGCCACCCACAAGCTCCGTGGCCTTGTCACTGTGCACGCCTTGTTAACTTCACTGCCGATCTAAGAATGAGATCCAATACTATCCTAGATCATTCTTGGTCTGCAGTCACCTAAGCTTCTATAGCTCTCTGTCACGTTTCGTTTTGTTGTTATTTTTGGAGACCGCGAAACAAAAAAAGTGCAGGAACGAAAACTGAAACGAAAATCGCACCGGCCATCAGCTGTACAGCGGCGGTTGGGCGGGCTGGGAATCCAGCGAGATGACGGCAACCGTCTTGAAGCGAGGGAGTTAGCGAGCGTACGGTACAAGCGCTGCCGCCGAGACAGTCATGTGCGCGGCTAGCAATCGACTCGTTGAAATTGCACGGCTGCTGCTATAGGGATATTGATCGCCATGCTTGGTCGCTCAATGCCCCGCACGCCGTGTCATTGAGGCTTTATTTCTTTTCCTGCCGCGTCTTCTGGATCAGCATTCTCAGAGTCCCTGCACCGGCATCGGCTCTAAGCAGAGCGTATATCGCTGCAGAACATAGATGTAAAAACATGTTTATGTTTTTTTATAAAAGTTGAAAAAAACATGTTCTATGTTTTTTAAAATATTTTGTAGAGATTGAAAACATCTGCAGTTTAATGTTTTTATAACGTTATTTATGAAAGTGAAAAAAAACTTTTTTTGTGTTTTTTAAATTTGCAAATCAATGTTTTTTTACATCTATGCTGCAAAATTAGCAATGACACGGTGACACCGACTTGAACCATGTGTGGGCGACGCCGACTATAATCTGTAATAGATGAAGTGGGTAAGCGAGTACGCAGTACGAGGATATACCACTCCAGACAGTCTACTTAAATCACGCTCAGATGGCAAAGACTGTATACCGTCGTTTGCTGTATGACGCACCACTGCACACGAAAGTTGTGAAAACAGTAACGGTGCAAACCGAGTATGATTCAACAGCTCTGAAATCTAAACGCACATCTATAATCTAATTCATTCTGTATCAACAGATCTTTCTAACACCAGCCAGCAGCAGGCAGCACAGCAAAAGTATACGTTATACGCAAAGGATAGAACTACACTAGAACTAATTTAAAAGCTGGAAAAACATCTGAATACACCATTTTAGTTTTTTTCCTTGCCTCACCTTTCATGCCAAGTTTATCTGCAAGTTTTCTTCTGCGCATGTACAAATTGCACATCGATTGACCGAGCCTAGGGGCACACATGTTTCCGCCCCTCCCCACCCACGCACGACGTTTAGTGGTCGTGATTGGCAGGTTGCAGTGGCGGAGCCAGGAATGTGAATTAGTGGTCTACTCTCCCTTCCCCTCCCCTTCTTACCCCCTTTCGTCC
>Ga0209367_1007950_pt1 | contig 14562 bp, 6 predicted proteins | sample WorMetLIZISLAND2_FD_187412 | JGI IMG/M metagenome (GOLD analysis project Ga0209367, IMG submission 187412) | Marine gutless worms symbiont microbial communities from Max Planck institute for Marine Microbiology, Germany - Olavius geniculatus... ... | reverse complement strand
CTATTAGTATAATATTAAACGGGTCTCAATTAGAAGCTGGGTCTCTGATACAAACCGAAAGGAACGAAAAAGCTCTTAAAAGAATACAAAAGAAAATGATGCGCGCGAGGAATACATTAGATTGGTCACATAATATTTCTATTGGTCTAATAATATTTCTGGTCAAAGTTAAACGCATTCGGTATTTTATACATGAACGCAACCATCAAAATGCAGTTATAAAAACAGAGTAAGAAAATGTGAAGACAGTTAGTGGAATATCATAACATATCGGGCTTCTATGATGGATGGACGGGATTTGTGGTGAAGATAAATTGGCTGAACCAGGTGGGAGGAGCATCTGTCATTATCTGACAAGTTACTGTTGACTGACGTGTCTTGAGCCGACGTCCATCTGGATCTCGGACAGACACGTGCGCGTCTGTAAGCAAACACCCTGCACTGCACAGCGTGGGAGGTCGAGGTCAGTCCATGGCGCTACGGAAGCCAGGGATGTGGTCTCGGTCTCGACGTCTCGCTATCGAGACGTACTAACGTCTCGTCTCGGTCTCGGCCGAAAAGGAACGACATTACTCTCAAGAAGATCTGTACATTACTGAAAAAAAGAGAAAAAAGAAGAAAACGTTTCGGCGTCTCGTTCTGGATCCTGAACCAATTAACTACATTTCGTATTTTGTCTTGACGAGACATTTTGTGCTAGCGCATGCCCTGCGTAGCTTTAGTCTTCTAATATATTAACCAGTAGGCCCTACGCCCTGTGTTTCGGAGCAGCAATCAGTATCTGAATTCACCATAATGAACTGACTGACTGTGCATACTATTTTGTCAACATTATTTGTGGTAAATGAGTAAAATTACACTTGAAAATGCAGGCTATTTTGTTTTGAGTTACTGTAGTAAATCACATGCATTGCACATGAAAATGAAAATTGTTGCTCAGTCATTTGATACAACGTAGTTAACTGGGTGCAGTGGCGTATTTAGGATTTGGCAAAGGGGGGCATGGCGAGCGCGAGCCTACAACGGGGGCCTGAAGGCGGAGCCCCGAGCGGGGTCCAGGGGCAGAGCCACTGGTCGGGGAGTCAGGGAGGCAAAGCCCCCCTAAAGCTGAAACACATTTTGCTTTTGAACGTTCAATGGAAGCCGCAAATTCGCCCATTTTTGTCTGAAATTCGGAAACGCAGAAAATCACAGCGTCCTATCAGATGCAATGTGACATGGCGATTTTAATCGCATATTGTATCGGTATGAAAAAAGACCATCAAACATTGTTGAATTTTGCAATTCTTGCTGGAAAACGGCAAAAACAACGCACCTTTTCCCTAACCCTAACCTTAACCCTAACCCAATTCTTGCTGGAAAACGGCAAAAACAACGCACCTTTTCATATAAAGTCGCCTTAAAAAATTTTCATGGTCGGGCCAAGGGGGGCATCGCACCGTGGTCCTCCCCCTAAATACGCCACTGACTGGGTGTATATATATTATTTTAATTAAGTATATAATAAATAACCTGTTTGTCCATTTTATATTTGTTTTAATATTTTTACAGTTTTCCTAGTTATTGCTTGCATATTGAGACATGTCGAAGTGGCCTATGTCTTCAGAATCGCAAGTGCAAACTAATGGTGCAAGGCGTTATTATTTTCGTTTCCAAAATGTAACGGGGGAATCACAAAAATAGGCTAACGTGGTCGCCTAATAGTGACGTCGATCCATATTCGTGGTGCTCAGTGGTTTTAACCGACCGAACGTCTCGGCCACGGCCTCGGGAAATGCGACGTCTCGGTCTCAGTCTCGGTCTCGTTTCGGTCTCGGCCAGTGCTCAACCCCGACGGCAGCACACAGCGGCTCGGGCAGCTGTCTAGAGCAGGAGGATCGATCGATTCCCATGGCTGCTGTTGACGTCAAGCAAAACCCAGACACGTGGGTAGGTCCGTAGGTCGCCTCCCACCCCCGGCCCCAGGCGCAGCATCCGTTGTCCGGACTAATTCGCCAAACGTACGGTCGACCTAAGCCGTCGTCGACGTCGTCGTCGTGCACTGAACAATAGACCCCATCACTGACTTCGTCCGTCTGGGCAAGATTAACAGCTCCATTCACAGCCGCCTCGTAAAACACCTCCTCGGGCGATTTTTTCTGTTGCATATAGAAGCCTTTATTAAAACCGTCTGCCAGGCTCAGAGATGTTCGTTTATTCTGTCCAAGAACTCGCATGTGCAGCTTCGTTGCAGGCAAGCTAAAAAGCAAAAGATAAAGAGAGCAGGCTCGCCTATTGCTTAGTTGAATTAAATATAAGAAAACTTACCAGTTTACACTACTGTGTAAGAGGGCGACCAAGTCACACATCCAAAACAGCAAAAAATCATTTTGCTATGACACAGAGTGATAGAACGACGAACTGGCTGCCCTTACAAACCCATGTGAGTGATGTGACGTGACCCCATTTAACTTTTTTTCACCCCGCATTATCCCGTAAGCCAATAAATGTGTGAAATTGAAATTTTGCATTGAACCTTGTATCGAGTGAACCGCTGGCCCAGCAGGAATGAAGTCCTTTTGTTCTAACTCCTGTAAAAAATAAGTAAACTGTTAACGGTACGCATCTATTGCTCTGCAATCATGACATTCCCTTCATGTAATTAATTGCTTTACTTAATTAATTTTTCTCAAAAAGCAAAAAAAGAGAGATATGTTAATAAAATTTAAAAATAGGGTATTGAATTACCTATTTCACAAATTTTATGCAACTAATAAAACTTAAGACGTAAAATTTTCATTGCCCGTCTTCAGCAAGTAACAACACAGGTCACGAAGATGTTTTTCTTCGTGTTAAACCGTGGTAATTTGAAGTTACAATAAAATGCGTTCATAAACTGCGATTTTTTTCTCTCTTTGGTTTTGTTCGCCATGAACATGTTCACACGTTTAAATTTTAGCTCAGATTTTTCTTCACTCGTTTTCAAAGGCGGTCGCGTATGAATGACAAGAGATCGGCGACATTTATTTACTGAAAATTGTGCATGAAATGGATATTGGTCAAAATAGCAGCTGTAATACAATGTTGAAGCCTGCTAGACTATAAGATTTGATAAAATTATTTAGTTTTGTTTGTCGCCAAACTGCAAACTGTTTGTAGACCACGACTGATAGTGCTGCATAGTCATTAGTCAGCCTATTTTAATGAAGAGCACAAAATAATATTGAACGTTCGCCGTGACTACAGCTATAGTTTGGCAGTCGAAGAAATAATAGCGAAGTGTGCGAGCGCAACGTGCTATGCATAATACATCAATCTCATCACATGGCGGACGGCGGAGTCAAGACTCAAGACTGCCCAAGATTCGGACAGAACGTTACTAAGACTGATGAGGTGCTACCGGTTATCATGCTACCGTTTCCATGGCAACACCAGCTGCAACAGCAGCAGTTCGAATCTCAACAAATAACGATAAGTTCATATTTTTTACGCGCGATAGCAGAATGCTTCGCGCGTTTTAGCCATCGTCTAGGCGTCTGTCTCTCCGTCTCCGTCTGTCTGTCCTTCACACTCGTGATCTGTATCAATTCGGTGCAAGCTAGGATTGTGGAATCTTTACCATAGATTGCCGCTAGGAGGTTAGTTTTTCGTGACAAAATTTCGTGCCCGTGGGCGCGAGGGTTCCCCTCGAACAAGGGCGTCAAAAGAGATACTGTAACTCCTAAAAAGACGTTATTTTGCTGCTATTTGCTTGTATCATGTAAAATGGTTTAAAAATAGGTACAAACATTCTGCTAATCATAACAAGCAATAGTGACAAGCTTTTTATTGGTGTCAACGTCGATGATTTTGAATGACTTTGAACCCCTCTCCCCCAAAAAGAGAGTTTTTAGTGAATTTTTTGCGATTTCTGGCTGTGACACACATTTCAACAAAAAATTGCGACGAAATGGCTGGAGATAGACCAAGACAACCTGCGTATAAAACTTTCAGCATTACACGTAAATTTTAGCAGTCCCGACCCCCTAGGTTCAAGGAGGCCGACGCAGGCAGGTGTCAAACACTGCTACCCCCCTAAAAGTGGTTATTTTACCGCAATTATCTCGTGTAGCGTAAAAACGGTTGCAGATAGGTACAGACATGCAGTTTATCATAACAAGCCCTGGTGACAAGTTTTTTATTGGTGTCAACGGCGATGACCTTGAATGACCTTGAACTCCCAAAATAAGGGTTTTTAGTGAATTTTTTTGCGATTTTCTGTTGCGACACACATTTTAAGAGTGAATTGCACGGAAATGGCTGGAGATGGACCTGGACAACCTGCGTATGACATTTTTGGCATAGAACGTACATTTTTAAAAAAATAAGTTTCGATTTCTTAAATTCAAGGAGTCTTCCATATGGAGGCTTCAAATATAAGTACTCTTTCAAGATGCATTAATATCTTATTGCTGTAGGCCTACACTGATTGCCAAAGTGGCAGGACAGCTGCTATCGCGCGTCACGTGAGCTTTGCTCAAATTACTTGTTATCAAATGTCGCGTAACGAGAAAGTCAAAAGAAACATCTCTTAGATTCCGAAAACTACATTTTTTGCCGTTCGTCTTTACACGTTCATCACGCCGATCAGAACTAATATGCTAAAAGGCGAATAGGCTATATCGCCCTTGTCATCGCTTGCGCAACAGCATGTCACCCAGAAGATTAATGGACGACATTTGTTGACAGAACGCTGACTTTTATTTGATCAAGTACGCAGACGCTATACTGCTATTACATGATGAACATAATGTGCACATTTTGCGGGGCTAATGACCTTTGTTTGTATATGATATGACAGCATTTGTCGAGTTAAAACGTGAAAAAAACAGTCGCAAAGCAAATCTTGCGCAGTCGTCAAATATGGTTACGTTAAAGTCAATTTGACCGTCGTTTGTTCCTTTCGTTTTTTACGCGCGAAAGCAGCTACTGCTTTCAGCGCGTCTTAGTCATCGCAATTCTGTCCGTTCGTCTGTCTGTCTGTCACACGGGTGGACAGTCAAAAGCAGTGCAAGCTAGAATCACCAAATCTTCACCGTCGGCTGCCTGAAAGACTCTAGTTTCAGAAACCGTAAAACTTTTCCTTAAATTCAAAAGAAGTCACCCCGAACGAGGGCGCTTAATGAGAGGGGGTGTGCAAAATTTGCAATGTTTTTGGCCAATAAGTCGCTGTATCTCAGTGCGGTATAACGGTGCGAGATAGGGTTTAGATTACTATTAATCATTAATAGGAAGTCGTACACTAAATCTCGATTGGCGCCAAATTCAATGACCTTGAATGACCTTGAACGCCAAAATAGAGGGTTTTATGAATTTTTTGGCGATTTCGGGATGCGACACAAGTCTATATCATTCACAAGGTGGCGCCACGGAACTATCGTTATGCAATTCAGATAGAGAATTTGGTATTTGGTATTAACTTAGCGTGAACACCCCAATTTTCGGCTAAGCTACTAAATTGGAACTGCAATAGGCTTTCGCGCGTCTCGTGAGCATTAGCTAAATTTCTTGTCTTTTTGAGTCACTGTCAGCTTATGACTGAGAAGAAAACATTTCGACGCCTCAGGAAAAGATAGCGAAAGAGAAGCAGGGAATCATTCACATAAAAGCTAGGCCTACATAATACACGCCAGAGCAAGACGTGGCAATAAGAGTAGGGCCTAATATACATGAACTGCATCAACGTAAGCTCGTAGCATCCGATTTGGCGTGTTTGCACTGCACTCTAAAATGCAGTACGGGTATAGCAATAGCACTACCGTACGATCGTTTATTGCTTCCGTTTGCATCGAGTGCAGGAACAATGCGGTGTTCGGTCATCATAGCCCACGCTGTGAGGTGTGCGTTTTGATTGCAGGCGCTGTATCCTATGCTGCACATCAGATTCATCGCTGGGCGTTGACAATAGTAACGCACACGTTATGATGTCAACAGCAACGTTGCTGTACCAGCCAATATTTATAAGTATTGATTGCCTTACGTCGTAGTCATGTAGCTACGGTAGCAATTCAACAAAAAGGCTATCAAGAACACTTGATCAGAAATGATCATAAGACAGATTAAGCGTCCTGCGTCCCTTGCGCACAGAATTTTATCGAACATTCTTAACGACCGGTTTGTTTAACGAGATAACAGGCATGGATTAAAAACGGTGCAGAAAACAGTAGAAGACACAGCAAAAATACAACATTAAGTACCACAAAAATATACACAAAGAATTATATGAATAAAAATTGACACTATGTTGAGTCGTCTTGGACACTTTCATCGCAACTGTATTTCTTTGTGTCGGAGTTCTCTTCACTTTAGGATTGTCCAAACAATGGCTAACTACAAACAGAAACTCGAGTTTTGAAAACCAACCACTGGAATATTTCTCCGTGCTCTCGTACGTGTTTGTCGTTGTTCTTTTGACGACACCGGAAAGTGCGTAGGCTCGTTCATCCGTGAGTCCGTGACAGTTACTCAACATTTCTATTACTCGGCGTATCCAATAAAAGGCATTACTTGCATTTTTACTCAAACATTCCACTACCCGACATTTCAATTACTCGACGTTTCAGCGTAACCAAATCTGACAAAAAAAGCGTATCGACAAATTTTTTCACCCTTTTTGCATTTTTCTTGACATTGATTTTCAGTCGAGAAATTGGAGCATGCGTAGTAGCTGGCCTAATAAAATAAAGCATAAACAAAACACATCAATTTGCTCTTTGCAAGTGCCCTCGAATTTTTTTGATAATGTTAAATTACTTTTATTAAAACTTTCACAAACAGCCGTCGTCCAGGAGCAGATGGCGCGATCAACTTCGTGGGGACACTCCACCTGCTGACCTTTAGAGACGAGCCATCACACGTGGACATTCGGGAGTGACGAACCACGTGAAGGCCGATGAAGCCCGCATTTTCAGGTTCAACAAGAAATATTATTAGATTGTGACCAATCTAATGTACTCCTCGCGCGCATCATTTTCTTTTGTATTCTTTTAAGAGCTTTTTCGTTCCTTTCGGTTTGTATCAGAGACCCAGCTTCTAATTGAGACCCGTTTAATATTATACTAATAGTGACTGGCGTCGAGATCGTTATTGGAAATTGTCTCCCCGCAATTCATAAAATATTGCCCGATTTTAGGAACTGAGAGGAAAAAATTTCCAATAACGGTCGATGACGCTAGTTGCCATTTGTCTTGTTATACTTTAATGCATGCGTCTATCTGGCACCGTTATGGAGATATGGCCGTTTGAAGTTTTTCCATGAAGGCTCTGCCAGGAACAGAGGTCGGTCGTTGGTCGGTCGGTCGGTCCTCAATATTACACTGATCTCATATACTCCTCTTCGCTACGTTAGAAACGTAGCACGCGAGGAGTAAAAAACTGGATGCTTCAAAAACAAAATACGCATAAAAGTGTAGCGCTATCCAAATTTTTGTAATCTTTTAAACCCAATATCTCAAAAACGTGTGAGAAAAGACGGTAAAGCCAACCACCATGTACCGACAGTCACGTGACAAATTCATTTATTTACTTTCTCTATTTTAATTTTCGTGTTTTATTCCCATTGCCTAGCCATCCATCACCCCTCTGTCTTGTAAATAAGAGGCGTAGCGTTTTAGCTATCTATGTACACTGGGTCCCGATAAAACGTCTAACTTTGTCATTTTTTTATATTTTCGCCAAATATTAACCTATTTTCAAAATTTTTTATTGGCACATAATGTAGACAATTAGCAGTAGTTGTTAAATATCGCACTAAATTTTAACTGTGTGGCTACACTACCATGTAAAACATAAAACTCCAAAAATTGTTAAAATCACTATAATACATGTATATGTAAAAATATCTTCTGAAAAATTTATTTATACAAATTTTGAAACAAAAATTAAATTATGTATACTTTTACACACAGTTATAATGTTTGTAAACAAAAGCAGACGATAATATCGTAAATAATAATTTTTAATGCAGTGATGGTATACCGGTGATGTGATGTGCCATTTAGCAATGGAGTCAAGGCTCCAAGTAAGAACTTGCAGCGGTTCAAAAATACAGTTTTTGGAGAATAAGGCAATAGTTTGGAAAATAAACTGGAAAATAAACAGGGAAAAACTGGAAATGTTACTAACATAGATTTGGAAAACATGCAGCACCGACCAAAGGCATGAGACCGTGGCAGACTGGAGCATGCACGCACTAAAGAAAACGTAACCACTGTGGATAAAATAATAGGCTTGTTTAACCACAAAGACCAGAAACTAATACACTGTGTCTCCAAAAAAGCCGGACCCCTATTACGTTTTCAAATAACTCCAACAAACTGTGCCTAATAATAATAATAATTAGCTGAGAAAATCGTCAAAAGGTACTTAATATCGTAGTGTGTTACGGGCTTACGATATTTCATAAAACGGGGTACCAGCTTAGGTTATTTCCATGGTGGAGGTCTGGTCTAGCCTACGGCAGACCGTTGTCGATGACGCAATCGACGAATAGAGAAGACGTCTCCGGGCCTGTGTTCGAGTAAAGGGACAGCTCTTTGAACATCTGCTGTAACTTCTGACTATGATATTGCTAATCAACAGTTTGTTCAACTTCAAACGTTGGCGTTATAACGTTTAATGATTTCGTGACTGACGTTGTTGGTTCGTTGGAGTACTGCAGTGCAGTTGCCTCTACTGTTGGTGCCACAGGAAAACCTTAGCTGGTACTCTGTTCTTAAAATTTCTCGCAAAGTAAAACATGCTATTAAGTACTGACTCTCTAACGATTATTTTTGTCAAAATCTATTGCTATTGAACCAGGACTGTTGGAGTTATTGCAAAAGGTAGCAGGGGTCCGGTTTTTTGAGACACTGTGTATTGTTTAACACGACAGATATCCAAAAAAACGAATCTACACCGTGTTTCAAAAAACAGTAAAATTGTTTTTGTCAGAACTTTGTCAAATTTCCACCAACTTTAATAATTTTTGGCACAGAGTTGGCAAAGACGACAGAATTATGTAAGATGGACTCATTTACCACCTCACCTAATTTATGTCAAGACACTACCATGTGAAACACAGATGCTCCAAATTGTTACATTACGCGCCGTATAATATGCGGTGGTTATTTGTATCGGAATGCTTACCTTTGCATCATCAATTCGACATAGGGTGCCACGTAAGTTAATAATTTTGTGGTGTTAAATATTTTATGGTAAAAACAACAGACATCAAAATAGCTGACTAATGAACTAAAAACACGTCTAATTGATAACTGAATGCCGTTTGATCAGTCGATCGTTGATTTTGCTATCAGCCAGTGGCGTTGCATCTAAGCCATTGTCTTTTTATGTAGGGCCCAATTTGGACATAAATTCTGATGATTTGCAAATAAGTTGTTATACAGGGGAAAAAAGGGAAGGGAAAGAGAAAGTGGAAGGAAGATAGCTTAAGAATAAGAAAAGTAGGACGCACGCACGGACGGACGCACGGACGCACGGACACAAAGGTGATTTTATACTCTGTCCAATGCTAAAAAATTGAAAACCGATTAAAATTTAGCGAAGATATGAACAATAAAAAAGTGGGACGTTTTGTGGACAGAGTGTATTGTCGAAAACAAAAATTATGTTCATATTCGTTTTAATTGCTTTGTTTGTTAACGATTGTAGTTTGTTTCCCTGCCGTAGTCTACGCTGGCTACAAACTAGTTTTGGCGACTACTGAAAACAATTCCGTTCTGCTATAATATTCCATTTCCATTTTCTCGTCTTGCTGATCATCCCAGATTACGGTCGCATAAATAGTTAGAAGCAGCTGCATACACATCGTTAAGCCAAAAACATTCTGATCACTGCGTAATCGGCTTTGCTGCAAAGCCGCTTTGGTCGTGCTCCTCGAAAATATAACCGAAATGAGAATTTGGTCAAACGGTGAGTGACAGACTGACTGGACAAGGTGAACGTGCAGCACCAGTTTGACTTCTAACAGTTAATCAAGACAATGCAAATTTTTTTCATGTATCTACTATTTCTTTATTGTTTTCTTGTCAAGTTACACAGCAGCGAGTGCTAAATATCAACTTATAATAATTACTAATTACTAAGTTGATATTATTGAAGGCCCGTCCAAAAAAGAGGAGTACGAGGTAAGGTAGGGGTAAGTTACAACGGCCCCGCGACGTTGGGGGCCCCGCTATCGCTCAAAAATATAAAGTACACCGGAGAGCACCATTTTAAAAAGAAAAATTTAAAAATTTTCTCCCCAGATAGGCCCCGCGAGAATGCTTCCCCGCTGTGGCTTTAGACGTCCCTGCTAATACCAATGATAATGAAAATGACAATAACGACAATGACACTAGGATTTTATAATCTACTCTAGAATACATAAACTAACTTGTGATGAATACGTAGAACAAATGATAGCCGTTTACCGTTATTATGGTGATATCAGTAGTCGGAGCAGCAATCGAGTGAGTATCCACGCTATGCTGTTTTCTGTTTTTATCTACCGGAAAGAAATTTCCATCTACAAGTCGTTGATTTTCGGACTCCGAATATCGAGTTCGTAGGACGCACCCACAGCAGTTGGCGACAGTTAGCAGTTTATTCTAACTGAAGTCGCGGACCAAAATCCGACAGTAACGTCCCAAAACAGCTAAATACAGCCAGGAATAGAAAAACAGGCAGAAAACGTGTATAAAGTCCGCGTCGATGACGTCAGCAATGATGCAATGGTCGTACTTAAGCAGCTGCTTGCAGGACTGCGGTAGGTCGGCCACACGCATAGCACAGCACGGACGCGCCGACCCTGGTCATCCAGCCGCTGCAGCAGCTTTTGCTACTGACCAGTTGAACCACGCGCAGCTGATTGCAATAGCGCGCTTCATTACGTGTGCCGACCACGCGGCCACCGTTTTCTCTGTACACGTTAATAATAAATAAACAAGATGCATAATATTATCCGCTCGTGGTGGCTTCCCACGCAATTTATGCGTTCACCCGCCTGTCTTGACATCTGACCGTTTGACTTCTAAAGCATGTCGTTGTGTCTGACATTAACGTACTTTCCAAGCCTTGCGTCTGTGCAGCAAACACTGTCATAAGTCGATCAAACGAGTTGACGTAGTGGCAGGAAAGAGCATGGGAACAATTTCCTCTTCCGCCTCCTAAAATAGCATGTCGGGAAATTTTCTTACAAATATGAATCATTAAAGACTAAAACCCACATTTTGCGAAAAATTAAGCCAAAATTAAACTTCTAAGCGCCCATGATCCACTTTGTCAGAAATTCGCAACTTTCTTTCTTCTCCGTTAACGCCTATAAATACTTTAAATTTAGCTAGATTTTCCTGGCAATAGCCTACGTATGTGATTTTTGAAAATCACTGTGGCGTCTCAAGTCGATAGAAAAGGCCGCATGGCGATACGGAGTCAAGTTATGTAAAACTGTAGTTATGTGCCAAATCGTCCGACAATTTGACATTTTTGTTTTGGCACACGCTAAATAATTCGAAGCGGCAGCGCGTCTTGACGGACGCTGATCGTCGCTTGCAAGCTGTCTTCGCCTGCCACAGTAAAACACGAGTGCCACACTCTCACAGTCTCAGTAATCGCTTTCATTATTTTTCCACTTTCACAGCAGCGTCGCTCGACCGCAGCGGCAGCCGTGTCGTTCTCTATTTATAGAGGTAATTGCGTGACGCCTTCGCTTCGACGAATGATTGATACGAGTTCCGACGAGCCAATATCGGCAAAAATTGGGACGTCGGCTCGCCGATATATCTCAGTTATGCCATTCGCCACACCGCACTTTCATAACATGTGTCCATGTTTGACAGTTGCCTATACTGAATTTTGCGAAATATTATCACACAAAAACTACAGCAAAATGATTATGTCTGTTACTAACAGTGGCGGTTTTAGGCCCGGGCCGGGGAGGGGCCTTTCGTGGCCACCCATGATTTTTTTGCAAAGATAACACAAATATCTGATGTTTTTGTGTGTTTCCATAGTTTAGAAAAATGGGCAAATTTGCGGCTTCCATTGAACGTCCAAAAACCAAAAAATGCTTCAGCTTTAGGGGGCTTCGCCCCTTGACCCCCTAACCAAAAGCTCTGCCCCCGGACCCACTGGGGCTTTGCCCCCAGACCCCCGATATAGGCTCGCGCTACCGCGCTCGCCATGGGGCCGTGCCTTACCCCAGATTTTGTGGGCTAGAACCGCCACTGACTACTAGCCTACTACTACTAGCGCTCTCCGCAGCTGCGTAACATGCACTGTTAAACAAAGTATAGTAAAAACGTGACTGATTAGGTGACAGTGTATAAATCTGCACTTCGCCGATAACCAACTTAGTCAAAGTCGATAGGCCTAAATTATTAACAGCATGCTCGCGTGCGTTACAGTACTGGTATAATATGCCTGCCTGTGAGCACTGAAAAGTGAATAAAAATTATTAGTCTAAGGCGAGTCGAGTCGATAAAAATGCTGGGAGTGACGTTCAGTCGAAAATTTTCAGTCTCGCAGCATGTCGACAACCTGAAGAAAAGAAGTCCATCGAGCCGCCTACCTGTCGATGACGGATGGCACATGACCTGACCTGACCTGTTTTCTCTATCTTAAACTGTCTTTTGTGCGCAGTATCGTTTTAAGAACTGGGGATAAAATAATGCAGTTACTCAATTAAAGGTCACAAAAGGCAATTTTTTGTTCCTATCAAAACAAATAAAAATTTGTTCTTCACTAAAGAATAAAATATATCATCTAGTATCTAAGTATCTAATTCACGAACAAACAAATATGTATGCATACCGGTATACTGATTTTCAAGTCTGTATAAAGAAATGCAACATTTCTTTATGCTAGTTTCAATGGAAAGTTAGTGTGATTTTTGTCTGCACTATCTTTGTACTATGCAACTACCAATAATTAAGACACCAGCAAAGAACATTAGAATAATGATAATAAACGCGAAAAAAATTTACAACTTTTTTCGGCAGTCAGTTAGCCATTTTTGTCAAAATTTCCTCCAAAATTGTGAATTTCGATTCTCCGTCCGTTCGCTTTTTGTCGGAAACAAATCTCTGTGCCACTACGCTTTTCAGAACGGAATGACGTGACTTACACTCATTCGCGGAGAGCACGAGGCATGACGTCATAGTGACGTCACAGTGACGCCAGCGCAATCAAAACATGATATTGCGTCATGACTGCACGCTAGGATCTGCTGCTGCTGCTGCTGATATTGCTGGTCGGATTACAATGGGCATCAATCACTCGCGCCCGGGGCACAGCTACGTTGCTGCTTTGACAAACGTCGTCATGGACGCAAATATGAAGCCGAAATTAACGTCAGCAACTAAGGGAATCGGCAAACATTCTTTTTGTCACTTTTGTGTTTTTCTTTCAGTTTTTAGGATATAGGTCTGCAGGTCGATTCAGAAATGGCTATTGCCCTTAGTGTAAACGATGTCGCTGACATTCTCCATTTTGCAGGCTGTCGACTGCTAACCGCTGAAATTGATGCTCGCCAAGTTGTCTTTGTACTCTGTAGGCCTACACTGGGTACGGACTTAAGGTTCTAATAGGCCTAATTCTGTAACAAATATTCTGTACCATGTATTAAATAAACATGAACTGCAAACAATGGGGCTGAATAACGTAATGACGAATACAGTAGAATTATCGTTATATGGGTGTCCCTAAAAGTCACACGTTTAATCTGTCCGGCGTTTGAATAGTAAGTTCTCAGATTTAAACGAGTTCCGAAAAACAGAGATACAGTCGGATTTTTTTTCTAAGTGACGGCAAAGGTAAACCCGTTGCTTCGTCATTTGGTCCAGAAGCACGAAACATTTTTAGGAAGGAACTTAATATTATTGGTAGGATGGCGTTGTCGCGGCGTGTCTGCGACGGAGCACGCAAAAACACCATATCCGGCCTTAACGCATGGTTATTTCGATCTTTTTTTTACAACATCCTACTCCCAAGTTTTTTTCTACAGTGCATCTCCGTCTTTTCTTCCGTCACCCTCGAAAATTCGGAATTGACCTTCCGGGAAAGCAAGTCATAGCGATCTAGCAGCTGACTGAGCCTTAATGTTTATCCGCACGACTGTGGATTTTTAGACTGCATGCGGATGCTGACGGTCTGATCCCCTAGTGGCTGGTGACGTCACTGGGAACTGCCTCCAGGCAGCAGCTGCAGCAGTAGCATCGCAATAGCAATAGTGTCATCAGCGTCACTAACGATCGTCGTTGTCGCCACTACCAGTACCTTCGTCTGCAAATACTGTTATTCGTTGCGGATCAGCCAGTACGGTCGACTTAATCGCACTTAGACATCAGTCAGGCAGGCCGCCATTCACTTACGACGCATTGCACCTACACAACCATTCTTACGTAGGCCTCCTACTTTCGTCATCGACATAACTTCGACGCCTCAGATTCATCTTGCTGACACTGTGCACCTTACAAATGACTACATTATTAGTCCGCCCGTAAGCGATAGCTTGCGGAACCGAACTTAAGTTTTGCTTTGGTTTATTTTTTTTTTTTTTCCCCT
>Ga0209367_1007949_pt1 | contig 14562 bp, 12 predicted proteins | sample WorMetLIZISLAND2_FD_187412 | JGI IMG/M metagenome (GOLD analysis project Ga0209367, IMG submission 187412) | Marine gutless worms symbiont microbial communities from Max Planck institute for Marine Microbiology, Germany - Olavius geniculatus... ... | reverse complement strand
GCTTTGAACTTTATTATATTTTAAGTTATGTTTAATTTTTATTTAATTGTTGATTTTTATATTCATTGTGAATTTTTTGTTTTAAATTTTTTTTATTTTAAATTTTATTTGATGTTAAATTTTGATTCCATTTCATTATATTTTTGAATTTTATTTTAAATGTTATTTTATTTTGACTTTATTTTATTTTATGTCATTTTATTTTAAATGTCAGTTTATTTTGAATTTTATTTTATTTCAAATTTTGAGCCTATTTTATGTTAAATTATATTTTATTTTATTTTTAATTTTAGTTTATTTTGAATTTATTTCTGCATCAAGCATCTTCTTTCTGAAATGCCTTACTGACTTACTTTACGTTTAAGTTCACGACTTGGACGCTTAGCTATTCTACGTTTTCGGTGATGATGTAATGTTGATGCGAGAATGTTTTCCCGTGGTCGCTATTATAACAACAGTGAGATTGGTACTTTAAAGTGTTTTTTTTCTGGTACTTGCAGACAGAATGGAACGGTTGTGTAATGATATCTTTTGTAGCACTCGACGAGTAGAGTTTACTAGTGAAGTATGAAGCTGGTCTATCTAAGTGTAATTGTACCGTTGACTGGGTAGTGAGTACATAATGGCGACAGAAAACCGTGCGAGCAGTTCTGCATCCAGCGACGTCGACGCATATGTCAACAACAGCTCCACATTAGCGTCTAGAGTGAAACTCCGAAGGTTGACAGGGACAGCAGCTAAGACACAGCAGACAGCTGAACTGACTAAAAGATCTACTTTGTCTGAATATTCGTCTGAATATTTTGTTTCGAATTCTCGCATTGTTGTTGAAAAGTCGGTGTGTAAACAGAAACGTTTCTGCAAAAGTGTGATGGATGCTTCTGAGAAATCAAGTATTCGTGGAAATGATGGATCACCTGTAGTTGATAGTGCAAAATCTGCTGGTCATTTAAGAGGCAAACAGCAAAGCACCAAGACAGCAAAAGAAATGGTAAGTAGAGAAGCACACGAGAAAAAGGACAAATCCGAATTTGTGTCAACAAAAGATGCTAATATTTCAGTTTTTAGACAGCAGCAGCAAAGCTATAGTGAAAGTTCTACTTGTTATGCAGGAGTACCTGATGACAACAACAACACGTCTAGTTCTGATGTTGACTGGGAAGATGTGGAAGGTAAATAAGACTGATAAGTGCATGATTAAAGACTGCAAAAACGTGTCCATTAACTAGAGTGCTTCGTTACTTTACCTGTGGAGTTAAACATATAAGCAAATGATTAAAAACAGGAGATAAACTTCAGGATGAGTCCAGAATGGACGTGGTTTTTTTAGTCTGCCCTGAAATGCATTTATGTTTTACTGCAGATGTTTTTTTTCTCTTTTCGCCACAGTATCTCCAAGCTTCATTGGCCGATAGCAGCAAAATTTTGCGTCATGCTCTGCAGTAGGCCAAATTTTAAAAATAGGTAAAAAAATTTGGGATCTTCCCCCAACAAATGTTTGGGACCAAAACGTGCAAATTTTGCGCTGTTTTGTTAATCAATATGTTAATTTGACAGCTCTAGTAATTACGAATTTCTAGTTTGTGCATGAATTACCCATTGTACGCTGGCCAACATCGTGCGTACTTTTCCTGACCCTATTAATGGCAAGCTGCATTCACGGGCCGTGTTCTCGGCCCCTGGACACGGCTCATAAACACGGGTGCATTTTTTCCACCTGTGTAACATGGCTCGTGTGAACTGTGAACAGGGTACCCGTGAACACGGGCTATGTTGAGAAAAAGCATTGTCGTGGTACGGTGGTATGCTTTTCCTCAACACGGCACGTGAACACGGGTAGTGTGAACAGCGCACCCGTGTTCACGGCCCGTGTGGGCGGAATATCAATTAATCAGAAAATTCCTTTTATTTCCGCAGTATTGTGACGTAAACGCAACGTCACCATAAGTGTTTGTTGTTAAAATATTATTTTCCATTTGTGCATTTTGTATTATGCAAATAGGTTTTGTTGTAAAAAAATGTCTACTGACACGTCTGTCTCTGTAAAAGACTCAGCTGTTTCAGACGTCTTCAATAGACAATCTTTGCACCGGCATATTGGTCATCTCAATAGTAAATAAAAGTGTTTTCTTTCGTTTTATGTATGCCGTAATTGATACAGGCTCAACAAAACAATACTTTTTTTTATTAAATTTGTCCATTTTTTGCAAAATGGCACCTAAAATACTATATTTAGCGTTGCAATGACACGGCTCATGCACACAGTTCATGGATACGGTCCGTGTGTTCATGGGACACAAAATCGGCAAACGTGAACACGGGCCATAAACACGGGCGTAAAATTTGGTCACCCGTGTTCGCGGGCCCGTGAACACGAGCCGTGGACATGGCTCGTGTGAACCGGTCTTTAGCAACGGTACACACTTCGTGGGTAAATTGCAACGAAATTGCTGGGGATAGACCAAGGCTAACTGCGGACAGAAACTGCTAAGGTTGTCGCACGTCTCATGAGCTTTGCTCAAATTACTTGTTAGAATTACGAGAATGTTTGGCTGGTGTGGATTCAAACGCAGTGATTTATTATAATTATTTACTTTGACTAATGATTGTTTGTTTTTTTTGCATAATGTGGAATTTCCAGATGTACACTACTGTCCGCAGAATGATGAGAATAAGGCTGCAAAGGAAACAGTTGCCAGTAATGTTACAGAAAGGACTATTCAGATTACTGTTGAACAGCCAATGTCACAGTAAATATCTCATTGTTTGTTTTGCATTGAGTGATTTCATTTTCGATTTTGATTTTTGACTTTTGCTGAGCCAATTTCCTGAGCAAAAGCTATAAAAGCTGGGCGCTAAAGTCTGTAGTTAGAGCAAAGTTCGACTAAACAACTATCTAAGTTTATCGACTTAATGAAAAATGATTAGAAATGTATGGGAAATAAATCAACCATTTACGCTTCTACTTGAAGTGAATGTTGTAAAACGTATTGCAACACTTGCGTCGTCAGTTGTTTTGGGTTTTGAACACTTTTAGTTTCAGTCTGTTTCACATACATCATTTCTGCGTTCATAAGCATTGTTTAGTTGTCATATTTGTTTAAAATTATTTTGTCTTCCAGTGCGTTTTGCTGGCTTTTGTGACATGCCGTATTGTCTTAGCATTGTTTTTCGGTTTCTGTATTTATTTCTATCTTTTTTTCTTTCTTTTTTGACAAAGCACAGATTTTTAGAATACCCCAGTACATAATCTTCATCTTGGTCATGGTCACACGTTGCATTGAAGCTGTTAGACCATTAGGTTGGGACATTCATGTCGCCCAGGTCTGGGACAGGGGACTTGGCACATTCACAGGAAAATTAGATTTAGGATATGAACCCAGAATCGGCATTGCAAATTGCGGACGTTTACATCACTTAGAATTTGACTTTATTAATTGATTACTTGTTTGGTTTTTTGGCTGGTTGCTTGGGTGACTGAAACTGATGCATAGGGCAGCCTAATGCTGAGTGACTTGTGGTTCTTGTTAATGTTTCAATGCACAGAAAGAAGAAGAAAAAATCTGACGTGAAGGAAGTTTTCCAACAGTTGTTGAATAAATACCAGAAACGATTGCAGGAAGATGTGCACAAAGTAAGTAGCCAGATTTTGCCCCTTGGTACATCGTGGCCACTAAAAACCGTGTTACTTAATTATTATAATTTTGTGCAAAAACTTAATGTAACAATTTTTTTGTCATAATTTTCAGTTTTTACACCATTGAAGTGTTGAACTGTTGGAAGGTTAACGACGTACGTGAATGGCATCTGGCTCATAAACTACTGCTATAACAATATTTGAATTTTTAGGGATTAGACGGTGTTTTATGATTTTAAACAAGTTATGTCTGTTTATGCTTTTAACTGTGTCCATAGGTTGTATACTTGTAAATATGTCATTTAGGATGATCGTTCTATGTTCATGTAGTGTTTTTAACTGTACAGTATGTGTGTGTTTTTTTTCTCTTTCTCTTATTATCAGGCTGTGCTGCTTTGATGCGAAATAAAGTATACATTAAGAAAAATGGCTCCCTGAACAGAAATCAAGTGCATTGTAATGAAAAGTAGTAGTAGATAGTTGCGTGGCAAGTATCACAAAGTGAAATGTTATTGCTGCTGTTATTAGACGCATTTGCTGTGCTTGCTGGCGCATGGTCAGTGCAAGAATCGCATATGTCAGGACAGTTTGCTGCTCAGTCTGGCTCTGTCAATCATTCCACACGAATACTGCTTTACATCGCCAGACCACTGGACACTGAAGACGATGCGCGGTTTCGTGGATTGGTTTCAGTTTTCGGTTTCAATCGACGCCGATCAGCCTACATCTTCAGACATTGTAAGCTAGACTGCTGGTAATTACTTCTTACTCGCCAAAGAATGTGGATTTGATTGCAAAGAACTTTTCGTGAAGTTTTGCAGAACTGACTGACCCTAGTTTTGTAGCAGGGTTAGGGTTAGGGTTAGGGTTAGGGTTAGGGAGCATTAAAGAGCATTAGAGGCGTTGTTCGCGAGATGCGCTACACAAATTGACACCTTAACCTTTACCTTTACCTTATAAAATAGCATACTCTCTGCACTGTTGCCTGTGCTAAATTACTGTAAAAGTTGGAATTGAAGTTGCATCCCAAATAAATGTCTGGTTTTCTATACCGGCTGTGGGAATATGTTGTAGTAGTAGTAGTAGTAACTTGTACTAATGCACCGTGTCTTAAAAAACAGTCAGAATATTTTTTGTCATAATTTTGTCAAATGTCCACCTACTTTGGTTAATTTTTGGCCCAAAGATGGCCAAGACGATAAAATTATGTAAGGTACACTCATTTTCCATCTTACCTAATTTATGTCAATGCACTACCATGTGAAACACAGATTCTCCAAATGGTTGCATTACACTCAGTTATTGTCTCCAGTAAATGTTGTAACGACTTGATTAAACACAGAATAAACTAAAATGTGAATTATTTAGTACAATAGTAAATTTTAAAACAACTCACTTGCAAATTATTAGAGTTTATGCCCAAAGTGTGCTTCGTGTACATGGACAATGGCTTAGAGGCAATGCCAATGGCTGATGATGGAGTCAACGATTGACTGATCAAACAGCGTTGACTCATGATTAGATGCGTTTTATGCTTATCAGTCAGCTATTTTGTTGTCCGCTATTTTTATCATAAAATATTTAATACCACAAAATTCTTACATCATATGGTGGTTTTTGTCAAATTGGTGTACGAAGGTATCCAATTTGATACAAATGAGCATCGTGTAATGCAGCAATTTTGTGCATTTGTGTTTCACACGATAGTGCATTGACATAAATTAGGTGAGGTGGAAAATGAGTATACCTAACATAATTCTATTCTCTTGGCCATCTTTGGCATTCTATCGTCTTGGCTATCTTTGTGCCAAAATTTATCTATGTTGGTGGAAATGTTATGACAAAAAACAATTTTGACTGTTTTTTGAGACACTGTGTAGAAGTAGGATGTTGTTTAAGTGCTGCGTGCTGGATACGGGCTGGCGATGGACGCAATTTGTACTGGGCATCTGTTTGAAGTTTATGGTACTTCGGCTTTCCTTACCTTACCTTACCTTACCTCCGGGGTGGGCAGGCTCTTACACCTGCCCAGCTCGGCCCAATGCGCATCCCCGAATGTAACCACAAGGTTACAGGTAGCGGCTATAAAGCCGTAGACGGCTATGAAGCCGTAAACAGACGGCTGTAAAGCCGTAAATAGACGGCTGTGAAGCCGTAGTCGGCTGTGGAGCCGAAACCAGCACAAAGCACTGGTAACGTGCAGCAATCTGCTCTCACGTTTTGGTCAGCGCTTAGTCAGCTCCTCACCTCCAGATTTTAGAAATCTTTCGGGTCATCGGTGCGAAGCCCCACCACTATGACAAGGTGGCTGACCACGGTGGGCTACTTTGGCTTTCATTAGATCGGGTTTTTGGTTACTTTAGATTTTAGATTGTTGCTTTCTAGAAGCAGCAGGAGGGAATGACAGCTAACACTTACAGTTGTGTGTGTTTTACCGTTGCAGTCGGCTGATCTTCAGTCAAGACCGAGTGAATTCAAAGTTGCTTCACTGCATGAACATGTCTTGGTATTATGTTGCATTGCAGCGATGTGAAGTCTTGATAGAAACTTTTCTAATATAGAAACTTTGTTCCTTTGGGAATGCTGTTGCTTGGCTTATAGTGATGGCATTTATCTTGTATTAACTATTAAGTTCTCTGAAAACAATGGCAGGGGTTCAGTTTTGGGAGACCTGCTTGATTTAAACTGCAGTCATGCTGGAATTGACTTACTTGACTTACTTGGTGAAACGGACTTACAGACCTAGATTTTTTCAGAATATTTTTTCCAAGATCTTCTTGAGTTCATCTAAAGTTACCAGCTTAGTTAAATGCGAGTTTCATTGGCACATTTTTACATTTTTTATAAATTATGTTTCTTTCTTCAAGATTTTTATAAGTCTTTTTTTCCCAGTTTTTCATTAGTTTGACTTGTGAACTGTCGTAAATTAGGCTTTAGGTTTAAGAAATTGAAATCATATCAGTAGTAGCAGTAACAAGGTTTTGTTGCACATAAGGTCAGATCTCTGATGTGACACTGATTGTTTGAATTAGTGTTGTAAATCTAAGGAAAAAGCTACGTCAACTTTTTTATATGAGGTTTGCAGAGTAACCACTCAACTCATAGAAGTATCTAACCTGTAACGTTTTTATGCGCGAAAAGTCTTAGCCATCGCAATTCTGTCCGTCCATCCGTCTGTCCGTCCATCATGTAGATGGATCAATCAAAAACAGTGCAAGCTAGGATTACCGAATTTTTACCATCGACTGCCCAGAAGACTCTAGTTTCAGGAACCGTAAAGCTTTTAAATAAATTTGAAGGGGGTCACCCCGAACGAGGGTGCTAAATGAGAGGGGGTGGGAAAATTTGCAATTTTTGGCCAATTAGTCACTGTATCTCAATAACGGTGCAAGATAGGGTCTAGGTTACTATTAATCACTAATAGGAAGTCGTACACTGGCTCTCGATTGCCACTGAATTTAATGACCTTGGATGACCTTGAACGCTAAAATAGGGTTTTTTATGGATTTTTTGGTGATTTTGGTCTGCGAGAAGAGTGTTTTGAAATGCAAATTGCACTGAAACCAATTGAGATAGACATGGAGAACTGCGATGAACTTTTCAGCATTGAACGTAGATTTCGATGGTCTAAGTCTCGATTTTCCAGGTTCAAGAAGACCTGCGCACGAGGGCATCAAAGAGCGGTACCCTCGTAAAAGTCGTTATTTTACCGTCGTTGGCCAGTCTTTCGTGAAAACAGCTGGAGATAGACTGACAGTTTGCGAACAGGAACTGCTATAGGCTTTTGTGCATCTCGTGAGCCTTAGCTAAAATTTCTTGTTAGATTCTTTTGCTTAAATTGGCTGGAGCCATCTAGAGTGTAGTTTACACAGCGTTTGTAATCAGTGCTTTGGATGTGTGTGATTCCAGTTGTTCGTTCTAATGTGTCGGGCTGTGGGTTTATGTACCCGACTCATTTACTCACTGCAACCTGTTAGCTTCAAACCAGCACATCTGGTACATGTCATGATCATTTGCATTATGCATGTGTTCTTAGATATCTTATCAGTGACATGCTTTATACAGTTTTGTTTATATCTAATTGTCCGTCTTAGCAAGTAAAACTTGTTGCATGTTCACTGTAATGTGGTATTTCTATGCTATGTAAGATTTTCTTACGTATTTGGAGTGCAGGTGGAATTTTTATTGTAAATTGTCACTTTGCATTGTGCATTTGATTTCTGCATTTTCTTCTCCGATCACACTTTCTGCGTCTGAGTGCACCATTGAATGGAGCTAAAGGACTGAATGACATGTATTCAGGTTTGTTTGGTCGCAAAATGTCTTAGTTTTATAGACATTTTACTTTGATCATGTGTGATTATTTTGAGAAAGAATAGTTTCACAATTTCCCGGTATGGGGTGGCTTCACGTTGCTATGATACTTAGGATAGCTAGCTATAGCTTGTGTTAGCTATGGTAATTTTGTCTGTCTGTCTGTCCATCTGTCCTGGTATCATGACCCGATACCGTTCTAAGACCAGGTGAGATAGAGACTGTGGATTTTCACCACATGATAACCTAGAGTCTCTAGTATTTTGTGACAAAATTTTACGTCGTTGGGTGAAGGGGGTACCCACAAACGAGGGTGAGGAAGAGGGGCTCCCCCTTAAAAAGGCATTATTCTACCGTTATTGGCTCGTTTAACATGAAAATGGTTCCAGATAGGCACAGACATGATGTTTATCATAAATCACTTTCAGCAAGCTTCTTAGGAATGTTAACGTCGATGACCTTGAATGACCTTGAACCCCAAAATAGGGGGTTTTAGTGAATTTTGTTGCGATTTTGGGCTGCAACATGTATTTCAAGAGTGAATTGCACCAAAATGGCTTCTGATAGATCAAGACAATCTGCATATGAAATTTTCAGCATTGAATGTAGATTTTAGCAATCAAAGTTCGGACCCTCTAGGTTTAAGGAGGTCTGTGCGTGCGGGTGTCAACGAAGGGTACCTCTCTAAAATGTGGTTATTTATCCGCTGTTGGCTTGTCTAGCTTGAAAATGGTTGTAGATAGCACAGACATGCTGCTTAACATAACAAGCACTAGTGACGGGCTTCTTAGGATTGTCAACAATCAACAGTGATGATCTTGATTGACTTTGAACCCTAAAAATAAGGGGTTTTAGTGATTTTTTGGCGATGCAAAAGAGTGAATTGCGATGAAATGGGTGGAGATAGACCAAAATTACCTGTGAAGAGGAACTGCAATAGGCTCTCTCGCATCTCCTGAGCATGAGCTCAGATTTCTTGTTAGCAACGTCTTGTAGAAATAGCAGTTATAAATGTATGAATGATCATAATTTGACATAATTCTGCTTTATGATAAATAAGTAAATGAAAGAGTAAAAACACTGTGAATGAATATGTCTAAGCCACAAATGTCATGCTGGTTAGTATCGCTCTAACTGCAGCTACAGTATGCACGGCACCCGCCTGCATAAAACGTCGATGAGACGCAATGGCCCGAGACCCAAGACGAGACCTACTGGGCCGAGACTGAGACATATTGCTCCAAGACGAGACCGAGACATTGAGGATTTTGTCCGAGACAAGACCGAGATGAGACGTTAGTACATCTCGAGACAGAGACGCCTTGACCGAGACCACATCCCTGATAAATTAATCACAAGGAACCTCATAATAAACCAACTTAAGACGTTAATGTGTAATTATCACCCTGACTGGGTACATCTGCTGACATCACTGACGTGCTCGCTCTCTGACATGTGATTAGTCGTGGTTACTCCGACCATTTTTAATGAGATCCATAATTATGCGGATTGAAGGGGCCAATGGAGCCATGCCACCAAAATGCCAAAAGTCGCCCTTTGCTTTGACTTGCCAGTTTATTGCATTATAAATTTGTGCAGTAAAACGAACAAAGTTTATACCCATTGCATGCATTTTTTGGGTTTTTCATGCCTCAACCGACCCCATCACCCAAAAGCCCACCCCTTTTCTCGCTCTTCAGCCTCGAGTTTGGGCCCTTGGTGCCATAGTTTGTTCCTTTCCAACCCAATTTCTGGCTATACCTTTATGCAAAAAATGGCTAATAAACAATAATGCTTTTCATGCGTGATTGATTAGGGACAACATACGTGATCAACTACGACATTCGCTCATCCAGACTCCAGCTGGGTTTTTGTCGGACGAAAGGAGTGGCAGAGGGAAAGAGAGAGAGTGGAGAGGAATGGGGAGACGTTGGTGTGACTTGCGGATGTTGATTTCTGGTGCTGAGGGGATAGATGTCTCTGCATGTGAAGTGTACAACTGTTTGTGTGCACGGGTAATGTGCAGATATACCCATAATCGCGGGTACGGGTACGGCTACAGCGGCATGGATATGGGTCAGGTACAGGTAACATGCAGGACAGGTCAAGTCGAGTAGCCGAAATTGCCATACCCACACAGCCCTAGAATACATCTCGTACCAGAAAATTGTCAACTTCATCACACCAGATTGAAATACAAAGTAAAGAAATTACGTCATTTTGCTATCAAGTATTGTGAGACATCATTTTCAGGACGTTTTGTAACGTTTTAGCTCACTAAAGTTAGTTAACGAGTGATACTACACGAAAACTTCATTATTAGGTTACGACACTGTCCATAGTAACGGTTGCTAGGCAAAACTATAACCACTTATCTTACTTCATATAGTAACGAAGCTTTAGTTCAGATCTCATGCTTATATCTCTGTCGAATAGCCTGTTGCTATGCAAAATCTCCCTCCATAGCAACCGTTGCTATGTGAAAATACATCGTTGGATTCCTTGCACTCAATAACTTATGAACAGTTTATTATAGCCATGGTATTTAACACATTTAGACATTTATTATCCATGTATAGGCACACTAAGCTTGTTGCTAAGGGCTTTTGGTTGTCATAGCAACAGAAGGTCAGCAAGGGTCGAGAAAATTTGATACCCCATCATTTTTCGAAATAATTTCACTAAAGCTAACTGAAAATGTAAAAAAGATCAATTTTAACACGCAAATCTTATCGGAATACATGTGACCCAGACCATCTGTCGGCGTGAATTTCAGTTGAAATAACATTGTCAGGATAGCAACTGCCCCCTAACGGTATCTACTGCTTATACTGTTTGGTAATTTTGACGTTTTTGTCGTCTGTATTGTTTTTAGAAGCTGAAAAATGGTGGTAAACTTGCGGCAACTGCAAATCAGGATTCCACTGAGATGAAACCAACAACTTCGGATGATGGAAAGCCGAAACAACTGACTGTTTCAAATCCACAACACAAACAGAATGTTCATGCTAGCAGTAAAACCATGAAAACTCAGCAAACTTCCAACCGTGTTCTCGATCTGACAGCTAGCTCTGGCAAAACACGGCCAAAACGTCGCAGCAGGCGATTGGTCAGTTATGATGAGTCGGATGACCAGTCAGCAGGCACGATGGAATCAAACGATGAGTCACCAGAATTTGGAACAAGAAGAAAAAAGGGCAAAAAAACATTTAAACGAAAGTCTAATAAAACGTCTTGGATATCAGAAACTGCAGTGAACATGAGGTATGTTCGACACCTATCAAGTTGGTCGAATGCAAAAACTGTTCTTGTTGCAGTTTGTTGTTTATTGCTTGTTGTCGTTTTAAAGAATGTTCTGATTGAAATTCATACCCATATTCACGTTTTACTGCCCATTATCTTTGCTGTGTTATGGTTAACTGTGGTAACCACCTCCATTAATTTATTACTGTCATCTTTTGCTTAGTTACTCTGTTTTAGTTTTAACCTCTGACTAGGTGCAACCACTGTGTTTCTTATGTCACAAATCTGTAGCATTTGATGATAGATAGGAATATGATTATAATAGATTAAAATTTTTGTCACCACTTGAAAAGGAGAATTTCTTTTTCTGTGCTCTGAGCCGGCAAGGAGTAAACACATTAAGCTAGCGTAAGCCCAAATTCCATTACGCTGACTTTCACTGAAACTTTCCCGCAGGGAAAGTCGTGGACACAAATCACGAAAGTCGCGGACACAAACCATCTCAACATGTTGAGATGTTTGCAACAAAGTCCGTGACAAGTTCCCGACAAAGTCTTGGACTTGTCGCGGGCACAAATCATGAAAGTCGGCGACGTGATTTGTGTCGCGGACTTTCATGATTTGTGTCTGCAACAAGTCTGCGACTTTGTCGGGAACTTGTCCCAGACTTTGTCGCAAAGTCGGCGTAATGGAATTTGGTCTACGCCATGCAAGTATCTCAGATTGCCAACTTCATTAACTTCTGGCATTGTTAGCTGACTGGGTCAGAATGCTGGTATCAGGCTCTGTTACATAGAACTCGCCGTTTCTTTCCTAGGGATGGCCCATAAAAAGGTTAATTGATGTTTGCCAGCGTTGTTTTTTCTAATTTGAATTGGTACACCATTTTATTCTGTAACTAGCATAAATATGTTAATTAATGTTAGCAGCATCTCCTAAAATATGGCTTAATAACTATCTGGCATGTTTTAATTCAAAACATGCAACAAACATTCACTAAAATTTTCAGCAGCAAACTTTTGTTGTCTTTCAGGTGTCCGTTGGCGGCCATTTTGAAAAGTGGTGGACAGTTGGCCGATGGCCCCACAGCCAGATTTGTTCATAGTATATCAGTCTACCTCTGTGCAAATTTGGTGCTTTTATCAAAAAGTCACAATATGTTGAAATATCTTAGCTAAACCGCCGCACTAATTGGCGGGCCCCAAAAACCAAAAATTACGACTCTATCTTATACACAGCCGGAGTTATAACCATTTAAAGAATTGCTTAATTTTCCCCATAGGTGCCATTGTAATTTTAAAAATTTTTTAAATAAGTACATTGAATATTAATTTCAAAATTTTTAACCCTTAAAAGGCACATCCTTGCATGAGACCACGTTGTTTGAGCCATCGCATGTAAAAATCCATCCATGTGTCTGATCTATAGGCGAATTTCTAAAAAAGATATATATAAATAAAAATTTTGCCTATATTTCACCCATTTGCAGAGAGCCCCCATCTGTCGGATTTGCATGAAATTTTGCAGGATGGGTCTGCTTGCCGACATAATCAATCGTGCCAAATTTTACGTAAATCGGGTCAGGGGTTTTGATTCTGTGAGGGGTCGAATTTTTGGCTTTCCCATAGGAAAGAGAAGTCGTCGTTAACACAGGGCTTGAACTACCGTTCAGCCTGTGATGTTATGCCAGTGAATGGCCACCCATGTCAGTACTAACTCGGCTCAATGTCGAATAGCTTCATTGATGCAACTAACGATGTTACTGCTAGACCCAAGCCATCACCTGATAAAATAACAGCTGTAATATTATCCCATCTGATGTGTGCAATCAGTTCTGATGAGGACTTTGAACCTGATCCAGTGACTTACAGAACACCGGAGTCCACTGCATCGAGCACAAAGGTTTCTATTCGCAGCCGACAACAACGCAAGATCAAGAACGTCATCTTGGAAAGTGATAGATTTGTTTTATCACAGGATCGAACTGGTAAGAAGAAATTGAATTTAATTGTTTTTGAGATGCTGTTATCAGACTTTTAGTTTCAAACTTTTTTCAGTGCACTGATGCTGCTGGTCAACTTAAGTGATTGTAAGATTATCCATTCTGTAAAAGTTTTGCTTAATAAAAGAATGTCCTTTTGGGGATCGGTTCACACCAGTGACGAAACTTCTGTAAAAGGAAACTGCTAAACAAAACACAAGTTAGTATTTACATTGTTTTAGACAGTGGACAATTTTGAGGTCTGTTATAATTGCATAAGGCATATTTTTCTAGACTTTGTAGGTCTGGTGAGCTTAGCATGAAAATGTTGTTTGCTTCCTAGACTTGTCAAGTTGTCAAATATGGAGATCTTATGTGTGAAGTCCACATTTTGGACATTTTTCTTAAATAAGGGCTAGTTGTTCGATTGATGTAGATGGTGATCTTTGTAGAACTGTATTGTAATAAATGTACAAAACATCAGTTTATACACTTGTTAACGGCGACATGCAATGAGTGACACATCGAAAACAGCAAAAATCAGAAAAAGGTGATATCACTCACCATCACATTGCCTAACTGTCAATGTGCTGTTGAATAATATCACCTTTTTATGATACTTGCTGTTTTCGATGTGTCACTCATTGCATGTCACCGTTAACAAGTGTATAAACTGATGTTTTGTACATTTGTATTTGCTGTTTTATTACAGTAACAAAGTTTTTATGTTGATGGTCAGTTATAAACCATCTGCTTTACACGGCCATAAAGACACTGGACCTTAAATATTTTGGGGGTCACAGTTTTGATCTTTAGGGGTCACGTGACATCATCGGAACGTGACGGACTCGTTGAGAGCACTTTCCTAGTGTTAGTCAATGATGATCATGAATCTGTCTTGCACAGATATGGAGATACAGGGCTTCAAAAATTTTGGGGTCACGTGTTTGACCTTTTGGGGTCACGTGACGTCATCGGTCACGTGACCATTGGACTCGGCATATGTGGTTTTTTATTGGCGGTCCATTGAAACCATGCACCGTTACCGTCTTGCACCGTTATGGAGATATATGGCCCCAAATATATTGGGGTCACGACCTTGGCCTTTTAGGGTCACGTGAGGTCATCGGTCACGTGACCATTGGACTCGGTACATGTGGTTTCCTATTGGTGGTCCATTGGAACCAAGCGTCTATCTTGCACCGTTACGGAGATATTGGGCCCCAAAGATAATGGGGTCACGAGTTCGACTTTTTGGGGTCACGTGACGTCATCGGTCACGTGACCATTCGACTCGGCATATGTGGTTTCCTATTGGTGGTCCATTGGAACCATGCGTCTATCTTGCACCGTTACGGAGTTATAAAGCGTCAAAGTTGCATTTGCC
>Ga0209367_1007948_pt1 | contig 14567 bp, 7 predicted proteins | sample WorMetLIZISLAND2_FD_187412 | JGI IMG/M metagenome (GOLD analysis project Ga0209367, IMG submission 187412) | Marine gutless worms symbiont microbial communities from Max Planck institute for Marine Microbiology, Germany - Olavius geniculatus... ... | reverse complement strand
TAGTCAAATGTTGAATTTAAATTTTGTAACCCCCAAAAGGCACTTCCTTGCGCGAAACCGCGTCATATGAGCCATCGTGCGTTAAAATCAGTTTAGTCGTTTTTCCTGTAGAGGACGGCAAGAAAAAAAGGAAAGGGAAGGAAAGGGAAGGGAAGGGAAGGCACAAAAAGTCACGCAAGAGTTATATTTCACCTATTCGTGGGGAAGCCCCCCGTAAACGGATTTTCACCAAATTTTGCACATCAGAAGATATGCTGGACATAATCATCTGTGCAATTTTTGGTGTGGAAAAATTAAGGGGTTTGGGAAATACGAGGGGTCAAATTTTGGAGTTTCCCATTGAAATGGCTCGTCACCTTTACAACAGGGCTGGCGCTACCGCGCAGCCTGTGATGACCTTGAACCCCCAAAATAAATGGGTTTAGTGGGTTTTTTGCATTTTGTGGCTGCGGCGCATGTAGATTTCAAGAGTGAATTGCGTCGAAATGGATGGAGATAGGCCAAAACAACCTGAGAAGAGGAACTGGTAAACTGTCGCTCGTCTCATGAGCTTTTCTCAAATTACTTGTTCTTACAATTTTAATGCATATAAATTTATCGGTGTCTGTGACAGGCAAACTTACGCTGTTTTAGTTCACATAGTTTACATAACAATTTGACCAAAAACTAAAGAGCAAAGTCATCAAATTCAGTCGGTGCTCAGATTTCGATCCGTTTTCGTTAGCTAATAACAGTATGAAATTGCGTAAACAGTTTTTAAGGAACAATACTGTAAATCACACAAGTTATCTACACTGTGTTATATCAACTTACGTTTTTATTCGCAGACGAAGACCGTGGTTTTCATGTTAAATAAAGCATGTCATGTTGAAAAACACTGTTAACATGTTGAACACATGTTGAGAATGCTCATAACAATAATGTTCGTAACATTTTACGCGTAATCACGGCCTAAAAATGCATGACACGTATGTTGCATGAAAACTGCACAAAAAATTGAATGATTTGTAATTCATTTACATCATATGCTATAAAACATTTGGTTAAATTTTTGCTTAGAAAATTGTATATTTATTTTTATGGTGTTTTTGTGTTTGTTGTATTGGTTTTCATGTAGCTTATGACATTCTGCGTTTTCTCTTGTGTCATGTTTTTAGTCGATCACTTGCCCTGGGATTACCAGTGTAATTAAATTGAGTTATCATCATAATTGACTAACTTGCAGAACGTTCCGAGAAATGCCAAAATAGAGCAAAACGATGTATCGACAAATATAACTATTTTCAACACAAAGGCTATACAAAAACCCAGCTATCGCTAAGAAAAGCCGACCGTACCGCCTACATCCGAAGCCTAGCGTCCGACTTCCAGTTACGGAAAGAAAGCGATTTGTCAGAGATGACGCAGTTCCATGCACGCTATGTTAACGGAACGCTGTCAAAACTGGAAATTAAAGGACGAATTAAAGTTTTGTCAAAACTTGAAAAAACCGACAAATTCTAGTTTTTGTCAAAACTGGAAATTAAAGGACGAATTCCAGTTTTGTCAAAACTTGAAAAAAGGGAACAGCAGTTTTGCTATAAGCCTGAGATCAGTTGAGTGTCAGTATTTTTTTTAAATTTTGCAGTAAAAACTAGTAAATTAAGTAGTACACGTTTTAGTTTGGTTTGTATTTTGATAATCTTTATTCACACAAAAGCAGTGTAGAATGAAACAGAGACAGACAAAAAGTAAGACAAACAATAAACCTAAGCTATACAAACATAAAAAGCATACCAAACACAAGCTTTAATATGTACATGAGAGAGTTTACCTACAGAATAAACTGAACATAATTCGTTAAACTCAAAAAAGCCAAACACATCGTAAAAAAATGTTGTGAACAGAAATAATATGAGTACTTTGTTTAAACAGAAAACAAAATCTGCGCAAATCAAATACATAGGATATAGGCAGAATACCAAGACAATATTGCACATACATCAAATTAACCTCATCGTTTAATTTAAATATTTTATACAAAGCAGTTTTCCAAGTAACATACAGGGTTTGTCGGTTAGCATTAGAAATGGTAACAGCTTCAAGACCATATAATAAAATTGGCAAACAATAAGTATGAAGTAAATGACACAATAACGTCGGAGAGGCAGTGGACCCAACGCAAGCATATATATAATTAAAAGCTCTAAAGAACTTCATTCTCTTGGCTGCAAGTGAGACTTTGAGTTTCAAGCCACTCTCAAAAGTAACACCCAAGTTATTTGACTGTCGACCATTCATGAAGTAAATTACCATTTAATAAAATAGGAACACGTGGCTTCTTGTATCTAGGACCACACCTAAGCAGACATGACTTATTAACATTAAAACACATATCCAACCAGGCCATTTCACTTTCACATATTTCAATCATTTTTCTCAAATCACAATTTGAAGCAAAAATCAACAATAGATCATCAGCATACATCAAAATTCCAACATATTTCCTTGCAATGCGACATCCATAACCAGAGACCTCTAACTTGCAAATAATGTCATTCACATAGACAGTAAAAAGTACAGGGGAGAGAACACCTCCTTGTCTAACTCCGGTAACAAGTTGTACAAGCTTCGATTTACAATTACTCCATTTAACACAAATATATATTTTACCATACCAATCAAATAAAAAACTTATAAGGCAGGGTGGAACCCCACGCGACATCAACTTCAGGAACAATGCATAGTGGTTGACTTTATCAAAAGCCTTTGCCATATCCAAGGCTGCAACTGAGACTGTAGAACCATTACTTGTAAAATACTGTACTGTATTACAAAACATAGCAAGAGCTTCATTACAACCCACATTGGGTTTAAACCCACGCTGCAGTTCAGAGGTCACAAGGTAATCATTCAATTGTGAAAGGAGACAGTGTTCAAAAATCTCTTCTAAAGGACTATATACAGGGTGTTCCAAAAAAACGGATACCCAGTTTTATTTTTGGAATAACTTCGGTAATTCAGCACCAATTTAAACCATTCTTTCACTGTTACAAGCAAAAATTTACGGCGCGTAAACGTGAAGTTCTTCCGCCCACCGCACCTTTATTGTGTGATCACATTACCTAGCAAAACAAACACTACTGCTAATATCGGTGTTTGTTCTGCCCATATCAAACGATTTATTTTTAAAATATTACTGGTAAACAAAGTAAATAAACATAATATGACGTAACAATGACGTCACAAGGCACTACTGCGAATAAGTAAGCTTTTTTATGCTACGAAATTGATATCTTTAGGTGCTGCCTGTTCTCCGAGACCAGTGTAGCTTTGACAGTGTTTGTTTTGCTAGGTAATGTGGTCACACAATAAAGGTGCGGTGGGTGAAAGAACTTCACGTTTACGCGCCATAAATTTCTGCTTGTAACAGTGAAAGAATAATTAAAATCGGTGCTGAATTACCGAAGTTATCCCAAAAATAAAACTGGGTATCCGGTTTTTGGAACACCCTGTACAAAAGGTTCACATACAGGTCTACATAATTATGTTGGGGTGAATAGGCATAAAGCACGCAAGTTATTGATTTGACATAAAAACACACTGTTAAGTTTTGAAAGACAAACTACTTTTCACTTAAGTAGAAAAAATTCTACTTTTACTTAAGTAGTTTTTTTTCAAAGCCACTACTTTTACTTCTACTCAAGTAGAAGTTTTGACTGCTTTATCCAACACCCTAGTGAGCACATGCAACTTGCTCGATACCAATGACAGCGGCCGGAGTTCGGACACAAAGGTGATTTTATGCTCTGTCCAACGCTGTGCATTGCATTGGACAGACAAGTAAATTTTTGCCACTTTTTGTCTCCGTTATTTTGCGCTACTTTCAGTACTGGTTTTTCTATGTTATCTTTAGTAATTTTTTTTTATTTTATTTTAGTGACGTTGGTATTTGTATTGGTTCAGTTGCTACTGCATATACGTTTGTTATGTGTTTGGTTCATTAAATTAATAAATAAAATAAATAAATATATCGACTTTCAGCGGCTTGCGTCAGCGGCATGCGGCTTTAAAGTGCTGTGATGCCACATGTAACTGTAGTGTACACTGAATGGCAGTTGTTGTGCTTCTGAAGCTGTGTGATGACGGCTTATTATCTGATTTAATGTCCATTCAGCTTCAAGTAGGCTTATTGCATCTACGCAAAGCCACCAGGTCAGCTTGATGCCGCCACTTCGTGGTATATGACACCAAAAAATGTCTACTTTCGCTGTAGAAAGAAAGTGATGTTTTCACCCACGCTCTTCAGAACCCGTTGCTGCATTGAGAAGAGAAACATAATGGAACAGAGTGGCTTCGGTGGCTTAAAAAACCTATAAGACGTGGGACTGTCAATCATGCGATACGTCGGAACTAGTGGCAAGTTAACAGTCACGTATACGTCTCTGTCACCGAGCAGTATAATTTCGTACCTGCTAACTGGCAGTAACGCTCTGTAGTTGGAAAGTTAACCATAGGTGTGGCGTTGCATCAACCATGCGTCATACCCCGTTTACACGATCGAGCAAACATCGAGCAAACGTCGAGCAAATGTATTCAAAATACACGTGCCACCTGTTCGACGTTTGCTCGACGTCTACTCGATGTTTTCTAGCATTCATCCAGCTAGCTAGACGAGCTATGGTAATTGGCACGATAATTGGGATGGCGAGCGGGTTGTAATTGGAAGGCCTATATAACACGTGATCAGCTGTGGGCTAAGCCTAGGCCTACATTTGAGCCAGGGGGCGGGGTTCCATCAGGCCTGCGTGATGTTTGCTCGATGTTTGCTCGATCGTGTACACGGGGTATCACACACGAACATGGAAACTATAGAACAGAACTAAACTAAAACTTGAGTAGGCCTACGATTCTTAAGGCAGCGTTGGGCAATTTTAGCGATAACTAGGCCTACATCTATGTAAAACAAAATTGCAGGCGAGTTTTTGCTTTTTTATTTTTAGCTTTATGTATACACCCAGTTGGTAATCATCTACCTGTGGGCTGATTGTTCTCAAGAGGGAGATGAGCAGCCCGATTATATGCTCCGGAAAAGCTTGACGCCGTCTATTTTTACAAAAAAGGAGTTATGAAAAGAATAAGTAAAGGAAAGGATCGAAAGCGAAGATAAAAGTTTGGCTGTGAAACCGGAGTTGAGATCTGCCCGGAACAGCTCAAAGCGACGTCAGGAACTCAGCACGTGTAAGTGTAAGTCAGTATAGCTTAACTGTCATAACCTCGAACTCGCTCATATCTGGTGCTGTTGCTCAGGTTTCAGCGGAGCAGCAGAGAAGATGATGACGGCCAACGGTCGAAGTCGCTACCAGCGACTAACTCCTCATGTAATTGAAGATAATCTACAATTACTGCTATCTTGTTGCATCCAGAATCGGACCGAATGCAATGAGATATACAGGCGATTACCGTTGTTAGCGGCAGTTTGACATTTCACTGGCTGGTTCAAGTGGATTACTTAACATGCAATTACGTGGGTTGCAGCTGCGTAGGCGCCTTATCAAGTCCGGGAATTATTAGAATAGCTGGCACTTTAAAACAGTCTGCAAAACTTTTCGGGGGCAAAACCTCTTACCGTTTTTGTTGTCGTCTACGATATAACACGATGGGAGAAAAATTAGGATTGTACTAGAAACTGGTAACCATGCACTTGTTTATTTAATCCTATATTGTGTTAGATGTTTTAAACAAAGCTAAAATTTAAACAGAAAGCGTACCGAAATGTAACAGAAATTCGAAAAATAAGAAGGCAGTTTAGTAGTGACAGAGATTAAAGTCTGTGACCAAAAGTAACTCAACAGAAAAATTAGCGTAAACTAAAAAAACTAAACATTTCCGTAATCGTTCTTTAAAGAACATAATTAGGCTATGTTTCGAAAAAAATGACTGTCACTTTATGCTCCGTGACAGAGATGGCGATATGCAAAATAATTATTACGCGCGAAAGCAGAATGCTTCGCGCGTCTTTGCCATCGTCTGGGTGTTTGTCTGTCTGTCCGTCTGTCTGTCTGTCACACTCATGATCTGTATCAAAACGGTGCAAGCTAGGATCACGAAATCATCACTGTGGGCTGTTCCAAGGTCTCTAGTTTATCGTGACAAAATTTCCTGTCACTGGGTGCAGGGGTTCCCTCGAACGAAGGCGTCAAAGCGGGGTACCCCTAAAAACACGTCATTTTGCCGTTATTGGCTCGAATAATGTGAAAACGGTTGCAGATAGGTATATACATGCTGCGTATCATAACAAGCACTGATGACAGGCTTTTTGGATTTATCAACATCGATGACCTTAAACGACCTTGAACCCCTCAGAAAGAGGTTTTTAGTAAATTTTTCGCAATTTTTGGATGCAGCGCACATTTCAACACTGAACTGCGACGAAATGGCTGGAGGTAGACTAAGTCAACCTGCGTATGTAATTCTTAGTATTCAACGTAGATTTTAGCAGTTTAAGTCCCGACCCCCTATGTTAAAGAAGGCCGGTGCAGGCGGGCGTCAAAGACAGCTACCCCCCTAAAAAGTGGTTATTTTACCGCAATTATCTCGTGTAGGGTGAACACGGTTGCAGATAGGTTGCTGCTTATTATAACAAGCACTGCTGACAGGCTTTTTAAATTTATTAACATCGATGACCTTGAATGACCTTGAACCTTCCCAAAAGGGGTTTTTAGTAAATTTTTTTTGACAATTTTGCGCTGCGACACGCATTACAAGAGTGAATTGCGCCAAAATGGCTGGAGATAGACGAAGACAACCTGCGTATGAAATTTTCAGCATGGAATGTAGATTTTAGCAGTCTAAGTCTGGACCCTTTAGGTTCAAGCAGGCCTGCGCACGTGGGTGTCAACGAGAGGTACCCCTGTAAAAAGTCGTTATTTATACTCTGTTGGCTTGTCTAGCGTGTAAATGGTTGCAGATAGGCACAGCCATGCTGCTTATCATAACAAGCACAGATGAGGAGCTTTTTACGAATGTCAACATCAATAACCTTGAATGACCTTGAACCCTAAAAATATTTGACTTAACGTGATTTTTTGGCGATTTTGGCTGCAAAAGAGTGAATTACGACGAAATGGATGGAGATAGACTAAGATTATCTGCGGACAGGAACTGCTATATGCTTTCGCGCGTCTCGTGAGCTTTCTCAAATTTATTGTTGACTATAGTCAATAATTATAATTTGCACTCTGTGTACGGAGTAGCATTGGTTGCACCCGTTGACTACATTCCCTATCTTACTGCATGTAAGGTATATTTTATTGTTACTGTATTTTGCTACGTTTGTACTGTATGCTCTTTTATATTTCGTACTCAAACTGTTGAATCTTGTGTTCCATTTATACTCAAGCAGGAGACTGTTCGTAATTCTTAGCACTAATCGTGTTGTATGCTGACGAATTGATGATAGTAAACCTACTGATATTTGGAGTAGGCTTAACCTGTACAATGTACACTGTGTCCCACGAAACATCCCATTTTATTGTTCATATTTTCGCCAAATGCTAACGGATTTTCAAAATTCTGTTATTGGCATATTCTGTGTACACTTAAAAATAAAGCACCCAGGCAATGTAAGATCTACATATATGCAGCCCCTAAGAACGTCAAATGATGAAACGCGACAATGGGACAGACACATCGTTCCAGAGAACGTATTTCTGGTTTGTAAAGAAAATTCTAAGACATCCTTTTTAACTTATAGGCCTATTTAATTGTATTGATGATCCGTTTTGCTTTTTAGATTATGCAATATCTCTGAGCCACTGAATTGCTTTCCAGCCAACGTTTACGTCGTTTTTTCTTCACACCCAAATGTTCATTTTTTTAATCTGCGACACAGACACTGTCCACGTCTTTCGGCGTACAAAGTCTCTCGCGGCACGCCACGTCACTAACCATTTGTTAATTCGTTACTTTAGGTCCAAGTAATTTATCTTCAAGTGAGAACCATATTCTTGTTTTCGCCAATCCAATTCTAGTTAGGCCGTCTATCGTTCAACACGGCGTATTCCTAACATAAAAGGTCCCATGTCATGCTATAGCAACCGGACAGGTGTGCGTTGCCCTTTACCAGTTACTTAATCGGCTGTGAAGCTCAAAGCGATAACGTTTTTTGCAGTTGTTGGCACTTCAGTGCTTACCTACGCAGCAGCAGAAGCAGCTGCAGCAGCAGTAGGTCTAGCAATTACCTGCATTGGTTTGCATCAGCGGTTCCCCTAGCTGCTATTCACTGAACGCGTTGCTGCAGTAGATTGTATAGCAGCATAATAGAGAACGCGTCGTTGTCACCAAGTGACGTCACGATGACGTCAACAGAGTCTGACGATCTGACGCTGTATCTGGCCAACATCCGTGACCTTGCTTTCAAGGTCATCTACATTATTATTGGAACTGTCGGCGTCATTGACAACCTGTTCGTCCTCATCGTCTTCATTATGTTCATCAAGATCACCGACAAGGTAACGCAGTTGAACGTAACGTCATTCTCCTAAGAATGAGATTGTATGGGTATGACAGCTTGACAGCTTGTTTGTTTGTCAGCCAGATTTTAATGAAATTTTATGGAAGGCTTGGGAATGATGGCCTTCATTTAGGACAGTATAAAAACACGCAAAACAGCGAGAAAATGGATCAACTACACTTGTTAGAAATGGTGTTATTCATTTGAACATTACACAACATACTTTTGTTAAATTTGTCACGACACAATTCATTTGGCTAAAACAAAGTTAGCTGTGCACGGTGTTGAAAAGACCTGCTCGCATGGCAATCGCTAAGGCTGCAGAGCATTAACCAATTTCAAGAGTGTTGTTTTTTGTCATTAAATTTACAGTCAGTTTGTTGGACGGATACGTCTTTCTTTCTTAGTCTGATAGTCCGCTGCAAGCAGCAGGTTAATGACTTTCATCCTCAGTATTAATTGCCAATAGCATCGGCGTTCTGCCTGTTATGTAGCCTACATAGATGTAAAAAACGTTTCAAAAGAAATTTCTAAAACGTCATAAAACGTAACAAATGTGGCAGAAATAAAATAAAACGTGTAAAACGTTAATAAGAAACGTTAGCCCTAATTCGTTTAACTTCTTGCTTAAAACCTAATTCCGCAAGTACAGTATAGCTAAAACTAGAAAAAGAGAGAATTTTGTTCAACTTCATTTCAACCATGGAGGTCATAAGATTGAATATTACTAGACTAAGTAAGTAAACTGTTACCACCATAACCTATTAATTTGTTTCAGCGGCATTAAAAGTGTTTCTCGACGTTTTTGGCGGAGTTTTCAAATTTGATGAATTTTTTAAATAAAAGGAACATTAAAAAACACGTTACGTACTTGATTCGCCTACTCCGAAAAACGGCAAGCTAAAATGTGGTTAGATGGGTATATACCGAGATATTTTGCTATAGATATTCACACAATCATCCAAATAGTAACCGTGCCAGGCGTAGAGCAACTTCGTTGATCGCGTCTATGGAGACTAGCGTGTTATAACCACTACACCAAGCCTGAGTCTATGTTGACACGTGCCGTTTCTAAGACACATCTGGTTAGTAGGCCTACGTCGTCTACGCAGCGATCTGCCTCATTTTAGCTCTTCACGACTGAAACGGGCAGTTGACTCGTGATTGCCGGCATAATATGCGGCCGTCCGTCCAGTTGTCCGGCGTCTCGGGCGGTTGATAGTAAATTAAATCGTACGCGTGAATGTTCTTTATTTTTCAGGTTTTTGACTGTCGATGAACTTGACTTTCAACGGTGTTTGAACTGAAACTGGGTATTTGACGGTAGAATTTGTCAGTTTAATTGTCCCATGCTTCAACCATCATGGACGTTGGCATAGGATGTTGCAGTTAGTTAAGCGAACGTTGTCCTACAGACGTAAGCTGCGCGGTTCACTGTCACTCCAGTCCACTGCGGTATCCGTCTAATCTGTGCGTCAAATGCCGCCGCTTTACCGTATACGAGCAAGTGCATTATATCACCGAACGCCAGCCCAAGATTAGCCAGGCAGACTTATTATCTTCGCCAAGAAAGTAATGTTGATGCCCGGCGTTTATTTATTTATTTATCTGTCTGTTGGTTTGTTAGCAGGATTAGGCTACGCAAGATTTGGTGATCTGGAACAGCATCTAAATGCAGGAATGGCAGGATAGGAGTGAGTGGTTATTTACCACGGCCAGATAAGGCAAACTTTCGTCAAACATCGTGCTGTCACCCGACGAACACAAAGTAGAAATTCATTTAGTTTTTTACTGATTTTGGGCGTTGGCGGAGATTTACGCTCTGCAAGTGGCTTTCTAGTTGCACGTACATGTACTTGTACTCTTAGTTGTAGAATGCTAAGTTAAAGCCGAAACTTCAGACGCTCATTAGTTGTCTGTCCAAAGTGCGTAGAGTCGACACTTGAACAAGTTGACAGATGAGCATCTACGACTAACCGCAAAAGTCGGTTACAATCGTTGACTGCTCTCCGACTGGCGAATTTTTGTTTGATTCGTAAGATGCTTCTAAATCGTCCATACCGTAAAACTGCAATGGCGTCGTGGCAAGGGGCAGGATTTGTTTTTTTTTAAATTTTAGCCTCTCCGATTATTTTTGTTAAATTTTTTTTTGAAAATACAAAATTCAAGCTAAAAATCCCCTATTTAAGGCAATTTATGGCTATGGACATAACTAAACCTTCAAGCACCTATGTCGGAAATTTGCAATATTGTCTGTCGGAACTCTGTCGGAAATTGCAAGCTGTCCGTCGGACAAATTTTTTTGTCCCCCTCCCACAACATGTATTTTTTAACCCACGAAGCGGATGGCAAGCAGTGCGTTTTCGGTAATCATAATCGACTTAATGTAGCCTATGTTTTGTTTTCACCGTGACTTTTGCTGTGGCTCAATTTAGTTGCCTTTAAACCATGAGGTGACACTAGTTATTGCTAAATATATGCAGCACACATCAGCAATGAAAAAAATATGAAAACAACCATTTCGTTGAGCTGTTAAAACAGTTCCATGCAGTGGCGGCGAATACAAGCCAATCTAATTTGTTTATTCCGCGCGAGTGGTTCTGACGGCTGACGAACGCCTATGAAAAAGTCTCCGGACATTCAACTGCCTGACATACACACAATGTCATTTGTTGCCAAATGCCTATATACAGGGAAACTCATAAAATTTTTTATCCCTGAAGTTTTTTAACATTATTGTTCAAAAACTGAAAATTTTTAGCTATATTTTACACGCATATTCGGCATTCAAATATACGCCCAATTACAAAGTTTTATTCAATTATTCTGAAATTTGATGCGCGCTCACCCAGCGAATTTTCCATTTTCACTTGAAAGCTCACGTTAGGGATCTCATTGTAAAGTATGAATGGCCATCAAATTGACCAAATTTTAACCACTTGACTACTAATGGTCATGGTGCAATGCTGCAGACATTTTACAAACATATCTTAATGCCGAACACCATTCCGGAGCTAAAAGGCGCGCTGCAGCAGACACGGGATGACTTGCCGCAGACTTTCTCAGTATCGTCTGAATGCATGTACTTTGGCCGCTGGTAAACATTTTGAACATCAGATTCCAAAAAATATGTTATTGAATATGTTTAGCTGTTTTTGTAACTGTAACATCTTAGCAATTTGTGCATTTTAATCATTTGTTTTTTGTCAGATTATCATAAGTTTGTGTTTTGTGCTTAATGCGCTGTTAAAATGAAAAAAATGCTGTGGGCGCGCGCGCATAATATAACTTTATCAGATTTAAGAATAATGAAATAAAACTTTGCAGTTTGGTGTAGACTTAAACGCCGAATACGTGTGTAAAATATGGCTAAAAATTTTAAGTTAATGTAAAATGAAGTTCAATAAACTTTAGAGGTGTAAAATTTTTTGACTCGCACTGTAATGTGGCTTGATCTAAATGACTATTCTCCAGAAAGCGTGTTGTAGCGTACCCCGCTTTTTCACTTCGTTAATTAAACCGTGAAATTTAGGAGAAAACAAGATAATGTTCAAACGAGCATGAGTCTGTCCAATGCCTCTCGATAGCTTACAGTATATATCCGTATAAATAAAATCAGTGAGCTGTGTAGACTGGTGGTAAAATTTGAAAAGTTTAATTTCAAATTGTACAGCAGTAATGTTATTGTCATCTTTCGCTATAATTATAACTAAACAGTTAACATCGTCAGTCACGTGACCATTCGATTTGTCATCAGGGGTTTACTATTAATGATCTATTGTGACAATGCATAGAGCTTGCACTGTTATGCATATGGAGATATGACACCTCAAAGATAATGTTGTCAAGAACTTGACCTTTTGGAGTCACGTGACATCATCGGTCACGTGACCATTCGACTCGCGGTAGGCGACTTCCTATGGGTGGTCCATTGTGACCATGCGTCTATCTTGCACCGTTATGGAGATATGAAGTCTCAAACGTTGGACGGACGCACGGACGTACAGGTGTGCGCACGAATGGACGCTCAGGTGATTTTATACACTGTCCAGTGCTATGCCGGAAAATGGCAACATCCGACCGTCAACTTTTCTGACCCGCGACGCTACTGTTACGCAAAACACAGACAAAAGTGGGGGGGGGGAGTTATGACAGAAAACAGCTGGACGCTGTGTAGCCTGACCTGACCGCCCAGTTTAACTAAACTTCTTAAACATGTTAGTCATTGAAAGCTTGTATGTGTGTGATTCGTACAGACGATGAACATTCTGATCGTGAATCAAAGTTTCGTGGACTTGTGTGCGTCATTCTTCACTCTGCTGACGGCTGTTGTCCAGGTGGACGGCACTCGCATGTTACGTGACAGCGCTTATGATCAGTTGATCTGTCGCATTTGGCTTACCAGAGTTCCACTCTGGGATCTTCTCATCACGTCGACATACGGCATTTTTCTCGTGGCGCTGGAACGTTACACCGCCGTCATCCACCCAGTCTGGTTTAACACCAACGTACGACGCAATCTTTGATTCTGTCAGATGTAATCGTCATCATCATCAAAAGCAGAACACGCGAGCACATCACGCACACACGAGCCGTATAAAACGGACTGAAAAAGCTCAAGCTGAAAAATGAAAAAAAGCGTCAAGAAAAAAGCTCACGAACTCTTAACTATTAGACATATAGGACTAGCATTGCGCAAGACGCACACTTTTGGAGACAAAAAGTTCAGCTATCGCTAGGAAAAGCCGACCTTACCGCCACGTCCGAAGCCCAGCGTCTGACCTGCAGTCACGGAGAGAAAGCGATTTGTCAGAGGTGACACAGTTCCATGCACACTATGTTAACAAAACGCTGTCTCGAAAGCTACAATTATCGCTAGCATAACATACATTGCGCGCGATGACACGCGGTCGTCTCGCCTGGCGATATAAACAGCTACAGTAGTAAATAACACCAGAAATATCGGACGCAGGTTTCGCAAATTTTTCTCACAATAGAAACGCCTTGCTAGGAAAAATGAGTTACAAGCCTATAGACCTACAGTTTCTGTTGCAGTATTGACCTTCTAGGTCATCCAAAGTCGATGATTTTCATGTCATTCAAAAGCCAATATGCGACTTCCTATTAGTGATTAATAGTAACCTTAGTCCTATCTCTCACCGTTTTCCAGATAAGCCCTACGGCCACTTATAGCTTAAAACTTTCCATTAAAACTGCGGCTAAACCGCTGCAGATGGAGACATGGTTACTACTGAGAGCCTATAGGAAGTTGCCAGCGGCCTATATCCGGTGGTACAATTGTCGACCCCTACAACTTACTGTTTACCCACAATACCGCACGATTGGCATACCATAGTGCATTATGACCCTTCAAGGTCATACAAGGTCAATGATTATTAGTGATTGTATATTATATTGTATGTAGTAGCCTAGGCCCTATCTCTCACCGTTTCCGAGATATGGCCTGTTTTTCTACTGAATTTCCTACCCCTCCCCCGTCCATTCAACCCACAATTTGAAAATGTTCGCCTTGCAATACTTAACTAAAATTTTGCACGCCCGAGTTTCACACGCATGGCTAATTGTTGGTGTAAAAAGGTTTTTTCTTTACGTCCTTTACGTCCGCAATACATCCGTTACTGACAGACAGACAGACATACGGACGACAACCATGCCAATAGCTCGATCTTATTTAAGTACACGGTCGGCTAAAACGAGTTGGAGACCTACAAAGCTTCAGATAAGTTGTGAGCAGAAAAGTCTGCGACTTCTTGGAGACGTATTAGATCTAGTCTAGCAAATTACACGCAATTCAAGAAGGAGATAAGCACCACGCCCACAGTACGGGAGAATTGCATTTGAATGGGGGGCGCTGAAAACGCGAGACTGGAAAACGCGGAACTGGAAAACCCGGCACCAAATCGCAGGGGTGGAAAACGCGGGACCGGAAAACGGGGGAACCTCAAAGTTATGGAAAGCCGTCGCTGTAGAAAATGTGCAACATAGTTAGGCCTACTGAAAAGTTCTGACGAGTCGTCTCACATCAAAGCACATCAGAGCGGTAGGACTTTCT
>Ga0209367_1007947_pt1 | contig 14567 bp, 8 predicted proteins | sample WorMetLIZISLAND2_FD_187412 | JGI IMG/M metagenome (GOLD analysis project Ga0209367, IMG submission 187412) | Marine gutless worms symbiont microbial communities from Max Planck institute for Marine Microbiology, Germany - Olavius geniculatus... ... | reverse complement strand
AACATTTTTGTTCTCTGCCTAGTCAACAATCAGTCATGTATCGTCGTCTCACAAAATGACTAACATTAATCGTTCTTAGTAACTTTCAGGAACAGTTTTAGTAACTATATGCAGTTATACACACAGTAGTGCTACAGTACAGTAACTGTTGAGTCCATAGTCTTCAATCATAATGATCAACGAGGTCATAGTATGGTCAACTTTCAATGTTTAACAATCGAATTTTACGGATTTTGACACAAAAGTGCAGCCCGTGCAAAAATTCACAGCAAATCACGGCAAACGCTAAAATTCATGGCAAGCGCCAAAATTCACGGCTTGCGTGAATTCCGTGAATTCGTGATTTTCGTCTAGCCCTAATGCTTAAATGCCCTATCCATAGGTGTAAAAACGTTTTTACGTGTTTTGGCCACGTTTTTTACGTTTTTTTAACGTTTTTAAAATTTTTTCCAGCGTTTAAAAAATTTTTTAAACGTGCATTGAAATGCCTATCAAGAACCACTTTTGGAACCACAGAAACGAATTAAGCGTAATAGGTCATAGTAATGGTAGTTTTCTTAGATAGCCCAAATATACTAAACAAAAAGTTTTTTATCTCCTATATTTGATTATTCTAGTGCTATATGGTTTATGACCAAACGGTTAGATTGAAACTGAATCAGGTTCTCTTTATCTGGACATAGTTTAAGGTATACCGAGCCTACAGCATAGGCATTGGGCAAGAGGTTAAACAAATTATGGCCAACGTTTTTTATTCAGCGTTTTAAACGTTTTTTAAATGATTTTTTCCACGTTTTTTACGTTTCTAACGTTTTTAAAAAATTTTTCTGGAACGTTTTTTTTACATCTAGGGCCCTATCCATTTCCTTTTGTGTATTTTTTTCAAACAGTTTGGACAAACTGTTTGAATTACCCCTGTATGCATGATTTTATCCCATTCCTTTCCCTGACATCAATGGAGAATATACGAATTTTAAACAGTAGTCACAGACTCGAGTAACTCATTTTCGGATTCCGGCTCATTCCAGACAACTGAGCTGTAATGTTACAATTCGAAGAAATGTATTGAGTAACGTAATGCCTAGGCTACACTTCACTCACGAATATTACGATGTATAATTATTATGATGAAACAGTTTAAAATCAAAACTTTAATAATACTCGTCTGCACTCTGCACAATAAATTTGTGAAGAATATTTATTTCAACTTTCGATTTCGTTGATATCTTTCGCCATGGGGTGGTACGAAATTACAAATGCTCAGTGTGATTCATCAAAATTACGAAATTAATGTGCTATTGTTGTTGACTTGCTATCATTTTTCTTGATAGTACTTTTTGTCAAAAATCTCAAAATTAGATGCGACAATGACAAGATAACATATAAAACGTCTTTATCATGACTTAGAATTTCATCATACTTCACCCATCACTAGAATTCGACAATAACTCTGATAATAGTCATTCTTTGCAGAATTTGTAAACAGTAAACAGTGGATTTGTTGATTATTATTTTGGATTATATTACGTATATTATATATATTACGTATATTATACGTGATTACATTAACGCAAACGAGATTGTGAATATGGATGACCCGTACAGGTATCTTTCTTAACCATAGGTGCAATTAATTTAATTACACTGCCACAGGTGGTATTAATTTTACACAAAAGACTACCCTGTACAGTTTACACTGCTTGTCCAGTGTCCACCATATTATCGTTGTCATAATTTGTACTTTTACATCTGTATGAGCGATGTTCTCAGTCGGCTCGTCACAGCCAAGAAAAAGCTGTGGCTTGGTAGGTTATTGTTTAACACACTTGTGTTAACTTCACGTTGTGCATTGACTGAATTTGCCGATGCTGTGTAGTACCTGTTCTATTAATTTTTTTACACGATATCGGACTGCAGTCTGGTTAATTTAAGCATGCTAATAATGAACGTATGTCGTTTATGTTACAGTTGTGACCTGCCACCATTTGGGATCACCGACTGCTTTGTGGTGTCCGATTCGAACGACTATCAAACAACAGTGATACTTTTGGATAGTGCTCTCGATAAGCAAGCACCAGTGATCATAATTGAGCCAACGCAGCTGGGAGATGAAACGTCGCGCTGGATTCGAGTCGGCAACTGCTTACACAAGACGGCTGTTCTGTCGGCAGTTGGCTGTATTGCTGTTGGCGCGATCATACCGCTAGCATCATCTTCTATAGGCCTAACAGCATCGTGCATTGGTCTTGGACTGGGCAGCGTTTTTTGTGCCGCTGTCTATGCCCTATCATGGCAGTTTGATCCCTGCTGCAAATACCAGCCAACTGATGATGCCAAGATTTTACGTCACCTTCCATTTTTTGCACTTTCATCAACAGCACCGGTTGTGCTGGTCCGACGTGACGACACGCGGCGCAAGTGGCTGCAGAATTTCTTAGCAACTGCTGCGACGCTGATGTGCATTTGGCGGCTGTATAATGCATTAAAGTAGTAGACATCGTTAGTTCATGTGTAGCACCGTGTTCATTGTCACAAGGTCACCGTACACTTGACTTGTTAATGTTATTATATTTGTTAATCACTGATGCCTTTACCGGTCTCTAAATGCTGACTAGCTGTACTACACGTACTGGGTGATTTGTAGGTCAGTTATTTTGCTACTCTGATAAGCAGTGGCATTGTGGCTGGCAGGTAGTGGGTAGTTGCCCCTCCCCCTATATTTTGGGCTGTTGGAAAATTGTTAGGAAATTTTCAACCAAAAATGCAAAATTTGGGGATCAACATCCCATTTTTAGTAAATTTAGCATCAAAATTGAAATCCATCCTATCGGAAATTTGCACCTGTCTGTCCGAATTCTGCAAGAAATTTGCAGCGCCTGTCAGAAAATTCCAACTTCCTGTCCGCCTACTTTTTTAACTTAAGATGCTGCTGCTGTTATGTGGGTATTTGTCAGTGTTTTTTGCTTATGTTGTAGGAATGTGTGTATAGCAATCACGTGCTTGGACACTTCACACTGATCAATGTATTTTGTTGTAGTAATAAGATTCAGACAACAGTGTTTTTTTCTATATACAACTTGCATGTTTAGTGTCAGACCATAAGTCTGGATTTCCCATGACCAAATAAAAATCATGACCTATTGACACAACATATTTTTTTGAAATACAAGAAGGTGGGGCTGACTAGAGGGGCTGGGACCAGGGCAGAGGCCTGGCTGTAAATGCAGTTGTAGCATATGTTAGTTACAAACTGACTCTAGCAGAAAAAATGCACATTTTCTGTCCCACGTTTGCACTGAGACAACCCAAAATCCATGACATTATGCTTAATTTCTACGACTTTCCATGACTGTTTTTCTATGACTTTATAAGACCAGTAGTCAGCATGATCAGTTTCAAATTACTTGTGTGGCTGAGGCCACATACACTGAGCTGTTTGACTAACATCAGTGTTGATCAGAGAAAATGAGGCTGTGGCTGAGGAAAATATTTCCAGATTTGGATTGACCGTATAAGCAGGCTATGAAAGACTCGATAGAAGTTGACCAGCAGTCATCATTACTCATCTCCATATTATTGAACATTAATTGATTTTCTGTGCTTGTGAACTGTAGTATCTCCAACACATGGACGGCGCTAGGAATCTGAAGCTGGAAGGGGAGCAGTGGGGGGCCATGGCACAGGGGCAATATTTTTGTGTGTAGGCCAAATGTCGACTTTATTCAGTTGTGTGCTTGAAAAAGATGTAGCGGGCTCCCTGGGCAGAGCCCCTGGTCAGGGGAGCAAGGCCCCCTGAAGCTGAAACATTTCTAGCTTTTGGACGTGCAATAGAAGCCGCAAATTTGCCTGCTTTTTAATATTTGCAAACGCAAAAAACTCACAAATATCTGTGTTTTCTTGCTGAAATGACGTTTAACAATTTACATCTTGGCATGCATCAAAACTTTTCCTGGGGGGGCAAGGAGGGCTCAGGGGGGAGCTGCCCCCCCTTTGGTGCCGCCCATGCTCCAACAGCACTATGCCATAATGTTTAATGTAAATATTCCTACCCTGTCCACTCCCCATCAATTGATATTTATAACATATCTATGCCTTTGCTGTAGACTCAAATATGAATTTCTATAAACTTGTTCAGCTATGACAACTTGTTTATTTTGCCAAATCCATTCCCATGACCAACTCCTTCCATGAATAGCCACAGGGACACAGCAATTTACAAACGGGTAGCAAGAAATTTCTTTTACTGGCTAACATTTTCATCACCAGGGTTCCTACTGCAGTTATGTAATAAAATTCCAGGACTGCTGACATTAATTTCCAAGGACTAAGAAAATTCCACGACTTTAAGGACCTATATAATCAAATGCAATGGTTTTAAGGACCAACCTTGTTTTTAAGGACTACGAAGGCCTTGAATTTAGAGAAAAATAACAGGCCTTTCAAGGATGCATAGTAACCCTGCTTCACGTGCAGTGAGCACTATGTGAACCATGAACACTTAAGCAACTGAATATTATTTTTTTACCAGAGCCATCAGAGATCTACTACAAACAAGTCACTGATCAATAATTCCACACTGAAATACGACCGTTTATTGCAATTACATAGCACAGGATTGAATACTGTCTACTGAGGATCATTCAGTCCAATCTTCAAGCAGATTAATATATTGATTTAGTAGACAAATATGAATCTAACTGAAAGAGGTGAGCAAAACATGTAATGTACACTGGATGATAGAACAAGTAGCATATGCAGTTTGTACTGTTTCACAATTTTACAAGAATAATCTATCATCATTAATTGGAAGTGGGTACTGCTGTTTTTATCTGTGTACATATCTTCAGTCTTTCTTTGGATGAAAAAAATGCATTCATATGACCTAGTGGTTGGATCAAATACAGAAGATAACATTTAACTCGTAGAAACCAAGTCATAAATGGTATTAACGATGGTAACATATGATAAACTAAACAGCATTGGTTTATTGCGCAAAACTGCATGCACTTTTCCAACACATAAACAGACTATGTGAAGAGATAAAACGAAGACCGAGAGCTTAAATAAAAAAACAGCATGCTATGAAACATGCTTGGAAAGTTTCCGATTTCTCTCCACCTCAGAGAGAAGACTAAAGGCGCGCACAGAGCGACGTAACTGAACTGAACTGACAGTTTAGTCTCTGACCAACTGATCAATGGGCAAGCAGGGCAAGCCCATTGGTCATTGGTTGACGCATACATGAGCATAATCATGTGGGCCACCAATGCCATCAGATGGTGCCTACTGTAACCTACTGTAATGCACTACTGCTTGCCCCTAGGTCAGTTGGTCAAAAAGTAAACCACGTCAGTTCGGTTCAGTTACGTCACTCTGTACGCGTCTCAACAGTTCTAAACACTGTCACGGCACGCAGCAGAAAGACGAAGCAGTCTGCCAATGTGGCTGGTTGCTACTAGCGACTGTACGGATGATAGACAGGTGCTCCGCTGCCTCGCTTCACTTTCCCCGCCTGTGATCCTACACACAAATCATTCACAGCAGTCTGTACTCCTGTCCAGCAGAGGCTTCAGTCCCTAAACATAATGGGCACAGCTTACACCCACTGAAAAATAAGGGGAGGGGAGTTTTGTAGAGCGCGTATGCAAAAATGCTATCACCAGAAGCACTGTTTTTAGTTTAAAAAGCACCACAAACCGTTTGGCAAATGGGCTCTGCCCGATCTGGACTGTCCACGACAAACAACTGTGTAATACACAAACAAGTAATGACATAAAACAAACCTGGCAAGAAATACAGGGTGTGCCAAAAAATGACCCAAGTTGTTTTTGTCAGAGCTTCATCAAATCTCCACCAAATTTGATAATTTTTGGCATACCGATAGCCAAGATGATAGAAATATGTAAGGTACACTCATTGTCCACCTCACCTAGTTTATATCAACGCACTACCGTGTAAAATGCAGATGCCCAAATTGTTACATAATGCTCGGTTGTTGTGTCCGTAAAGTTCTAACGATTTAATTATGCACAAAATAAATTAAAATGTGATTTATTTAGCAGATTTATAAGTTTCTGTAACAACCTGCTTCAAAATTATCAGAATTTATGCCCAAGTGGACACAATGGCTTAGACGTGATGAAGGGGCATCTTTAGGGGGCGGGGAGCTGAAAGGGTCTACAGACCTCCCAAGGATTTACGATTTTCGTTTTTTCCCTGTAAATCGTACCTTTGAAACAGTGTTACTGCTGCAAAAACAATACGTTATGCAGACTTAGACCCCAAAGATCATTGAGACCCCCAACAACTTACTGAAATGACGCGACTGACGTGATGCCATGGCTGACAGCGGCATTAACGATCAACCGATTAAACACAGCACTCATCCATGGAAAAAATGTGTTTTAAGCTCATCAATCAGTTATTTTTGTTGTCTGCTGTTTTCAGTGTAAAATGTTTACTATCACAAAATTATTAAATCCCATGGTGCCCTTTGTGGAACTGATATTGCACAAGTGAGCAATCTGTTACTGATAATCACCATGTAATGTAACAATATGGAGCATATGCGTTTTACACGGTAGTGCGTTGACATAAATTAAGTGAGGTGGACAATGAGTGTACCTTACATGATTTTACCGTCTTGGCTATCTGTGTGCCAAAAATTATCGAATTTGGTGAAGTTTTGACGAAGTTTTGATAAAAACAAGCTGGGTCATTTTTTGGCACACCCTGTATTATCAGATTGTGATCATGTGATCAATCCAATGTACTCTTCGTGCGTATTATTTTCTGTTGTATTCTTCTAAGTGTTTTTTCGTTCCTTTCAACTTGTATTAGAGACCCGGCGTCAAATTTGAGACTGGACTAATATCATACTAATAGTGATTGGCGTCAAAATCGTTATTGGAAATTGTCTCCCCGTCTATCCAGCACCGTTATAAAAATATGGCGCCTCAAAGATAACGGCATCACGACCTTGACCTTTTGGGGTCAAGTGACCATTCGACTCGCGGCGGTCGACTTCCTATTGGTGCTCCATCGTGACCATGCATCTATCTAGCACCATTATGGAGACATGGCCGTTTGAAGTTCTTCCAGGAAGGCTCTTCCAGTAACAGAGGTCAGTTGTCAGTCGGTCCTCAATATTACACTATCTCATATACTCCTCTTCGCTACGTCAGGAACGTAGCGTGCGAGGAGTCAAAATGGACCCACATTAATTTTATGGCACAATTTGTCATGCTGAATATTTTATGTCCAGACTGGTGGAAAGCTTAGTTGACAACTCAATAACTCTTAGGAGCAGCTGACATGAATAAGATTTTCAGCACAAAAACCACTGACTTTTGAGTAATTGCAGGAGCCTATTAAGACACCAGTTCACACTGTGCTATAATGTACTAATGAATGATACAATTTTTTGTGCCACACCTTCGAAGTCTGTATGGCATTCATGTTATACGATGCTAACAGCAAGTAAATATAATACATAAAACTTATAAAAGCACAGATTAGGGTTTCGGCTGGGATTCGGAGGAGAAACTGAGCCAAACTAAATCACGCTCTATGTACCAATCCAAAAATAGCTGATTGCAATTAATATCATTCAGTGACAGCAAAAACACTTAAGTCACAAATTTAAGAACAACCATAACAACATAAAACAACCATGACAAAATGATAACATGGTCTGTGCAAGCAATAACCCATTCCATAACGGTGACAAAAACTTCAAAACCATAATTAATACAAATAACTGCATGCAAAACATTGGTTACCTGACTGATCTGTACCATACCAGCTGCTGTAGTCATAACCTGCACAAACACCCACATTACATAATGACACAAATGTGTTGTAATGCCTTACTGCAAAATTAAATACTCACGCGCAGCTCAAGAATAAAAAAACGAATATTTTTTTCACTTTACTTGATTGAAATGCATTAAATAGAAAAATGTCACACATTTATTCTCCCAGCTTCTGTCTGCACATTCACAGCAGGGTATCCAGCTGCCCTACTCCAAATTCTGAATTATTATCCTAAGCATATTAGGAGGATGGGCCAAAACAGTGTAATTCTCCAGATATTCACCAGGCAATAGTTAGACCTGGTTACGTTCGGTAGAGGCAGACCTGAGACCTCTGAACATTGGTCTTTCTTCTGCGTGGAGAAAAGCTTCTGGGTGGGCGGACTGGCGCCACATCGTGGACACGGCTACGCTCTGGAAGAGTACGCCATAAGAAGAAGAATAGTCTGTATAGTTCCACAATCTTTATGACCAACTATGGCCAACTATTTTCTGCGAACACTACATGCCACCAAAAGGCATCAATGGAAATATCTGAAGAGAGCTGAACTGGAACATTTTGCAGACTGGGTGAGTGAGTGAGTAGGGTTTAACGTCCCACCCGACACAGTATAAATCATTTTGGGGACAGCCTTTTCAGGCGGAATGCACACAAACACATAACAATGGAATGGTAAGTTTAAACTTTACAATAAACAAAAACTTTAACCACTACAGAAACACAAAACACAAAAATGAGCTTAACCTAAAATTGTAAGAACTCCATTATACGCATGCATATGTAATTAACATAATGGTAGTTTTAATAATCTTCCCTGTTATTCTCCAGACAGTCATCAATGTGATGATGCTATCTATTGGAGGACAGAGGTCTTTTGCAGACTGGATTTCGTCATTCCAAACCAAGCAACGAAGGCAATGTGCTAAACTAATGATAATAGTAGTGTACAACCTTTACATTATATGTGCAATGTCAGTTTACTTCCATCCATGGCAAGCAGCTTAGTAACTAGAAGGCGCTCATGAGAGTGCATATCTCCACCAAGTGAAGTGATTTAAACACAAGGAAAAAGAAGGGAGAAGGAAGAGCCGCTTCACTGAGGGAGGGAAATGTAATAGCCGGCGTTGCTGCTTGTGCTGTTGATGCAATGATGTCATTGCTATTATCAGTCATCGCGTACACACACAGAACAACAGACACGCAGAACAACTAATCTCTTAATCTCCTCCAATGTTCATTACGTTCTCTTGGTGGAGATAATAATGCACAGCATCGACGTAGTGCCAATTTTAACACAATCTACACTGTGTCTCAAAAAAAAACATCCCCAACATTTTTGACTATAACTTGAAAACCAATGATCAGATTTTGATAATTTTTTTATACGAATATTCCCGATACAACCTGACATCAAATGACCATTTAGTTTCCCACCTCGCCCAATGTATGCTTCTGCACTACCTAGGAAAAGCATATCAAGCGAAATATGTATTGAAATAAACAGAAAAACCTGAAAAAACATCCCCGACATTATCGATCGCAATTTGAAGAAAGATTAACAGATTTTAATAATTTTTGGCAGAAAAATTTCTGACACAACTGGCTATTAAATAAGTGTTTTTGTTTCCACCTCACCCAACGTCTGCTTTTGCTCTACCTGGGGAAAGCAGACCAAGCATAATATGTGTTAAAATGAATGAAAAAACGTTAACAAATTCCATCTGTCCTAATCTGTGGGCCCCAACAGTCGGTCTTTTACAAGGTTTGACTGTCATGCAGCAGTGAGTATACCAAATGAAGTTTAGGAATGTTTATGAAGTCAAAAAGCGACTGGTACAGCCTGTACTGGTCTGGAGCAGAAAATTATCGAAACTGCTGTCAATCAATGGAGAAAGCATCTCTTTGCCTGTATTCACATAGTGGGCCACCACTTCAAGCAATTTTACTACAGTGAGTTGAAAAATGTACAACTGGATGAATTGTCAGCCAAAGTGTCAGAAATGTGAACAAAATGCGTTTTTACGCGTTATGTTAATTAAGCAATCATATCGCATTCGATAAAAAAGTGATATTTCGCTGGTTTTGTTTTCCTCAAGTAGTGCAGAAACAAACGTTGGGTGCGATGGGAAACTGAACGGTCATTTGATGGCACGTTGTGTCAGGAATACCCATCCCAAAAATTATCAAAATTTGATAATTGTTTTTTAAGTTACAGTCGAAAATGTCGGGGATGTTTTTTGGAGACGCAGTGTATATAAGCAGTCCACCAACACAACAGGTGAACACCAGCATGCGACACAGTGCATCATACCGGTGTATGGAGGAGCGTAGCTGGCAGTAGCAGCCGAGGCATAACTGCTCCAGTCGGGTGGTATGGGCGGCTGCTGCTGCTGCTGCTGCTGTTGCTGACTGTAATATGCCGAGTAGTCGTAGTAGCCCGAGTAGTCATAGCCCGGGGGATATGATCCATACGGTGGGCAGTAGTAGCCGCTGTAGTAGTCGTAGCCAGGTGGCGGAGGGTAACCAGGAGGCATTGCCGGCCATCCTTCTGGACCACCGTAACCTCCTACAGGCACACAGAAATGTGACAGAAAAAAGTACATTGTACTGTATCTAATGAGTGGTGGAAATGGGGACAGTTCGACAATCCGAAGGTTCAAAAGCCCGAAAGTTTTATGGGTTTCTCCTATACACTTCTACGGACGTTGACTCAAATCTCCACATTTCCTCTCAACTAAAAGTAGCGTTAGAGTTACAATTAGGGTTAGAGTTAGTGAAACTGCATGTTGCAGTATACACTTTCGGACTATCAGACCATTGGATTACCGTATTTATAGACATGCAACTGATGAAAATACAGAAATATGCAAGCGTAAGCATTCACAAATACAACGTTATCTTAAACCAGTTACTGCATAGAAAATGGCCAATAATGCATATCTTGAATTGCACAAAATACGACTGATACATCCAATTCGCAACATAGCTTAGTTTACTGTAATGATATCGTACAATAAACTAATGACAATGATCGAAAAGTCACAGGCATTTTAGATTCCGCTGCTCATGTGCAATGCATACTACACTGCTCTAAACATAGCTAAGCTATTACTAAAATTCCTGGGTACTTAATACTACCTTAACCCTAACTCTAATGCATCACTGACAAACTATTAAACAGCTTAGATCATAGTCTCAAATATACAGCTAGCAATGATCGACTGGTACTAGTAAAAATTTAACATACCCTGTTAAGTGAGCAGAAAAGTGAGAACATCAAAAATTCTCAACTGGCCTTTAATCACCATGAGCAGACTGAGAAAGCAGGCACTAAACATTTTATTTTAAGTAAAAATAATTTCACTGGTTTTACAAAATACCTGATGCATTTTGTCATTTAATCACACAAAAAAATAAATGTTCCCATGTGCCCCACATCTTTTCCCAACATATCTCTAAGATAGGAACCTTACCTACAACACATATAAAAATTATTCTAGCCGTGGTCTGTAACACATACCAAGTTAACTCAGTTATGACCAAATTCCATTACGCCGACTTTGTGACAAAGTCCGGGACAAGTTCCCGACAAAGTCGCGAACACAAATCGTGAAAGTCAGCGACACAAATCACGTCGCCAACTTTCATGACTTGTGTCCGCGGACTTTGTCGCCAACTTTCCCCATGCATTGTAACGGGCTAAATTCCATTACAGCGACACAAATGGGTTTGTTGTGGACTTGTCACGAACTTTGTCGCAAACATCTCGACATGTCGAGATGGTTTGTGTCCGCGACTTTCGTGATTTGTGTCCACGACTTTTCCTCGCGGGTAAGTTTAGGTGAAAGTCGGCGTAATGGAATTTGGGCTTTACCGAACTAGAAATTTGGGGCCAAGCCCAACATGCAGCTGACTGGTGGCGCCACCCAGCGAACGAACATATCATATATACCAATCCATATGTGGCTCACAATCCCATTCTCAGTGTCGACATTATAAACGCCCCTTTCTCAAAAAATCCTCAACAAATCTAGCTAAAATTTGGCCTCACTTCCTTCCAGGCAAAAGTCGTCGTTTCCCCTGATTATGGTCTTAGTCTGCTGTTCAGTTTCGGAAAGGTAATGGAAAATAAATACCAATGAAGCAGAAAAACAAAAAAACATTTAGGCCTACCTCCCATTTCGTTACCATGCAAAGGCAGCCTAAAAAAGCATGTAAACTGTACCTCGGTTAGGTGGTCCACAACGCTGATTGGGCCCGCCTCGACCCCGGCCACTGCCATCCGGTTCCACCTTCGGTGTTGCCTTCCGCACATCAACCTGTTATCAATGACATCATGCAACAGCTGAACATATATAGGAAATAAACGTCGGACAAGTGACAGCCTGCAACCAACAAAGCTATACAATTCACTGTTCAAACACACGTATCAACAGAAGGCAAAACTGAACTGCAAAATAACCAAAAAATAAACTCGACAAATGCATCAACAACGGCTCAATAACAACTCTGCGAGAAGACTGGTGCGAGACTCAAAACTTTTTTAACAAACGGAACTTTAATCAGCGTTTCACATCACCAGTGACGGTGGTAAGTAACCTTTCTTCGATCCGGTCGGCTACCGGTGAGGAATCCAGTTACTATGTTTCATATGTGTGGGATGGATGCGAGACGGCTGCAACAAAGCCAAACAAGGATGTTACGATGTGAATCATGCACCATCACCACGATCCTCAGTAACCAACCAACGATGCCGCCATGAAAAGCGACTGTAAACAATTCAATACGTACTATAAGAATGAAATCAATCTGCTGCTTCATTCAAACTGTCGTGATGAAATCTGCAGAAATAGTCTCGACAAAAAGGTAGGACCTTTTAAAACAACATAAAAAGTACAAACATCGCAAAAACTCGACAAAGCCTGCTGCACGTCAAAGAATTATATTAATGGTCAGCGAACGTACCTCTTTTCCGCCAACGGTCTGCTTTGGATTGGCAACGACCTGCTCTACAATTTCCTCCGACTCGTACGTGATGAAAATGAATGCCCGGCGCTGATTCTTCACCCGATCAAAAGGCTGCTCCACTTCCACAATCTGCACAGCGCACAATAATTAACATACACATTTGGCACCTTGTGACAAGTAAAGGGAAAGGTATCCTGTACTCAATAATGAGCGAAAGGGCCGAAGCTGATCCCGGTCTCTAGGCAGTCAGCCCACAAGTGACACAGTCATAAACCCGGTGGTAGGCTGCCATTACTTTCCACCAGGTCTGCGGTTACCTTCCCAGCCAGACAGCTTCACTGCCCCTTGACCGATACCAAATTATGCTGCTGGTTGACAGAGGCATGTGTGTGAACTAGTTGCCCAGAGTCATTACCTGGTAGTGCACCAGGCGAGAATCAAACTGTGGACCTTTCGATCACCAGTCTGACCCGCTACCAATACACCACCAAGCCACACACAGACAGGGCTGCAAGGATTAATCAATCACTGAAGTAACTATTACTGTATGAAAGACATGAAACTTAGTGCACTGTACAGGGTTGCAAAACCCCCGTTTTTTAAAATAGCCCAGCCCAATGGGTTTTTTTGGAGGGGGGTTTATTGCACTTTTGGCATTTCCTTCGTAGGGTTTCTTAGGTTTTCATAAAAAACTGACTTGATAAGTTTTGGGATTTCTATGAGGTTTTAGTTGGTTGATTCACGAGTTTTTGTTCGCTGAAATATACCAATATTTGCAAATACATAGGTTTATATGTTTCAAAAACTTAGCCATGATAAAATATTTCATCATTAATTATTAGTAGAAAATGTAAGTAAAATTGGATGAACTTTGGTGTAAGTTTTTTTTGAGTATCTGCCTGGGTGCCACAACTCGAGTACTGTACATATCAAACTTTGTGCAAACATATGCAAATGTTGGCTCAGCAGTAAGTGACAAATCATATACAAGTAAAGCACCACCAAGCATATCGCGATAGAGAAACAAAATAAACACAGAAAAAAACAATCAGTAAGTTACGAAAGATTAAGCCATGACTACATCTAAGAACAAATTTTCTAATGCTGTCAATAACAAGTTCAGCTTAGTTACCGATTCGATTAATCCATTAACGTAATCAATCATTTACAATTACAAAAACAAATAAAACGTAGCCAATTAGCCTTAATGTAATACAGTACGATAGTATTCATTCAATGCTATCATTCGGTTTTTCAGTGAAGGGCTAAATCTCATGCTCGATCCGAGTATCATTAGGCGCCAAGCCTAACCTGGAATACCAGTAATTAACACTAGAACGACAGAGTGCGTCAATTGATGCTTTTGTGATGTTTCATCCGTCACCCTATCATTAATGTAGGCACAAAAAATTTACAAAAATTTTACTGTTTACTATTTATCGTCTAATACAAAAAACAAACCCCGCGGCCAATTTGCCAGATCAATAACTCCAGTAGATGTGAATATACCTACACTGTGTCTCAAAAAAAACTGGCCCCCTGCTACCTTTTACAATAACTCCAACAGTCCTGGTTCAATAGCAATAGATTTTGACAAAAATAATCGTTAGAGAATCAGCACTTAATAGCATGTGTTACTTTGCGAAAAATTTTAAGAACAGAGTACCAGCTGAGGTTTTCCTGTGGCACCAACAGTAAAGGCAACTGCACTGCAGTACTCCAACGAACCAACAACGTCAGTTACGAAATCATTAAATGTTATAACGCCAACGTTTGAAGTTGAA
>Ga0209367_1007946_pt1 | contig 14569 bp, 12 predicted proteins | sample WorMetLIZISLAND2_FD_187412 | JGI IMG/M metagenome (GOLD analysis project Ga0209367, IMG submission 187412) | Marine gutless worms symbiont microbial communities from Max Planck institute for Marine Microbiology, Germany - Olavius geniculatus... ... | reverse complement strand
GTGCAGTGCTGGGTAAATGTACGATTTGACCACGCATTTCTCCAATACCCGCGACATAATGGGGGTGAGTGAAATGGGCCTGAAATCACCTGGCTGTAAGGGCTGGCTGACTTTTGGAATAGGCGTATCACTGCAGCCTTCCATTGTCGCGGTACAACTCCTGAGACAATGGATCGATTAAACAGGTTTGCTATTGGCGCCGCAAATACAGGTGCACCCAGTCTCAAAAACCACGCTGGAATGTTATCGAGACCAGCGGCAGTCGGTCGCAGATTGTCCAAGAGATGGAACACCCTGGCCTCGGACACGAACTCCCACTGGTCAGGCACAGTCATCTTCCGGGCAGGTTGGCGGTATACATTGTCGACAGATATTGACGCGTAGTGATCATTAATCGACTGGGCTGTCAGGTTCCCTGCTGGGACGGTCTGGTCATACTTCGCCCCTGTTCCCAGGACTTCACGTACTCTGGTCCAAGCTTTCTGAGCACACTTCCTCGTATCCACGTTTTGCAGACTAATCTTGCTGTGGTTTATTATAGCAACACGGACGCGTCGTGCCAATGCTCCCTCCTCGACACGCCCAGACCTCATCAGGCGGTTTTTCCGTCGAAGCATTGCCTTTATGGCTGGAGACATAAAGGACGGGTCGGACGACGTCACAGTAATCCGGCGTAACGGGTAGAATTTGCCCAATAGACCGGTTATAGTGTCATACAGACTGTCGAAGCAGGTCTGGACATCTGCGGATACAGTCACGTCCGGCACGTTGTCAGCCAGATACTGAAGAAACATAGCATGCTGCGTGGGAGTACGCTGTCTGAACGTCACCAGACGCCTTTCCTTGTTCAATGCGTGTCGCGACGGCCCATAATATGCAATGACTGCCTTATGATCACTTGATGTTTGCTTGATGTTTGCTCGATCATGTAAACACCCTATTATTGTGATTGTGAACAGTAAATGTCCGGAAGGCTGCGCGTGCCTGCGCGCCGGCGATAACCCAAACTACGGCTTCACAAACTTCGACAACTTCGGCTGGTCGATGCTATGTGCGTTCCGCCTTATGACGCAGGACTACTGGGAAAATCTCTACCAGCTAGTATGTCTTATTGCATTCGAGCATCTCTTTCTCTTTAAGCCGTTTGCTGAATGAGTCAGTTCTGTTTCAGTTATATGGTATTTGATTTACTAAGCAGCAAGTCATTCAATCAGTCACGTTTAGTTCAGACGACTCGGCCCATATGAATAAAAAAGTCACACAGTCAAAAGTACTAGAAAATATGTACAAAAATTCACAGAAAAGTATGACGCTGTTTAAACAATTTGTACTGTTTAATTTACAGTATAATTCCGAATTAATTGCAATTTAGAATGTTTTCCGTGTGTTTCTGGTGCAGTTGTTTTTGAAATATATTATTTTTTTTATTCTGATACTTGAATTCCAGTGGCCATAAGATGTCATGTGTGTGTGCTAAAAATAGTCTGGCCACTAGTAGCCATTGGTAGTCTTTGACGCTGTCGGGGGTCATGAAAGGCATATTTTTATCCGTGAAAATTTTGCTCTGCTACATTTTGTTTGAATGTGTTTACTCTCTGCGGGCCTATACGTGTTTGTACACGGCTTATTTTCTATAAGTTCAGTTTATTGATATGTGTAACATATACCGTGTTACGCCTACAGAAACGTTTACCGTTTATCTTCTTGTTAATGAATGCGACAGCTCGAAAGTAGCTACTGCTTTAGCGCGTTTTATCCATCGCAATTTTGTCTGTCCGTCTGTCCGTCACACGCGTGGATCAGTCAAAAACGGTACAAGCTAGGATAACCAAATCTTTACCATCGGTTGCCGGAAAGACTCTAGTTTCAGGAACCGTAAAGCTTTTCGATAAATTCGAAGGGGTCATCTCGAACGAAAGCGCTAAATGAGAGGGGGGGTAGGAAAAATTTCCGATTTTTAGCCAATAAGTCGCTGTATCTCAGAAACGGTGCGAGATAGGGCCTAAGTTACTATTAATCATTAATAGTAAGTCGTACACTGGCTCTCGATTGCTACTAAATTTAATGACCTTCGATGACCTTGAACGCCAAAGTAGGTTTTTTTATGGATTTTTTGGCGATTTTAAGCTGCGAGACACATTTCAAGAGCGAATTGCGTCGAATTCACTACAGATAGACCAAGTCAAGCTGCATATGAAATTTTTAGCATTGAACGTAAATTTTAACTGTCCAAATCTCGACTTTTTAGGTTCAAGGAAACCTGCGCACGATAGCATCAAACAGCGGTACCTTTTAAAAGTCGTTATTTTGCCGTTGTTGGCAAGTCTACCGTGAAAAAGGTTGCAGAGAGGCATGGATATGCTGCCTATCACAACAAGCCCTAGTGACGAGCTTTTAGTCGTATCAACATCGATGACTTTGAAAGACCCTGAACTCCAAAAACAAATGGTTTCATTGTTCTTTTTTTGCAATTTTCGGCTGCGCCGCGCACTTCAAGTGTGAATTGCGACGAAATGGCTGGAGATAGACTAAGGCAATTTGCGAACAGGAACTGCTATTGGCTTTCGCGCGTTTCGTGAGCATTAGCTCAAATTTCTCGTCGAAAGCAGACAGCGTGCGGTTAGGCCTGACAGGAGCTTTCAAACAGTACAGATCGGACGAAGTCTTGTCGCGCTCAGTAGCTAAATAGATCTAGCTCGTTTGAGCACAACGTCACCGGCACTAAAGCAAACGGCCAGTCATTATTCAGCGAGCGACTGCGGCATGGTTAACGCCAACAGAGTGAAGACGCTAATGTTGTTACGACAGGAAATTGTACGATGTCTCTTGGGCGCCAAGGAAGCCGGAAACGGCGTGACGTCACGAGACGTCACGTGCAGTTTTTTAACACCGGACACGGCGTCGTCATCAATATGCAACAACCACTCACTCGCACTTTGAGCCGTGGTGTTGTTTTCTGTTTTTAGCTCTTTTTGCGGCAAACCTTTGTCGTTTCCGCCTTGTCCTTTTAACATAGTTAACAAAAATCCAATACCGAACTTAGTTGACTGAATGCAGATATACTTTGTTTATTATTTTGTAAGTAATTGTAGCTATAGAATTAAATAGCGTTAATCGTTCGGTAAATCAGCACTGTCAGCCACCGTGACAAAATTACAACTTGTCCGCATAGAACAGAACTTTTTGAAGCTTGCATCAACAGACGTCAATTGCTGAAAACGATACATATGTAAACACAAATTGCATCTAATCAAACAGGAAATTTACGTGTCAAAGGAGTGTCACTTCTTGGGCTCACCATATGTTTCTGTCACAATTTATCAGTTAGTTTGCATATACAGCAGTGTTGAATAAGAAATCCGAGCTATTGCTCATGAGACACGCGACGCAGGTTGTCTTGGTCTATCTCCAGTAATTTTTGACCAAAATTCACTCGTTAAATGTACGTCGCATGTAGTACACTAAACGTAGTCAAAAATAATTTACTAAAATCCCGTCTTTTTTGATTTCAAGGTTGTTCAAGGTCATCGATGTTAATACTTCTGGACAGGTTGTTAGCAGTGCTTGTTATGATGAGCAGTAAGGTTGTGCTTATCTGCAACCGTTTTCATGCTAGATTAGTCGACTGTAGCAGAAATTGCGCATTTTGAAGGGGTATACAAACTTGAGGCCCTTTTGTGGAAAACTCTTTGAATCTAGGGGGTCGAAGCTTTCATTGTTGAAATCTACGTTTAATGCAAAAAAATTCTTTTACAGGTTGTTTTGGCCTATCTCCAGCCATTTTGGCGCAGTTCACTTTTGAATTGTGCGTTGTAAGCCAAAATCGCGAAAAATTCACTAAACCCCACTATTTTTGGAGTTTAGGGTCGTTAAGTCATCGATGTCGTTATATCCGGAAAGCTGGTCAGCAGTGCTTGTTGCGATAAACAGCAATTCTGTGCCTATCTGCAACCGTTTTGCTTTAGAAGAATTAGTAGCGCTAAAATAACGATTTTGTGTGTGTGTGGAGGGCGGTACTCCTCTTTGACGCTTTTGTTAGACAGAAATCTCCTCACCCAGCAACATGATATTTTTGTCACAAAAAACAGATACTATACGCTATTATAATGGCAAAAATCGGGAGTCTTTATATAAGTTTATCTAACCTGGGCTGATGGTATATGTAGGCCTACGTAGCGTACATCGTGTAGTGTTGTTGCGTGTGACAGGTAATCAAGGCGAACGCGCCTCATCACATGTCGTTCTTTATCATCGTCATCTTCATGGGTTCGTTCTACCTGGTCAACCTGATCCTGGCCATTGTCGCCATGTCCTACGACGACTGTCGCAAGCAGGAACAGGAAGCTGCAGAGGATGAACTGGCGGTCAGTCTGACGTGATTCGTCGTTGACCCACATAGGTCACTTTCAACTGACCCGACCCAACCAATGGCGTGGTGGCAGGGCGGGGGGCAGTTGCCCCACACCTCTCCTTGAATTTTAACTTTCGAAAAATTTTCTTTTTTGTAGGAATCTTTTCTTCCGAAAATACTAAATTTGGGGCTGAAAATCTTTTATTTTAAAAAATTAGAGATAAAATTGAAATTTTGAGTTGTGTCAGAAATTTGCGTCGGTCTGTCAGAAAATTGCGACTTCCTACTCCACCCCGCCCCAGCTTTTTTAACTCACGACTCAACTCGATCCACCAGCTCATAGCAAACGTTATAGGGTGTTTACACGATCGAGCAAACATCGAGCAATCGTCGAGCAAATGCTCGACGTTCTGTGGTAATTAGCATGCTAATTAGGAGAGCGGGCGGCTTGTAATTGGAAAACCTATATAACACGTGATCAGCTGTGGCTAAGAGCCTATGCCTAGGCCTACATTTAAGCCAGGGGCGGGGTTCCAATAGGCCTGCTTGAGCTAGCTCGATGTTTGCTCAATCGTGTAAACACCCTATTACGTTACAGTACGCTTGCAGTTGTGGGAATAACGTAACGGTTAGGTCCGCAATAGTCAAAGATACAATTCATGCCTATTTCTAACCCTATGACAAACCGTAAATCTATAGTTCGGTGTAGCAATTGTCGGAATAGGAACTGTTTCCCCTCTCCGACAACAAGTGTAGGTTTATGTGTTTGCAGGCGGAAGAGGCTGCGCGCGCACAGATGGAGTATGACGAGGACCAAGCGGCGCCACCTGGCGGAGGACTCAAGAAAACACCATCCGTAGCGTCCTGTACAAGCGTTGAGCTGTATATTCCGCGCCGACGAGCCGACGGCACGGGTTACACGGCTGGTGGACCGGGCGTCATGATTGACAAAGAGTGCCTCAGCATGAAATCAGACTGCGGCATGGATATTCGACGTCGCTTCAGCATCGTCAATGCAACCGGCAAAAAGGTACCGTAGGTCTAGTGTCTACGTGCGTGTCTTTATACAGACAGGTTTTGACTGATACCCTGTTTACACGTCATGCTAACGTAGAGCTGGCTTGATAATGGTGATTATTGAAAGACAGTGCCAAAAAATCACAAATTAGCTCGACGAGCGCTCGACGTGCTCTCTTCGTGCACTCGTAGAGCCAGCTTAGTCGTGTAAATGGGATATAACTTTCAGCTGGTGCTGCTTGTTTGTACCTTGTACGGAACAAAGCATAAAGATTTGTGCAGTCCGTGGTGCCCATCGTCTTCTGTTAAGGTGCTTAAAACGAAGTAATATTTATTGCGTTAAATCAAAATTTGATTTTTTTACGGGTATATGAACGCAACGTGCTGAGGACTTTTGTCCGGGAGGTTAATGACGGTCACCGTGGTGGTCACATATTTCGTTCACAACTGTTGGGAACTGCTGACTGGCAGCAGTTGTTGTGAAGCTAGCGTTTGCTCAAACTAGAACGTTTTTTAAAAAGTTTAATGAAAATTCTATCGTTAACTTTGAGAAGCAGTTTTGAAATCACAAAAACGATAAGTGGTGGTAATTTGCTTAGTTAGTCTAGTGATAGGCCTATTTGGTCTTATGACCGCACGGTTGAACTGAAATTGAATAAAGTTCTTCCTCATTCTAGTTCCAGCTATGCTGACCTACAGCATTAGGCATTAGGCAAGAGATTGAAAAATTAGGGCTAACGTGTTTAAGCGTTTAAAAAAAATTCTTGCTATGTTGTTGCGTTGTTTTAGCGTTTTATTTTTACTTTTTTCTAGACCGTTTTTACATCTATGTTGTGTGTTGACAGTCGAGCGCCAGTCTTCCCGCGTCGCCATACTCGCTGTACCGCAGCAGTAGTCAGTTCACCTGGCGCCTCACACCGCAATCCACCACAGCCGCCGGCGCTGGCGGGGCAGGTGCTCTGTCAGGTGGTACCCGGCGCCCGCTCGTGCTACCCTGCCTCGAGAACCTCGACCTGCCGTACGCCGACGACTCGGCCGCCACGACGCCCACCTCCGACGATCTATGCAGCTTCCAGAACGCGCAGAACGCGCGGACGTTGCAGCAGCGTCAGCAGCGACTCAGCGCGGCGTCGGCGACCGGCATCCGCATGTCACAGCTGGAGATGCGGTTTACCGGCTGCGGCAGCGGCGGAGGCGGCATGTCAAGGACTGGCAGTCGCGCTTCACGACAGAGTCGGCTCAGCGTCGTAGCATCTACCGCTGCAGCAGCTGCCACGACTACCGCTCTGACGCCCGCCGCCACAACCACGCAGCTAGAGACCATCACACATGTGCCGAGACTCAAGGTGAACTATCTCTGTGTGTGCGGACAAAAGACCAACAAGCTGGTTTTTCAATAGAATTCTTCTTCCGAATAAAGTGCACATCCTGCTGGAAATATAACTCAAGTCGCCGTACTGTGAGATAAATTGACGTTTTTGTGTTGCTGTAAGCCCATTTTTCTGTATTTTCTGTACTCAGTGGAACTAGTCATCAGAAAATGCTGCTCCATCGTCGCGAGCTTAACGTCGCATGCGAACGGCTCAGATACAGCATGAGACAGTACATAAAGGTCGTGGAAATTGGATTCAAGAGTTCGGCAAGTTAACTTAAGCATACTGAAAAACCAGTTAGGTGGCCTTTTGTCTGGGATTTGTTCTCAGTAGACCGGCTGCGACTCGTAAATGTGATGTGCATTTCGTTTATTTGCAGTAAATATCTACTAGAAATGCTGAGACATTTTTTTGAAGAGTGTATTAACTAAACTAAACAGAACTATGTACGACTCGATCATATATCTGTTTTGATTACTAATTTATAGAATTGCAGCTTGTAAACAAAATGGCCGACCTCCGCACACGCAAACCTTGTGAGTTGTGTTCCGAGCGGCGGTTCCTTACTTCCGTCCATCCGTTCTCATTCTTGAAACTAATTGTTTAAACATTTCTGATCTGTCGCCAGCGCTGCAGCGTTTAAAAACATCTCGTGACACGTTTTATCTATCTGTGTGTCAATTGACTTGATCGTTGTTGCAGATACAGGATCGAAAGTGCGAACCGACCCATTTTCACTGGGCCACGTCAACGCGTCACAAAGCCATGCTGGCTGTCGTCGATTCCGAAAAGCCTAAAGAAGAGGTAAAGAGCTTGCAGATGAATGACGGATTTTTCATTGTTCCAAATTGCTTGCTAGTTACAACTAACTAGTTGTGTTTTTGTGTATACTTATTTTGTTTTCTGCTTGCTATCGTTGCATAGTGAATGCAAATTTTCAGAAGGCTTAAGGCTACATTGGTTGGTGGCGTGGTGTAGTGGTAACGCGTTTGATCCGATCAACAAAGTTACTGTACGCCGGGCCCGGTTAGTACTGCGATAGGTGACTGTCTTTGGGCAGGTAAACCATCTCGGTATGTAACCAGCCGCCTAGATCAACTCAGCCTTCCATCCCTCCGGGGTAGATAAATCGAGTACCGGCCTATCTGGCTGGAGTTAAGGCGGGCGCGTTCACCTGTGTCGGGTGGCAGGTAACACTGTGTGATCACATATGGCAGGTGACGCTCCGTAGCTCTGAGATGTGTGTCCCATTAAGGGCTATATCACCACCTTTAACCTTTGCATGGGCCAAAACTGTAGTCTTCGTTCCAGTGTCTTTCGGTCGCGCGAGGCGCATGCCAATCACTAGATAAGTGTTAAAATCAGACGAATTTATAGTACAGCTTGTCGGTCACATGTCCGGGCTGGTTTTTAGCGCGCTGGTACCGAATGGGACGACGACAAACGGAAACTGTTCTTAGACAATCCTTTCATCATGCGAACGCCCAGTACAACCGCCGTCGACATACAAGGTTCTTCCGTCAGTTTTTGTCGGTTTACACGAGGAAGCATTATAACATGAAGCAAACATGAAGCAAACGTATTCAATATAAACGTGCACGACGTGTGCTCTAAGTTTGCTTCATGTTTGCTTCGTCGTGTAAACGAGGTATTACTCGTATTGCTAGTTTTCAAAGAACCTGGTTCAGGCAACCAAGTCCAGTATTTAACTTGAGTAGCAATCGTCTGAATGAGATTAATCCAGTGTCTAAACGCCATGCAGTGGGAACTATGGACGACTGACGTAAATATGAAACTGTACATCAGTTAGTCAGTCAGCTGTCAATCAATCAGAAAAAAATTGACAATTGACAAAATGGTGTCATGACGGCATAGTGTGAATTACGTATTTTTGTTCGAAAAAAATAAATGTCGCCTGTTAAGAATTTTAAAGTGTAGAAGCTCTAGAGTGGTTTTAGTCTACTGAAATAATTTATCGGTTTTAAACCGCTTGCACAGTTGCCGCCATTTTGTACTGTGTAAGCCTACTTGTGATGAAATAAAGACTGGGTTTGCTACTAAATGTGATTTGCAGATGTGAAAGTGCTAAAAGACTTGGTCAGTCGAGCTTCAGGCAAGAAACGTAAGGCGCCGCATTTCGTTTTCTTACATAATGTGTATCACTGTTATTATTACTGCCCGCGGAAGACACAATAGTATTGTTTTCAGCGTTTAGGCTCTGTCAACACGATACTCTCATTACCTCTGAACCCAGTTTGATGAAATTTGTCACGAGCGTATACCTTGACCAAGTCTAGAAGCCTATTAAATATCAAGGTCAAAGGTCAAGGTCACACGGGTTTTCTTGCGTGTTTCTTGCGTACATGTTACTGCTTAAACTAGTCTGCCTGGATTCACGAAATGTCATTCGCTAGATAGCGTCACTTGGGGTTACTCGCGGGCAGTAGCCTTGAACAAGGTTTGACGAAGTTGTTGTTAATATTAGTTATCATTGTATCGATTTTAGCCAGTGATGTGAAGAAAACAGAAGCCTATAGCCTATAGTGGTCTGATGCTGGTGAGCGAAAATTTTAATAAATAAGTAAGCGCAGAAGCCACACAGCTGAAGATTACGCACAATACGTCGCAGTCTCGATCTTCGAAGAACTAAAATAAATACGTTTTCAGAAATCGTATACATTCAGTTAATCCGATGTCATAACGTCGCGGTAGGCTAGAATGTTTCGCAAACAGCAAATGCAATCGATTCAAATCTGTCTGCACGCTGGCATGGCGTCGCTGTCAGTCACAAACGAATCGGCGGCATCGTGATTCGTGACACCGCCTCTGTAATTTTGACCTGTCGGAAAATTTTCTGTGGAAAATACAAAATTGGAGGTTGAAAATCCGCCATTTTGGAAGAATTCATGGACGAAAATGAACATTTACTCTTCCGGAAATTTGCCACTGTCTCTGGGAAAATTGCAACTTTTTATCCCCCCAATTTTTGTAAGGCATGTTAGGCACGACGCCGTTGGTTCGACTGATTGCTTTCGAGATACGGACGGACGGATCAGTGAGGCGCAGACTAATGACTAGTGCCGCGCCGCTGACCTAAAGCTCAATCTCCGCCATCACGTTCGACAACGAATGGAAGCTAGGGCCGCCGGTTTTTTTTACGCACGCACCCATTGGGATCGGAACCGTTGATGACACGATTGAGTGGCGACCGATCACCGTTATGCTGAGGCATGTCGCTATCTGCTACCGGTTTGGCGGCGCTGTTAAGTAGAACTAGAACAAGAAAGCCCAGCTGTCGCTAGGAAAGACGCGCTGCAGCCTATACAGTTCCTGTTGCAGTACTAACCTTCAAGGTGATCCAAGGTCGATGAATTTCATATAATTTCAAAGCCAATAAAATTATGTCACTTACTATTAGTGATTAATAGTAACCTTGGCACTATCTCTCACCGTTTCCGATATATGGCCAGTTTTCCCGTTTTTTCCGTTAAAAACGCACATTTTTATCACCCTCTCCAGTCAACCCCAAATTTAAAAATGTTTCCTTCACACTAGATGGCTGAAATTTTGCATGCCCGAGTTTAACACGCATGGCTAATTACTCGGGTATAAAATGTTTTCCCTACGACCTACCGTCTAGCCACAATACCTCAGTTACAGAGAGACGGACGGACAGACGACAGATAGCTGTAGCGCGTCAAAAATATGTCGGTTCAGTGCCGACATATTATGAGGCTGTCCGCCTAGCTATACAGAACCTTAAGCTTAACTCTCAGCAGGTAGACAGACGGACGGAGGGACGGACGGGCAAGACTTGTAATGCGGCTTGTTAGGACGTCCGAATTATAATCGCCCAGCGTGATAGTTTAAAGTTTTGAAAGGGTGAGTACAAACCGCATGTAGGCTGAAAGCGAAGTTTTTCCGTCGCAGTTTCGTTCAGCACTGCGTTGCTTTGTGATACGTTGAAAAATGTTTCCTGATTAATGCTCACATTGTAACTGCGCTGTCAGCGAACTCGTGTTTATATTATGTGCGCAGTCTGACAGAAGCTTTGCAATGTCGCTTTAGCATCAATATCAAACAATTGGTGCACTAAGCGCTACTGGATGCAAGCTGGCCAAGATGCAAGCAATCATTACCTGAAAAGCACACGCCATTAGTACTCACGGCAGTCTTGCTCTGCATGCTGTCAGCTCGCCTTTGAAGCATGCCATTGAGAATAATTTTGTGTATTTTGTTTGACAAAATCATTATTGTTGTTGTTTTTAGCTGACCGTACTTAAGTAACGGTTGAGCTATTGCCATGGTTGTCGTAGTCTCTCTCTGTCCGTCTGTCTGTCACGGATGTATTGTGGCTAAATGGTGCGAGATAGAGCCTAAGTTGCTATTGATCACTGATAGAAAGTCGCATATTAGCTGTCAAATGACATGTAAATCAATGACCTTGGATGACCTTGAAAAATCATAACGCACTATGGTATGCGGTATTGTGGCTAAACGGAAAGTCGTGATGGTACCGTCGGATAGGGCACTGGAACTTCCTATAGGCTGTCAATAGAAACTATGTCTCCATCTGCAGCGGTTTGGCCGCAGTTTTCATTGAAATGTTTCAAATTTTTAGTGGCCATATCTCAGAAACGGTGGGAAATAGGGCCAAGGTTACTATTAATCACTAATAGGAAGTGGCATACGCCCTTTCGGATAAGATGGAAATAGTCGACTTTGGTTACTTCAAGGTCACTGATAACTAGTACGGTCGGCTATCCTAGGCTGGGCTTATTGTTTGTCGTCGTTGTGAGTTGTGACCCGTAGTCGTTGGATGCACTTTTCTCGCCAATTTTCAAAAACTGTCGGCTGACGTTAAGAAATGTCACTGTGTAACAGAACTCAGAACTAAGGACTTGTATGCACATATACGAAGCAATGTTAACAAGGCCAGAAGATACAACACCGAAGCCTGTGTCATTAAGGCTAAATACAAAGTTAACATTCCTGGCTGGGGCGGTATTTTTTAAACTAAAATGATTACACTAATATCTACACGTCAGTATTTTTAGTGTAAAACATTATGAAGTAGTTTATTTTTGTTTTTCTCCTGAATAATTATAGTTGACGATAGATTGCATTGGCGTGATATCCCATTCACCGGGAGTTTGCCAACTATATTCCAGAATCCGATGGACTGTAGTTGGAGTATTTTGTCACACCACTTGAGTAGGTTTTAAGCTCTCCACGGTCGCCAAGAACAGTTTAACACGTGAGTATCTGTGTTGCAGATTTTCTCGGATTCGAAGAAGGCATGAACAAAAAGGAGTTCTTGAAAAGCAAATGTCACCAGTTGCTGTTTGGCTGGGAGTGCTGTTCGTGCTGGTATAAGTTCGCGCACGTCATCGAGCTGTTTATCATGGACGCTTTCGTCGACCTGTTTATCACGCTGTGCATCGTCATCAATACTGCCTTCATGGCGATGGAGCAAGATGGCATGGATCACCACATGGAAACTACCCTCAGATACGGCAACTACGTGAGTAGTAAAATTAGCGTTGAGGCAGGGGAGAAGGGAAAAAATCGGCTCTCTAAATTTTGCGCTGTCGCAAAATTATCGGAAATTCTTTGTCGATAATTTTTCGTCCAAGAATGCAACATTTTGCGCTTACAAAAACTGCAGTTTTGGGGACATCGCTGCGTGTACAAAGCAACGTAGGCCTAAATGAACTGACACCGAACTGAGATAATTATGTCAGTGCAATTAAGTTCAGCTCATTTCAGTCCGTGTCATTTCCGTCGCTGTGTACACCCTTTGCAAACACGCAGTAGCTTTTCCGCTGACTGACGTCGTCAGTCTTCAGGGGCACATTGAATTTTCAGTCGTAAGAGGGAGGGGGCGTTTTGTGAGATAACGATTAAGCCTATATTATATATATTATTGAAATTCTGTAAATACGTTATTTCCTTAATTATTTTATTTATAATAATAACATAAATCAACAGAAATTATGCAATTTTAACAGCAGTTTGATCCAGCTATTTAGAATGTTTTTGTCAACTAGTGTTTTTAAGAAATACCAGGTAGTTCAGTCTTTGTCAATGGTGCTACATATTTAGTTTTATTCCTGTTTTGTGGGCTATCTTTTATGCCTGTACTGCGTTTTACCTACGCATATTTATTCAGCGTAGGCTATTCATAAAAATTATCATATCAGTGTATTAGCGTAACGTTGCTGCTATTTTACTGGTGTTCAGGTGTTCACGTGCATTTTCACGGTCGAAGCGATTTTCAAGATCATTGCGCTTGGTCTGTACAAATACCTTGAGGACAAGTGGAGTTGCTTCGATCTCGTAATCGTCATTCTGAGTCTGATCGAGCTCGGCCTGCAGAACGTCAAGGGTCTTTCAATCCTGAGATCCTTTCGTCTGGTCAGTGTGACACATGTTTGGCTTTCGAATTGTTGGCTGTATTTGGTCAAACGTCAATAGCATAATAAAAGCCAAAACCCTATAAAATAAATTCACATTAATAAATTTAAAGTTTATGAGCGAAATAAAGACGCTTAAGACTATGTCGTTTCAAGACGACTCTCATTGTGATTAGCAAGAACAGGTTGACTTGCAGCGTACGTGAGAGTTACTGTCGTAGACACGTTCGCCGTGCAGTCGATGGTTTGATAGTGTGATACCCCGTTTACACGATCAAGCTGGCTCGACGAGCTGGCTCTAGTTAGCTGGACGAGCCAGCTGAATGTTTGCTCGATCGTGTAAACGGGCTATACGGTTGGGACGTTGGACTTGCTATCGCGAGAACGTCGATTCAACTCCCAGTCGAGTCGCTATCAAGTACCCACCACTTTGATGGATAAACAATCTATGTATATAACCAACACCAAAGTCAACTCAGCTTGCCATCCCTCCGGGGTATAGTTAAATCGAGTACCGGCCTGTCTGGCTTGGGTTAAGGCGGTGCGCGATCGTTCACCTGTGCCGGGTGTCAGGTAAAACTGCGTGATCTTATATGGCAGGTGACGCTCCGTAGCTTTAAGATGGGGTTCGCATGAAAAGCTATTTCTTTTGAACCTGTACGTCTTAAACCTAAATTTTCTGAGTCTTTGTGGTTTAGTTGCGGGTGTTCAAGTTGGCCAAGTCGTGGCCGACGTTGAACCTTCTCATTGGTATCATCGGTCGTACGATGGGCGCGCTGGGCAACCTGTGCTTCGTGCTGGCTATCATCATTTTCATCTTCGCCGTCATGGGCATGCAGGTGCAGTGATCGCCAGCTAATTGAAAAATTGATTAAGCTGTTAGTTATCAACCACCTACTTTTGAATGAAGTTAACAAAACTGATAGTTTTTAATTAAATTAATTTGCAACTATTTCAGGGGTAAGTCGCTGCAGCATTGTCGACAAATGCTGTTGATATTGGCTACAAGTAAACTGCCAGTTTGAAAAAAATGTTAACACTTTGAAGGCGTGAAAAGTAAAATACATGAATAAAAAGGTTTTGTGAATTTATTTCCATCCCCTTTCGCGACAGCCGTTACTTTTATTTCACTGCAGTCAATTGATGGTCATGAGCTACAATGGGCGAAAAGCATTCGCTACCTTGGTGCTTATATAGTGGCAGCCAAAGTTTTTACTTGCTCTTTGGATAATGCTAAACGGTCTTTTTATACCCCGGGAACATAGAAATTCTGGCTTGAAAACCGGCGGGGCGCTAGTCCTTCACCAGTCCTCACCCAGGCATAAAGGTAGCGGTCAACGGCTTCTTCTTCGAAGAAGGCGGATGAACTGCGCCTCGTTGGTGCGATGGTCGAACACCAGCGGGAAGCCTCT
>Ga0209367_1007945_pt1 | contig 14570 bp, 11 predicted proteins | sample WorMetLIZISLAND2_FD_187412 | JGI IMG/M metagenome (GOLD analysis project Ga0209367, IMG submission 187412) | Marine gutless worms symbiont microbial communities from Max Planck institute for Marine Microbiology, Germany - Olavius geniculatus... ... | reverse complement strand
ATGTGTTTGAGGTAGCTCGGCAGACAAGTCAGCAGCGTGTAGTAGCCCCAGTTGTTAGTGAAGTGAGCAATGGCAACCGCCCAGACTGGAGGTGACTTGGCGATCGACAGCCACGGAACCTTCAGTGTTCCCGCCTGTACGATACAAAACACCCGCACACACCGGCTGTAATTACTGCAGATGGGAATCGAACCGAACTCGAACCTAAAAAATCGAACCCACATTTTGGACAAAATCGAACCAAACCCGTGCGCTCAGTGAAACACAGAGAAAGCATAACAAATTTTCCGATGATTACCTCCGCCAAAGTAAAAAGTTATACCACAGAGTCTATCAGATGGATTGAAATATGGAAGATTGGATAAGTAGAAAACCTATGGACAGATTTTGGTGAAATTTCGTACGGCTCAGTGAGGAACTGTTCGATGGCGATTCAGAGTGCGTGTAAATACTACGTAAGTCATTTTCACTATTCTTTAATTTGCAGCGTAGCGTATCTTAGCTCATCAGGAAGTCACAAACGGATTTCGATGAAATTTTACCGAGGCCTATCAACCGTTCACATTTCAGCTTAATTCAGAAAAAATATTGCTCCAGTAAGATAGCGCAATGGCGTCGAGCCCCTGGGCGTACTGTTTAATCACAACACAAAACGTTAAAAACAGACAACAGATGACAGAGAGTCCGGTGGCTTGGTAATGTAATGGTTAAGACGTCGGACTTGCAATCGCAAGGTCGTTGGTTCAACTCATGGTCTGGTCCCTTTCAAGTTAACTACCTGGATGGGTGACTGTCTGCGGACATGTAACCCATTTCCGTATATAACCAACAGCAAGGTCAACTCAACCTTAAATCCCTCCGGGGTAGATAAATCGAGTACTGACTGGTATGTTTGGCTGGGGTTACGGCGGAACGCACTTACCTATGTCAGGTGGCAGGTAACACTTAAAATAAACAAGAAATTTGAGCTAATGCTCACGAGACGCGCGAAAGCCTATAGCAGTTCCGGTTCAGTAGTTTAGCTAAAATTGGGGTGTTCACGCTAAGTTAATATACAAATACCAAATTCTCTATCTGGATCGCATAACGGTAGTTCCGTGGCGCCACCTTGTGAATGATATAGACTTGTGTCGCAGCTCGAAATTGCCCAAAAAAATCCATAAACCCCCTATTTTGGCGTTCAAGGTCATTCAAGGTCATTGAATTCGGCGCCAATCGAGAGCCAGTGTACGACTTCCTATAAGTGATTAATAGTAACCTAGGCCCTATCTCGCACCGTTACTGAAATTTATGTAAAAAAAACTGTTCAGTTTATATACAGTGTAAGGGTGACGTCGTGGTTGTAGATATAAAACAGCACAAATCACAATTTAAAAATTCAAACTTTACCATTACACAGTCAGCAAAGTTCTTCTGACATTGTGATGTTTGAATTTTTAAATTGTGATTTGTGCTGTTTTATGTCTACAACCACGACGTCACCCTTACACTGTATATAAACTGAACAGTTTTTACATAAATATTTGCAGTTTTATTACCGTTGGAAGTAATCTAGATTAGTTAATTATAGCAATGTTAGAAAATGTAGAAATGTTTCTTGTTGCTAGATAATAACGATTTTTCGTATACTTAACGCACAATTTTTGCGGGGGTGCATATGTGCGCTTTTGAATAATTGCGCACTGCCCATACCAAAATAAACCGATCTTGAAAACACCCCATCTGATGCAAAAATCTTCGATATATCTCTTACGTAAACCGAGTTGTAACCCATTATGTCCCAAATTTTGTTGCCATGGCAACGAGGGTTGCTCGGGGAAAAATTCGCGTGGCATCATTCGATGGCCTATCCCCGAAAACCCCCCTATAGACGCAAAAGTTTGCAGATATTTTTTACATAAGTCGAGTTATAGCCAATTTTGTCCCAAATTTCGTTGCCATGGCAACAGGGGTCGCCAGGAGAGAAATTTAAATGACAACATCAGATAGCCCGGCCCCGAAAATATAGGGGTAGGTGCAAACAGCAGGCAATTATCTTTTACAGGGGCCGAGTTATAGCCAATTTTATCCCAAAATTTGTTGCCATGGCAACAGGGGTTGGCAGGGGAAAAATTTAAATGACACCATCGGATAGCGTGGGCCCGAAAATAGGGGGGTAGGTGCAAACGGCGTGCAATTTTCTTTTAAGGGGGCCGAGTTATCGCCCATTTTGTCCCAAATTTCGTTGCCATGGCGACGGGGGTCGATCATGGGTAAATATAAATGACACCGTTAAATTGGCCGACCACGAAAACCATACCCTAGAACCAAAAATTACGACTTTATCTTATACATAGCCAAAGTTATGACAGTTTAAAGCATTATCTAATTTTTCCCATAGGCGCCATTGTAATTTTTCATATTTTTGTGAAAAAGTAGGTGAAAATGTTGAATTTAAATTTTGTAACCCCCAAAAGGCACTTCCTTGCGCGAAACCGCGTCATACGAGCCATCGTGCGTTAAAATCAGTTCAGTCGTTGTTTCTGTAGAGGACGGCAAGAAAAAAAGGAAAGGGAAGGCACAAAAAGTCACGCAAGCGTTATATTTCACCTATTCGTGGGGAAGCCCCCCGTTAACCGATTTTCACCAAATTTTGCACATCAGGAGATATGCTGGACGTAATCATCTGTGCAAATTTTGGTGTGGAAAAAATTAAGGGGTTTGGGAAATACGAGGGGTCAAATTTTTGAGTTTCCCATTGAAATGGCTGGACACCCTTACAACAGTGCTGCGCTACCGCGCAGCCTGTGATACAGGGACTTATTGGCCAAAAATCGCAAATTTTGCCCACCCCCTCTCATTTAGTGCCTTCGTTTGGGGTGACCTTCTTCGAATTTATGGAAAAGCTTTACGGTTCCTGAAACTAGAGTCTTCCGGGCAGCCGACGGTGAAAATTTGGTGATCCTAGCTTGCACCGTTTTTGACTGATCCACCCGTCTGACGGACAGACGGACAGACAGACAGACAGACAGACAGAATTGCGATGGCTAAGACGCGCTGAAAGCAGTAGCTGCTTTCGCGCGTAAAAAGATAAAGATCGTCAATTTGTATAGTGCATCGTCGCGTATACACGCCTCTAATGTGCTTTCGTCACTGATCAGAGCCGCCTGCCGCACGGCCACTGTGTGCAGCCTGCAGACACAGGCTAGTGCAGCGGCCAGGCCAGGCAGCCCTAGTCAGTTGTACCAAGGTCCCCACCTTCTGTAACCCATATAATGGGTTACTACTTATTTAACCCTGGAGGGATGGCAGGCTGAGTTGGCCTTGTTGGTTGAGTGATAGCGGACACTTTACCAACAATGTGGTCACACGGTCATCCATCAGTCTAGCGCAGGATAGGGAAAGTTCGCCGGCCAGGACCGACGTTCTAACCACCATGCTACGCCACCAACACTGTGGGATCCCATATGGCAGGTGAGGCTCTGTAGCTCTGAGATGGATATCCTATGAAAAGATATACCATGTAATCATTAACCACAACGATGGGCTGCTGACCCTTGATGCCATCAGTCCCTGTGACAGTTGAATGTAGTCTCGTTCCTTGGGGTCGATGCGTGGGTGCTTGGCCGGAGTGTCGGCGATCAGAAACAACCACAGCACCGACCAAATCACTCCCAGAGCACCTACAACAAACCACCAGTGTACTATTATTATAATAATGCACTGCCACGAAAACACCAAGAACCCCATCCCTTGCTCTCGGCTTTCGGCCTCGCCTTTCGGCTCTTCGGGCCTCAAAGTGCACCCCTTCAACTCCAATCTCTGGCCATACGCCTAAGCATATAGTGCCCAACTTCGGAAAAACAATTTTCACTAATGATATCATCGCCAGTCACTATTTGTACAATATGCAACGTATTACGGGCGGCGCTAGGAATGTGAAGCTGAGGGTAGCGGCGTCAAGGGCCAGGGCACAGGGGGCAATAAGTTTTTTTGTGTTTAGGCCAAATGTCGACCTTATTCAGTTGTTGCGTGCATAAAAAAGATGTAGCGGGGGTCAGGGGATCAGGGAAGCAAAGCTCCCCTGAAGCTGAAACACTTTTAGCTTTTGGACGTGCCATGGAAACTGCAAATTTGCCTGCTTTTTAATATTTAAAAACCGAACAAAACACACAAATATATGTATTTTCTTGCTAAAATGACGTTTAATAATTCACGCGTTGGCATGATAAAATGCCCACTCCCAGAGGGCATTTTATCATCATCAAATTTTTTCCTGGGGAGCAGCTAAGGAAAGCAAAGGAAAGGGGCACGGAGCAGCTGCCCCGTTCCCCCCCCCCTTTGCCGCCGCCCATGCAATGTATTTAACATATTTTATCTTAATCAGAACGTATTCTGCTCAAGCGGGCCCCTGCATGAATATTCATGCCAATTATGATGATTATGACGATGATGATGATAACCACGATATAGTTATTTTGACGGTGGAGTGACTGACCGAAGACGTAGAAGACAGAGTCCCAGTTAACGTAGTGACACAGCACTCCGGATATCGGCATTGTTACCACTATACCGATCTGCGCACCTACACACATCACAACCGTAGTTCGATTCATTCCTACGATACGTACGTTATTTTGAATCACAAGCGTGTATGATATCAACGAGGTACAGACAGAACCTTCTTACGACTAAAAAAACCCCTGCGACGACATCAGATACCCTATGCGAGGTGCTGTCAGTTGCTTGGCTACTGGCGCCCGGAAATATAACAAAACATAGGTTTAATCAAACTCCATTAACATGAAAAGTTTTAATGAATTTACCGCATACCAAGAAACGTGAACCTGAGGCGCGGCATGCAAATCGATTTCATATAAAACGTGTGGCGACATGTATGACAGCGGGTTAGCAAAAGCTGCTAATACTGATCTTAACTGTTTTCCACATAGGGGGGTATTGTCGTAAAAGAGTTTAGTCGAAGCGTCATTTGTCACATGGGATCACACAGTGTTATCTGCCACCCGACACAGGTGAACGTGTCCGCCATAACCCCAGTCGGCAGGCCAGTACTCAATTTACTTACCACGAAAAGATGGACAGCTAAGTTGACCTTGATGTTGGTTATATGCCTGTCCACAGACAGTCACCCACCCAAGTAATAACGATCTGATAGCGACCCGTTTGGAAAACGAACACACGGCCTCTCGATCGTAAGTCAGATACCCTACTGAAATAGAGACTTAATTGCAATAGGCCTACTGCAATATTAACAACCCTGATAGAAAGCGACGCAGAACTGGCGTTGTACCTGCGTAAACGAACGTAACCATCTTGCTGCGTTCCTGCGGCGGCGCCCACTTTGAAAACATCGCGTGCATCGACGGGTACGTCACACCCTGCAAGACACGAAAACACCACACAATACTGCTAAAATATTATATTTTATAACAAAGTTATGATACAATGGCTGATGCGAGCACGCATCGCAACCATGCAATATTTGATCAACATGTAATATAGGGAAGGGGAAAATGTGCGGGTGTCGCAGAAACGAAAGAGTGAAACGTTTGACGCAGGAAGCGTCAAAGAGGAAACATCCGGAGAGGATATGCCTACATGAAATGTGCCCAGCGGGGGATATGTCCTACAGCTGCATGGCGAGCTTGAAGCGCGAGCCTGTAACAGGGCCCACAGGGGTCTGAGATAGAGCCCCTAAAGGGATCAAGGAGCAGCGCTTTGGTTGGGATCAGAAACCAAAGCCCCCTGTGCTCAAAACGTTTTGTCCAGTTTCGTACAACAAGTAATTTGAGAAAAGCTCATGAGACGCGCGACAGCCTTAGCAGTTATTATTCGCAGGTTGTCTTGATTTAACTCTATCCATTTTGACGCAATTCACTCTTGAAATCTACGTCGCAGCCACAAATTGGAAAAAACACTAAAACCCCTATTTTTGAAATTCAAGGTTATTCAAGGTCATCGACGTTGACAGCAATAAAAAGCCTGTTATTAGTGCTTGTTATGATAAGCGGCATGTCTGTGTCTATCTGCAACCATGTTCACGCTACACGTGATAATTGCGGTAAAATAACCACTTTTTAGGGGGGTAGCTGTCTTTGACGCCTGCCTGCGCCGGCCTCCTTGAACCTAGGGGGTCGGGACTTGAACTACTAAAATCTACGTTGAATGCTGAAAATTTCATATGCAGGTTGTCTTGGTCTATCTCCAGCCATTTAGTCGCAATTCAGTGTTGAAATGTGCGTTGCATCCAAAAATTGCGAAAAATTCACTAAAAACCTCTCTTTAAGGAGTTCAAGGTCGTTCAAGGTCATCGATGTTCATGAATCCAAAAAGCCTGTCACCAGCGCTTGTTATGATGTGCAGCATCTATGTACCTATCTGCAACCGTTCTCACATTATTCGAGCCAATAACAGCAAAATGACGTCTTTTTAGGGGGTACCCCTCTTCGACGCCCTCGTTCGAGGAGAACCCCTGCACCCAGTAGCACGAAATTTTGTCACGATAAACTGCCCAGATTTTTGATTTTGACCCTTAATTCCAGCAAAATGGAAAATTTTTAGCCGCCAATATTGTATAGGCCTACTTTTAAAAGATTTTTTACCAACAAAAAAAGAAAATTCTCTCCTCTCTCTCCTCCCTTTCCCTTCCCTCCACGACGCCGCTGATGACGTACCTCGCCGATGCCTTCGAGGATTCGAACTACCATAATGGCGGGGAAGTCTCCGAGGCGGACGAGGACGGGCGTCAAGATGGTCAGCGCGGCCGTCCAGAAAATTCCGAACAGCAACAGGCGCTTGCCGCCGAACCGCTGCGCCAGCATGCCGCCGGGGATCTGCGTTGTCACGTAGCCGTAGAAGAACGCCGCTAACACTTGACCTTGCAGCTTCTCGTTCCAGTTGAAGTCACCCGACTAAAACACAAACTCATACTGTTGTGACCTCGCCAGCTATATATTAGTATTTAGTAATAGCGTCTAGGACATCCTTCTCTCTACCCCGGCGAACAACAGTACTGCCACCTGGACAACTGCCCACAAGGAAAATGTCGAGCCCACTTCTTTCGTCATAATTTATGTCGTCGACTGGCAAAGTTCACACAATCGTTTTGTTCGATTGGCCTATTAAAAGTGATTTAAATGCACATTGTGACAAACATATTCAACAAAGTTATTTGAGCGCTTACAGTGACAACTCTACCTTGGGCGAGACTTGACAGTCCAGTGGGGAGTGGGGACTCTAGTCTCAGAGATCAGTATAGGGCCTATACTGACGTGGTAATCGCCGGTCTTGTGCTGATCTGCGAGTTTGTTGCCGCAGTTGTCGACGGCGTCCTCGGAGACGTTCTCATGCATGTGCGAAGGTGCCGTGTGGTTCACCATGTCGACGACTGCGACGCTCAGGTTCACGCGCAGGCAGTAGATGTTCAGGAAGCCGAAGAACGCCAACAGAGACAGGACAAGTCTGCACGACGGGAACTCTACGCAGTCACGCCAGCGCAGTTGCCGGCGGCTTAAGCCTCGGGCTCGATTCACGGACACTGTCATAAGATTATTTTATGCTAAGATACGTCTTAAGACCACCGCGAGACAAAATCATCTTACGGCATGTCTTAAGTGAGTTCACAAAATTTGTTTACGATGATCATAAGATTTGTCACAAAATTGCAAGACATGTCTTAAGATATGCCGTAAGTGTTCTGCGAATTGGACCATTGTCTGGAGTTTGCAACGATGTCTTAAGATTATCTCAAGATCATCTGTGAATCGGGTCCCCGGTCCATCCAGCGCAACGTACGCAACGTACGCAACGCAACGAACGCAAGAAAGTATACGCAACAAACGCAACGGACGCAGCTAACGCAAGCGACGCAACTGCCAAAACGCACAGAAAATAGCGGTGTCTATTTTTGCGTTGCGTCCGCTGCGTACGTTGCGTGCGTTGCGTTAGATAGACCAGGCTAAGCATCAACACAACGCAAATTGTAAAGCGTTTTTAGCCATGAGTTTGACTCACGCAAGAAACGGCACAGCGTCCGTTGGAAAAATGCAACATTCTGCCTTCAACGTTTATAACCCACGATGCTGCTACTCGAATGGATGACTGCGGATAGGTAAACCATCTCGGTGTATAACCAACCACCCAGGTCAACTCAGCCTTTCATCCCTCCGGGATATGTGAATCGAGTACCGACCTGTCTGGCTGGGTTTAAGGTGGGGCGCGTTTACCTGTGTGCATGGGGTGGCAGGTAGGTTTTCTACGAAAAGCTGTAGATGCCTTTAACCTTCAATTTAGCTCAAAAACGGAAAGACGTAGGGCCTAGAATAACCGAAATAGGCCTATGCATGAACGTTCCCAGGGCAAGTAGCAAGTACCGGACCTTTACGTTTTACCCTTTACCTTTAAAACTCAATGGATGGCCGCATAGTAGTGCGTTGAGCAACGTACTGATTCCTTTAGGCTCTTCCAGAACATCTCCAACGGAGCTCATTCGTTTTCGAATGTTATCGCTGTGTCGCTTGGACATGCGGTTGAACGCGCCCGGGTGGTGGTCGTGCCACGTTTGTTCCGCGTGGTCGTCGTCAGGCTCGTTGCTCTTCTTGCCCCATGATATACCCCACTTCTTCTTCGGCCGTGTCGCCGGAGCATCTACCAACCAACAAAGCTGTTGGCACTATACACTGTGTTTCAGAGAAAAACCGTAAAACGTCGCACTTGTCCTGTCTTCGCCAGACAGTAACCAATTCTTTCACTGCACACTCTGTAGACAATTTGCAATAGTTATAATACTATACAGATCGTACAGATCATTCATCGCGATCTTGGTCTAAAGTGTCTTGTTTGTTTACCAACGCGCTTGTTTTCTGTTAGTGTTATTTTTCCCCTATATTTATATTTGACAAGTTATTGTAGCGGTGCAGTTAAGGTGCGGTGAGCCTGTTGTACACGGCATGCTCTATACCACAAATTCGCAAAAAATAAAAGCAAGTGGAGTGTGAGCCTAAAAGCGTGTACAGAGTGACAGAAACAAACTACAATAAAATTGGCTGAAATCTCAGTTTAGTTTAGTTCAGTTGCATGTCACGGACTGTACAAAGCGAACGAACTGGCAGTTCAGTAACTTAGTTCATCTTAGTTCGGTTCAGTTTATAGTTCGCGAAGTGTATCTAATAAGCGAGTTCAGTTCAGTTCAGTTTATTTCGATCTGCCGCTCTGTACACGTCTGAAAAGCAGGGCTGCCGTGGCAGCTGGATTTCAATTCCCATACCCGTCTTACACCCACAGAAAACCTGTGGGAATTCCCATAGAATTCCCACAGGTTCCTCGCATCTTTTCGTTAAATGCATGTTTTTGCTGTTTTTCGTGACATTGCATATTCTATGCGCAGTGATTCTTTTGTTTTCCGTTGTAGAAGACAAACCTATTCATAAGCGTGGTGGGCTCCACGCTATAGGCCTACTGCTGTTTATTGAATTAGTCCCTCCTCCTAACACCAACAAAACTCGGTTAAACTTTTGACACAACTCAGCACATGTTGTGAAGTACAGAAACAGATGAGTTGTGGCAATGATAGGCGGGGGGCAAAGCATTTTGTCTGTGATGTGCGTTTTATGAAACACAAATTAATTTCATAAGCTTATTAATGGAAGGTCAGTCTGCCTAGCCAGAGAAGTTACAAGAACACTAGCAGTTGTCACTAGTTGCTGTACCAATAGTGTTAAATTCGTAAAAGTAACGCGTGGGATGCCCGGCTATGGCTGCTGGCTGGACGACGTAACTCTGATTGGGACACCATGCTGCAGCGACGGCGACATACCGGCCAGCGGCTTGGGGCTCTCGTTTGCACTTAGCCTACATTCACATCTATTCAAAAATTCCCACAGAGTTTCCACAGAACCCATGGGAATTCAGCACAGTTCCCATATTCATCCCATACCCATACCCATGGGAATTCTCATACCCACGGCAGCTCTGCTGAAAAGTGAATACCCTGATCGTCGCGTACCTGCTGGTGCGGTCGCCATGTGTCTTGAGTAGACTAGGCAAACGTGCCTTTACGTTTGTCTTGACATCGAAAAGTCTGCTTGTGCAGTAACTCAGCTCAGCTGATCTCGTGTTCACCTTCAGTCTTCTCTGAACGCGTCGTGACGCCCTAACCAGCTGAGCGCTTCCATCGACGCCTGTGGGTGTTGTGGCTAAGGACGAACAAACTTTTACCAGCCAGATAGACCACGACTGTCCCGTTGTTGTTCAGAAACTCATCCGGATCGCTTTTCTCACATCAGCAGCGACGATGTAGGTTACAAAAGTTGGGATGCAATTTTTCGACAAAATTAACTGCGGATTTCAGACAGAAAAAAAGATAGGTGCTCAATATTTTGATTTCGCTCCTAAACGCCACAAAAATGAAACATTTTAAATTAAACGAAAATTTTCTGACAAAAAATGTTCCGACAGGCAGAAATTGACAGAAAAACCACTGCCCCCTCACACGACGCCACTATGTACATTATAGTAGTCATTTCCACAAACGTTTATTCTGCTTTACTGGGAAAACTATAGGAATTACTGGTAAAAAGCCTTTCTCAGAAAACACTCGAGGGAAGCAAGTCTTAAATGAAGTTAAAAATCAACTAATATTAAGTTTTTGGACTCATTTTTTGTCAACAGCTAAATTGTCAGTTTTGGTACGTGACAACTTTCGTTAACATTACATAGTTCATAAAAAAGTAAAATGGATTTTGTGGCTACAATGTAAATATAAGTAACTGCTGTCAGAAATTCAGTGTTCGAAAATCCGTCGCATTTTATTGAGTCTTTTGAGTGTTATAACCTTCATTTCACAGTAGGGCACGCTACACAATTATTTGTCCTCATTTTAACACTGTTTAGATTTCTTAATTTATTTAGTTCTGTAATTAATTCTCTCCTCACACCTCTCGAGTTTAGATTCGTCGCTAGCCAGAAAAATTCAACTAACTTGGTCAGTAATATGCTTAACCCTGAATTTATCAATAAATGCTACTTCGGGCATACATATGGTGACAATCCCGAGGACTGTTTAATAATACTCAATTAGTAACAAAATGCGTACAAAAACTTCTGATCTGAACAACGTCGCATCGAATATTTACACCGTAGCGTCACTATGACGTCATAGCTACCATAGCTACCGTCAAAATACAACTAGGAAGTAATGCAGCGCCGTAAGTAAATAAGACAGAAAGTTAACGAACTGACAACTGAGAGACTGTGAGACAGAATTAACAGTCTCAGTGAGAAGAGAAAGAGAAAACGGAACGTGGACATTGAAAAAATTTGGATATCATGTTGAGAATTGCCAACATAACACAAAAAACTTACTTTGATCACATGGTGCAAATGAGTGAGGAAAGGTACCCGACTACATCATATTGTATGCTCCTGTATAGGCAAGTCGAAAAAGCAGACCGGGTAGAAGACCTAAATAGAAGATCGACAACATCCAAGACTGGCCGAGATGGGAGACTCGAGGGCTTTCTGAAGTTGCAGCGTTTGTCGAAATCGATGGGATGGTATATAGGCCTACCTCTTACATAGCGGGTAATATTAAATTAATATAGGAAAGCTTACAGTAATAAATTTATATTTAAAACTAAAAAACAGTCGTAGTTCGCAGGTACCTCCTCCAAGGCAAAGCTATTCGCCAGGTGGCGTCACCATCTTCCCTTTGCCAGCGGTTCCCTTATGCCTCCTAACGCAATGGTAACGAAAATTTCAAAGTAATCCAGAATCCAGGATTCCTGCCGGATCACGCCCAAAACTGAATCGTTGGTAGCTTGTGCCATGTCCAACATACCCTCGAAATTTCAGAAAGATCCGTCCATAACTTTTCGAGTTATCTTGCTCACACACAGACAAACAGACAAACAAAGTCCGACAAAAACATAACCTCCTTGGCGGAGGTAAGTATATGCAACTTAAAAATTAAATTATGAGCCCATATTGCAAATGTGCAGTTTTATTTTAAAACGAAACTCAAAATGCTTCAAACTCTCAAAATCGGTTGCAGGAGCTCAGAAAATTAACATCGAAGTCATGAAACGAGATTAAAAAAGAAGAGAGATGTGAATCAATCAATCCGGCTTTGGTCGACCGGTAAATCGAATCTTTAGCACGATGTGTCGTTTGAAGTCTGTCTTTCGTCGTTTGTAACGCATGTATTGTAGCTAAACGATACGTCGTAAAAGGTCGGCGATATGATAATGACGATGACGAGATCTCATAGCCTGTCAACAGTAGCCAAGTCTTTATCTGCGGCGGTTTGGCCGCAATTTGGAATGCAAAGTTGCTGTCTGCAGCCAATCACCCACGTGTGTCAAATTAAACCTACCACATCGTTTCTAGCGTTGGTTGTGGCGTTCGATATAGCAGCGTCACGATAGCGTTTATAAGACTGTAGTCACTGTGGGAAATCGCTTTCTTTGCGCGACCGGAAATCGAACGCTGGCCTTCGGAATTCGAATGTAAGCGGTACGGTCGGCCCACATTAGCGACAGTTTGGCTTCTTGTTATTTCACACACAGGTCATGGATAGAGCTGCTATACCACGGATTTCTATTTCTAACAATCAGAAATCCGTGAGCTATACGTTCTCCGCTTTTGAAGTCCTAGGCCTGTTCGGTTATACACTATATGTTTACGGCTTATAACAACTAACGCATCACTTAGGCTTACGCTTACTTTTTTGTAAACCTAGGCTACTAGATGAGGGAATTAAGCTATTTTTTAATACTCTATAACCATAACTATACATGTATCTTTGCAGTTAACAGATGGTAAGCTTATACATTTTTTCGCGAAGTAAAGTGATCGGAATGCAATGATCTGTTCAAGAATCAAGAGACATTCCAAGCGACAGAGAGTGAAAAAAACAAACATCATAATATTCCAGCACGATAACAATCCATTGACTATATATTCAGTAAAGATCACTATCAACTCGTAATGAATAAACACTACAGCGCGGTGGTCGAAATTAGGCACAGAGATCTTTTTGTAAGCTTAATATAACGACACATATCAATAACGCTGGAAAAAACTGCAAAACTACCCAGGTTTGATTGAATTATACAATAGGAAAACTGATAACAACAAAACTCTCTAACACGTCGTTCGTAAAATTTCAGCTCGTAATACCCGTATAGCCGCGGACCCTGCTGCGGAGACTCCCTATTGTCTTACCTCAGTTGAAGTTCAAAAAATTTCCGAAAAAATATGCTCGACCACAAAAATTCACGTAACGACTTCGTGTCCATCAAAGGTTAACGTCATTAAATTTGCTATGATTAGGCGGCATCACTGCGGTTCGACCAGCCTCAAATTGCAATGCAAATTTCGATTAGTTTCCGAACTTCCAACCCGCACACCTTTCCTTCTGTGGGGACCGAAACCCTTTTTTAATACAGCGTTATAATCGGGGGCCACACAACTATGTGTGACAGACAGACAAACCACGAGAAGCATCTGTCGCTATATCGCTTACGCTTTAATTTGGCGATGCCGCCTAAAACGATATTATACAAAACATGCATAAAAGTAGCGCTACCTATGAAAATATACATATAATAATGAGCATGATTATAGGCCTAATGTACAATATTATTTCCTCCTCGATCGTCCAAATATCGCGTACAATGCAACGACATCATTCAGAAAATTAACATAAAATTTAACTGATTATTACAATATATTAATATACCCTATGAACAATCCTCTGCAGGCTTTGCTGCTTCATACACAACAATACGCAAACGCATATTTACAAAAAAAGATATACTTGGTGATAGTTATTGTACGTCCAAATCTAAATATTCTCCACGGAGATATAGAAGGAAACGTGAGTGGGTGTTTTTTCTGAACACAGTGCGCGTTCTGAAATGCCGCGACGCTTCGCTATACATCCGATACAGTTTTCGTTTACTCGCCTTTCTACGCCTACATCGGTACACCCCTACTCTCAACCCAGCTTTATAACAACAGCCGGAATCAAACGCGCTACGCACAGTACACAGCAAACGCAAGTCAGACAAAATAATATTGTCACTCGCATACTCTTCTACAACCTTTATTATAGCGCACAAAACTGTCCAGTCTGGCCAATGTTAAGCGTCACCATTCAGGGTCGCATTAAGACTCAACTGTTAACACCCACAAACTTCTGTTACGTTGAATCACAGGCTGAACGGTAGTTCAAGCCCTGTGTTAACGGCGACTTCTCTTTCTTATGGGAAAGCCAAAAATTCGACCCCCCACAGAATCAAAACCCCTGATCCGATTAAGATAAAATTTGGCACGGTTGATTACGTCGGCGAGGGGACCCGTCATGCAAAATTTTATGCAAATCCCTCCAAGGGGGGCTTCCCGGCAAATGGGTGAAATATACGCAAATTTTTTTACAGCTGTACATATACCTTTTTTTCAGAAACTCACCTACAGGTCAGACCCTTCGGCGGATTTTTGCGCGCGATGGCTCAAACGACGCGGTCTCGCGCAAGGATGTGCCTTTTGGGGGTTAAAAAATTTGAAATTAA
>Ga0209367_1007943_pt1 | contig 14572 bp, 9 predicted proteins | sample WorMetLIZISLAND2_FD_187412 | JGI IMG/M metagenome (GOLD analysis project Ga0209367, IMG submission 187412) | Marine gutless worms symbiont microbial communities from Max Planck institute for Marine Microbiology, Germany - Olavius geniculatus... ... | reverse complement strand
AGACAAAACAGACGGACTTTGAGTCGTTAAATTTGTTGATCCCTGGTATCCATGACGACGCCAGCAGACAACGTTGGTGCTAGTGTTGGGTCATTTTAAATTATTATTGTGGTTTGTCAAAAATGTTTTTTACATAAATTATTATGTTATGCTTGTTCAGTATAGACTGGCATTGAGTAGAGTTCACTGCTAACTTAATCGTATCTAGCTTTCTTTGCAGACCATGATCCTCTGCGCCAGTGGAATGAATCTTAAGCCATGTGAGGAATTTACATCACACAGAGTAAGGTCAGATCAGCAGTCGTGTATACTTCCAAAATTCAACTCAAAATATTCACAGTCATACTCCTATATAGTTGTACTAGTATAGTTGACTTACTTGTACAAAATTTTAGACTTGCTGCAAGTTGACATTCACTGATACTGATCTACTTTCAGAAATTTCTGTTTTGTTGCTACCAGTTCAATGTTGTTGAAACAGATGAACTCATATGCGCACAAAACATGCTGGTCATTCTAGCCAACCCCATCTTTGGAATTAAAATGCAGATTCCTGTATTCGAACTACACCCCAAAACATAGCTTTGCTGCATTAACTGGCGAAATTTACAGGCAAAATTTAAAATATGAGCACCCACAATTCTCTCTGTTGGAAATGCCTAGATGTCTGACAACTATCCATGACTAAAAATAGGGACTGGAAGCTTTAGTTAACACCACAAACACGCAACACAACAATGACAAAATGAAAACTGTTTTCACACACCGAATCTTGCAACTGAAATTTCACCATGCATGCATGTAATAATTAAACGTGACAACAACGTTTTGCAGATACAGTTGCTCAGTTGTATAAGTAGGAATGAAGATGTATTATTTCCTGATTTAGCAAGGTCAAAAAATGATATTATGCCTAGAAATTACAACTTTACAATCCACCAGTTTCAATTAAAGCATGCTATCCTGGCAGAGAAAATACTTGCCCCACCTAAATTTTAACAGGTCAAAAAATGATTTTCTTGTTCCAAAATTGTTCTTCCGAAAATAACAAATTTGGGGCTGATAAAATTTAACCTATTTTGACAGAATTTATGAACAAAAATAAAATTTTAAGCATCCACCCATACATAATCTCCTCTGTCAGAAATCTGCAGCAATAGCTCAGAAAAATGCAACTTCCTGTACCCTCCCCAACTTTTCAAAGCCACAACACTTCTGAATTCATGGTTAAGAAAAACCCTGCTGGAAACACTGGAATCTTTTCAGGTGCAAGTGCTAGCTCTCCCTAAAACCTGGTGAGCTTTACTGGGAAAAAACAACACTGAAAACCCAACCTGAAAAGACCGTAACTTAATCGAATTTCAGTCTCTTGTTCCACTAATAATAAAATATTTTATCACGATTAGGTTACTTAAACATCTACACCTTCAAATTTGCAAATTTTTCGATATATTGTGCTCTGGGGATCTGAACGAGTGAACCAACAGACTTCTCAGCTGAGGTTTAGTAAAAAACCTCCGAACTGATTAACCCCCTCCTCCCCCCAAAAAACGAAGAAAACCCATCAGACTAGGCTTTTCAAAAGGCCAGTTTTTTTCAATCCTGATTTTGTCCAGTAAAGTAGTTGCTGACTTCCGTATCCGTAGGTTTCAGGATGCATTTATCGGCCAGATTAACAGTCCATCCAGGCTCAAGGCCGAACCAGATCTGATACGGGTCTTTCCGCTTCCGAAACATCTTCTCCAGCCAGGTGCCAGGGACCATCTCCGGCAGCCGATAGCCGTATTTCTGCGCCATCTGTAGTCGGGCCTCCATCAATGCGGCAACATCGGCCAAGTAACCTGCAATCAATGAGCAATAGTTGAACCATGGTGACCACTCTTCTTCAAAAAAAGATTTTCCACGATGACCACATGACCAAACAAATAAAAATCATGACCTAGCAGCACAACATCTTTTTTTGAAAAACAACAGTGGATAGGGTGGGACTGACTTGGGATCTGGGGGAGCATTGTGAACTCCCCCAGCAGTGTCCAAGATGGAGTCCCAGCTGCAAATGCATTTTAGCATACCGGTATTTTAGATTTTAGAGTCACAGAGTGGCTCTAACAGAAAGAAAATGCACAGTTTCACTGAGACAACAACAACATCTATGACATTATGCTTAATTACCATGACTTTCCAGGATCTGTGGTCACCCCGTTAAACAGTTAATAATGGCTAAATGGTATAGCTCTTCATAGGAAACCCATCTCAGAGCCACAGAGCTTCACCGGCCATATGGGATCACACAGTGCTACCTACCACCTGATACAGGTGAACAAGTCCTGCCATAACTGGTGTTGGGTCGCTATAGCGAAGGGCTGCCATAGCGAAATTCAAGAGGCCGCCATAGCAAAATTCACGTTGACAGACATATCGTTACACTTTACGTTCACATTCACCTGGGGGGTGACAATTTCACGTGTAATGTGATATGATTTTGTGCTTAATATTAAAATTACGGTTTTCGCTTACAGTTACAGTTAAGATTAGGGTTTGGGTTTAGGGATCGAGTTAGCGTTAGCATTTTTCAAAAATTTTGTGACAATAATGCACACCATAAATTAGTGTGCAATATAGGTAGTAAGTTTGATGGCGGTGCATGTAACTACAAAAAGTGCCAACGGCTGCCCGTGACAGTCTACTTAGTACACCTGAGAAGCTAGTTGGTTGACTGGCGATCCGTGAAGCTACGGCCAAGGTCATCAGTCGTATGGCTGTCGGACACGATGGCTTTCGCTATGGCGGCCCTTCGCTATAGTGGATCCAAACCCCATAACCACAGCCAGACACGCTGGTACTCGATTTACCTACCCCAGAGGGATGAAAGGCTGAGTTCACCTTAGTGTAAGTTATACACCTTGATAGTTTACCCGACTGCAGACAGTCACCCATCCAAGCAGTAACCAGTTGACAGCGACCGGACAGGGAGTCAAACACAGAACCAACCACTCAAATTGATCGTAAGTCTGTAAGCTGTAGTAGTAGTAGAAGCAATTGTAGAAGCAGTACAGCAGTAGTACTGCAAACTTCCCCCTGACACCTGGGAGATAGCCAAAAAAACCTGTGGTTTTTTTGGATAAACCCACCCTAAAAACCCACCAATAATGTAATATTTAATTACGGCTAAGTATTCAAAATTTCATTTAAACCTACAAGTTTACAAATATCGGCATATTCTATGCTGTGGGAAGCAAACAGAAACTCATGAATTAACCAACTGAAAATCTGTAGAAACCCCAAAACCCATCCAGTTGGGCCTTATCGGGTTTAATCAGAAAAAGCCCAAAGAACCGAAACCCAAAACAACCCAGAATGTGAAAACTCTGAACCAAAAAAAAAATAAAACCAAATGTAACAGCTTGGGCTTTCTTACAAACAGTTTTTTTGCAACCGAGACACTAACCGCGGTTGGCTGCATTGGTGTAGTACTCGACAGCATCCCTAGGTGGCAGCTTGCAGCGCGGGATGACCAGCCCCTGGCGGAAGTGGTAAGCAGGGTCAGCCATGGCTGTCACCGAGGCCAGGTCAAAGAACCGAGTCGTTATGAGGCCACCAGCACGCTCTACGGCCGCAATGGTCCGCTCGCTGGCGTACTGGACCTCTATGTTCACTCGAGCTGCGAATTCGTCCGCTCCCTACAACAATCACAAGATACCATAGATGTAAAAACGTTTTTAAATGTTTTTTTAATTTTCTGAACGTTTTTATTTTTATAAAAAGCGTTCATTAAATTTCACCAACAATGCCAAGAAACACTTTTAACACATTGACTGCCAGGGCCCATGGGGTGGACGAACTCATTTATAAATAGATGCTATGGCTTAACCCCCATGGGGTGGACAAATGTATGCTGCATGGGGCTGACAGTATGAATGACAGCAACAAGAAACCCATGCGGCAGACATGTCAACCCCATGGGTACGTTTGTACATTAGTAACTTATGATATTTTGTCAACCCCATGGGTGATACACAATTTATCAGGACTTTGGAATGAACTTGTCTGTCATCCCCGTGAGTGCTATTTATTGTCTCCCCATGGGGTGTTTCCATGTTGTGAGTTGTGTCACACCCATGGGTGACACATAGTGTCAGCTCATAAGGCACTAACTTTAACTCTCTTTTGCGTCAACTCCATAAGTGAGACAAATCGTCTCCCCATGCAGTATTTCAATCAAAGTTCATTTCAACCATCCCATGGGTGATGCAGACGTATCAAAGCACTCTTGGATGAGCCTGTAGCAACTAATAACATGGGAGTTTTAGCAGATGATTGTATGTCTATACATGTACATGTTTTGCATACATGATTTAAGTCTGATTTTTTTATCTTATTTTATAATAAATGATTAATTTCTTTGGACAGCATACTGCCATTGTGGCAAATTTAAAGGTAATTTTAAAGTTTGGATTGCTGTTTTGCACCAAATGTAACAAGCAACTTGATTGCACAATTTTTAGTTGCTCTCTATTTCTGACCACTCATATTTTATACAGTAACACAACTAAAATTTTAACGACAGCAACGATAGTGGGACATACTGCTGCCTCATGCTGTCAAATCCACACAAAATTACAGAGCTGTCTTCATCTTCAGCAATCATCCAGAAACAGAAGGTGTGGACAGGCTTAAGTAAATGACTTGGCATTAAGCTCCATGTCATTGGGCCAGCAACAGAGAATGCCAGACATCCGGATTAACTCAAATAGAAAAACGATACAACAAACTGATGACTGGCAGCAAAGCAAAAAGTCAAAGATGACGTTTTAAGGCAGTTGAAAAGTAGTAGTAGTAGTGGCAGTATTCACGCTTACTACTACTCTGCAGAATTCATTTTCCCTGACTTTTTTCTGACTTTCCAGGACAAAATGAATCGTTTTCCCTGACTAATTTGTTCACCAAAAATACCAATGCTGGCTTTCAATCGCACTAGGAACAAAGGCGGCGGAACGAATTTAAAAGTGTAGATACGAGCAAAGCGAGTAGAAAAAAAAATTTGTAAACTGTTGTACGCAGTCTGCGTAAAACAGTTCAAATTTTTTTCTGCATCTTTGTTAACTTTTGCACCCTAGTACTTTGATTTTCCCCGACTTTCCCTGATCCTCTTATTTCTGCCTGACTTTGGAATGTAAAATTCCAACTTTTCTGATTTTCTGATTTTTCCGACTTTCCCTGACCGTAGGAACCATGAGTATTATTTGTGGGACCACATGCAGGATGCAAGTATACCTCATCGGTAAGGTTGATGCCGTAATGGTTCTGTGCTGGGTCGAGAATGATGACCTTTGTGTTGCATATAGTCGACAAGTCGATGGGTGACTCAACATCTACTCTGCCCAGATCAACGAGCCTTTGTAACGACAGCAACGATAGTGGGACATACTGCCGCCTCATGCTGTCAAATCCACACAAAATTACAGGGCTGTGATTTTGTGTTTTAGTCTTTAGAAACATTAAAACTAATGGTGTGAAAATTAACAATTAAGCACACGGTCAATCGTTAAAAAATTTTCAAGACTGATAAAAATTTTAATCATTTAATTTCCGATCAAAGCCAGCCATGTCACAAAAACGCATTATAAAGTAGAAACAATGACAAGCATTTAGTAAGTCGCAATAACTTTCTCATAAGAACATGATTGGATAATATGAACACTTAGTTCCTACTAATGATACTACGGACTGTTGCCTCAGTCAAGTAGTGGCTTAGCATCACAGTAACATCTCTGCTAGCAAGAATGAAGTTACTTGACATGAGCAGAGTTAGTATTGAGATGGGTAACCAGTCACAGGTTTGCATCGGAGCAAGCTACCGAGGCCAACTCAGCCAGGCCGTTCCTCACTGGGTGTGCAGAAGGAGCACAGACAGGTAATTTGAGCAAAGCTCACGTGACGCGTGATAGCAGCAATCCTGCCACTTTGGCAATCAGTGTAGGATTACAGCGATAAGCTATTAATGCATCTTGAAAGAGTACTTAAATTTGAGGCCTCCGTACAAAAAACTCCTTAAATTTAAGAGATCAAAACTTAGGTTTTTAAAAATGTACGTTCTATGCTAAAAATGTCATACGCAGGTTGTCCAGATCCATCTCCAGCCATTTCAGCGCAATTCACTCTTAAAATGTGTCGCAGTCGGAAATTACAAAATAATCACTAAAAACCTTTATTTTGGGGGGTTCAAGGTCATTCGAGGTCACCGACTTGACACCAATAAAAGCTTGTCACTATTGCTTGTTATGATAAGCAGCACATATGCACCTACCTGCAATCGTTTTTATGCTACAGGCGATAATTGCGGTAAAATAACCACTTTTTAGAGGAATAGCTGTCTTTGATGCCCGCCTGTGCTACCCTTTTTGAATCTAGAGGTTCGGGACTTGTACTACTGAAATTTACGTTTAATGCTGAAAATTTCATATGCAGGTTGTCTTGGTCTATCTCCAGCCATTTTGTCACAATTCTGTGTTGAGTTGTGCACTGCATCCAAAAATTGCGAAAAATTTACTAAAACCCATTTTTTGGTGGTTCAAGGTCGTTCAAGGTCATCGACGTTAATAAATCTAAAAAGCCTGTCATCAGTGCTTGTTATGATAAGCAGCATGTCTGTACCTATCTTCAATCGTTTTCACACTATATGAGCCAACAACGGCAAAATAACGTCTTTTATGGGGTACCCCTCTTTGACGCCCTCTTTCGAGGGGAACCACTGAACCCAGGGGCACAAAATTTTGTCACGTAAAACTAGAGACCATGTTGCAGTCCATGGTAAAGATTTTGTGATTTGAGCTTGCACCATCTTGATACAGTGCCAGGGTGTGACAGACAAACGGATGGACAGACGGACGAACAAACGCCCAGACGATGGCTAAGACGCACAAACCATTCTGCTATCGTGCATAAAAATGGTTATGACCACTGCTAGGGAAAAAACGGCAAGTTCTGCATACCCATTATCTAAACTCCAGGACTGCTGATGTACTGCTGGTATATTAACCCACTCGGTTTAAGGCACTTGGTTGTTAATAGAGTTGACCATCCGGCCGACTTGGGCTGTATGCTAGTATAATTAGGTTAACTCGTTGCCAGCTCAAAGTGCTTTTAGAGAAATAAGCTCCCACACATTCGATATCTTCTCTGTTGTCTCAGTGCATTTATGACATGTGCTAGCTGAATATCTTATAAATAAACATTTTTCCTGCACAATAACCAAATGTTAATAACCAGATGTTGTGCTGTGTGGAGTACAAACATCTTCTATCGCAATTAACAATTAACTAACAGTTAACCTCGACAAAATAAACTACTAAAATTTGTTTAATTGTCACCAACTACTGCAGTACCGCAACTAGGTAAAGAATTGTTAGATACTCACTGATGACCATAGTAGTATGGTTCGCGTGGAATCAGATGAATAAACGGTGTATTGTGACTTTCGTAGCCAATCGGTGGCAGGGTGTTGTGCTGACCCTGACCTTTGTGGCCTCTCCCACACTTCCTCCCATGCGAACCCAGCCATGTCTTACGCTGCAACGAAAAACAACAAATTGTACAGACAGAACTTATCGTAAGTCAGTCATGCTACAGGACTTGGTGGCATAATGATAAAATGTCAGTCTGTCACTTCACGATTGATAGATCGTGGGTTCGACTCTCAGTCGGGTCACTATTATGAGGTTACTATTCTTCTTCTTCTTGTCCAATAATGTACAGATCCTCTTGCAAGTAAAGTCATAATGGCAAATGTGCATAAAGTGATAAAACATCTGTAGAACTGAGAGAAAAAACTGATAAAAATATGCTGATAAAAAACAGGATGGATCTAATATGTCCTCAGTGTCAGCATGACGCCTGCCAGTCAGGATTTGAACACTTCGATGAAAAGAGACGGAACTTTTCTTCAAATTCACCGAAGCCACCAGTATTAGGCTGCGTTCACATAGACATGAGTACGAGTAAGAGTACAGGTTTCCGTTTATGGCCTGCAGAAGCTTCACTCGTATGAGTGGAACGTTCATGGTCATTTGTACAAGCACTTAACTAAACGCGTGTCAGCCATATTGAATTATATCAAATCGAGAAAATGCTTCGTGAATAAACAATATTGCATCACATCGCTAATAATTTCACTAAACGCGGATCGCATCGGATCGGCGCTTAACCAACGACGCTCGATACATCTGAATGTGCACGATATTGGTTGATGCCAGTAATGCTGTACTGTAACCCCCACCATGCGCCACGCTCAGTTGTCATGCCAGTGGCCGCCATCAAGGGGTCACGGTAAAGGCGCCTGGAGAGATGAGTCGTCACCGTGCACCTCTAATGATGAATAATTTTACAATGACATAAGTTCTGATGTCAACTATGTGCCACCGATTTGTACATTATATTATTGTTATTTATGGGTAGTTTACTTCGCACAGGTTGGATAAAAACATGACCTGCACAGAAACTACTCATACAAGTGAAATTTACAGGTAACCCGTATTCGTATGTATGTGAACGGCCGCCACTGAAATACACGCAAACTCATGTTTGCTGGAAGTCGTATACAGGCTACTCGTACAGTGCCGGACTCGTACTCGTGTTTATGTGAACGCAACCTTACTCTTGGCATGAGTAAGCACAGGCAAAGCCATATAACGCTTACTATCCAATAACTAAGATTAACTAGGTGTTTCCGGTTGCATTTGACGTTTCAAACAATTTTTGACGACAACAGAAGGCAGGTCATTTGTTGTAATTCGTGCGCAAATCGTTTACGTTAGACGGAATGCCACAACCTGCTTCCGAATATTCCCTGATGATGACGAGGATCCAGAGGGCGAAATGGCAAAAGGGTAAAAAGCCATAATTCTACTGTCAAGAAACGTCAGGTCAACCCGAGACGCTTGCCGATAGCTTACCTTCCTACGGGTGCCCGGAAACGGTTGCAGATTTGCTAGACTGACTCGAGGATAACTTCTCAAAGCCGACAACGGCAATCGCCACCTTCCACTCGCCATGTTCGAACCATAGAATACCTAAACTTCAAATTGTAAACAGTTTTTAGAGCTGGACCAATAAATCGATAAATAACTTAACTTACCGAATAACTTACCGGACAAAACCTCCCCGGCAGCACGATTCAGCCTCAGTAGACCAAGTAGCATCAGATGCCAAGAAACAGTCCAAGTCGCATCAGTTTACGTAACTGTTATAAAGTGCTAATTGGCTTACTGGGTAGATGTATTTTTCACATTCATGTAGAATTTATCAGACACGCTGACTAAAACAGCAGACTGCTGCTATCTATACAGGGTGCGGCAAAAAAAGTAGCCACCTAAAGTTCTTCACTGTTTTATCAGCAACCGTTTAGCAACCTAAAATTTTACAGATTTATTTGCTGAAATGTTCTACAGCTATTTGCCATGTGATACTATTGAAAAATGACAGTTATAGACCATGGAAAATATCACAAAAGCTCTGAAAATGGGAATATAGACGTGTGCCAAAAAATTCCACTTGTTACCCTCAGAAAAAAAACATTTTGTCAACACTGTCACGTGACTATACGCCTACCGAGATATCTAGATTAATTCAAAGACTTTGAGATTAATCAAACAATTTAACCATAGAGTAAAGTTCAACAGAAACTGAGCATTTTATGATCATTGAACGTATGAAAAAGTCTGTCACACTCACTGGATGTCTAGCCTATCTCTATCAAATGTTCAATGATCATCGATTAATATCTCATCGGTAGAATACTTTTGCGGTGCAGTGGAGATTTGCTGATTACTGAATAGTCAGTCGATTCAAGAAGATTGACAGTTCTGTCAGTTCAGTCAGAAACAGTCGCAGAACAAACACACCATTTAAAATGGCAGCCAAACCGTCAGTCCTATGCTGCCATCTGGCGAATACAAATGAGGAATTAGAGAGATTTGCCAAAGGGACCCCACATTTGCCCAATCAAATACTTTGGCATTCGTTCCTTCTGCTCCCTGTAAGCAGTATTTACAGTCATCTCCACTCAAATGCATAAAATATCCCATAAAAATTCTATAAATACTGCAGAAGACTACAGCATTCATCGAGTTGGAATAATTCATTAGACTAAATATTTCGTACAGAAATTCACACAAAATCACACAGTTATCATACAGCACTGAAAATACAATTTACAATAACAGATATTTTTTAACAACAACTACCAAAATGTGCTTATGATAACACAAGTTGAGAATTTGTGAGTTAGCATTTCAAAATTCATTTTAAAAATTCACAAACTTAACCACATTTCTAAAATTCCTTAAAATTCACTTGCACATTCCAAGTAAAAAGAACTTTCAAAATTTGCAAACAATTTGTAAATCAAAAAAATTTATAAAATTTTAATTCAGAATTCTCAACCTGTGTATGCTGATACCACGCAGAGATGTGAGTGCCATGTATATGCAGCCTAGCTGCTGGGAGATGTAGGTACCCAAAGTAAACTAGGCCACGTTGGATTAAGACATGAGGAGGCACTGGGCAACTGCTAAACCAACAACAAATGGTTAACCAGTTAGCAAGGTAGAAAAACCTAGGCTTTCTTCGAAAAAGTTCAATTTTTTTAGGTTTCTAAAGCTCTTTTGGTCATTAGAGTAGAAAGAAGCCTAGGTACCACTATTCATGTTGCATTTTTTGTTGAGTAATTGACACGATGTCAGAATTCACAAAATCACCATTGAAAGCAAAATAAAATAAATCACACAGCAAACAAAAACCTAGCAATTAGACTTTTTGAACTATTTAAGTATTTCAAAACGCCTCAAAACCTTACCGTTTATGGACCAATTTTCCATCCATGATGATTAACAAATTAACCACTTTGCAGTTTGCAAATCTGTATCAAAAACTAGCACAGTCTTTCAGCAGTTGATGTCAGTGGCGTAAATATGGGAGGCAAACGGAGGCACTGCCTCTGGGCGCTGACTCTGAAGGCCGAAAGGGCGCCAGGGGGCGACATAAAGGCGTAAAAAGGGCACCATATCCCAAGGTTCTATTTTTGAAACCGTATAATTGTTCTAAATTTCTGATTACCTCCGCCAAATATAATGTTGTGAACTTGGCGACTAATGTTTTCACTAAATTCTGTCGTTCTGTCTGTCATTATGTGTGTGCTCAGTGGCGTATACGTGACGTCACAATGATAGTGATGTCATTGTACTGTTATCCATAGATAGCTTCAAAATGGTTATAACTATGAAGTACGAACCTCAAATTTTCCACGCTTGTTCCTAGGGATAGTGCAGACATGAATCTTTAAAAATTTTAAGAAAAGGGGGCGTGGCTATGGTCATGTTACCTTTAATTTTTTTTTGTTTTTTTGGATGTTGCACTAAGAATGGTTGTTTCATCAGTGAACCAGATAAAGTTCATCACCGAACAGGGTTTAAAATAGTGATTTCTTTGACACAAAATATGCTAGATATAGCAAGTGTGTGGAAGGAATTCATCTTATGTGCAGTAGGTAGCATTTTGGTCCAACATGACCGATTTTAAATAGAAAAGCGGTAACCTACTTGAATAATTGCATCATTGGTGCAAAGTATTGACAAATACTGCATCAAATAGTAAGAAAAATCTGCAAAAATTGTTACCAGCAATTGTCATCTTTTAAGGCTAAAACGCACCATATTTAATTTCAGCTGAGGCTTTGCCTCAGACCCCACTAGGGGAGCTTACAGTGCTGCCCCAGATCCCCTACAAATGGCAAGCCGGGAGGGGGTGCCATGTGTTATCTTGCCTCCGAGCGCTGACAATGAAGTTACGCCACTGTGCAGCCAGCCCATGACAATACACAGTATATGTAATTCATGGCAGGAACTGGTTCAGTCTTTCAATGGTGGCTGTTCCTGTAGCTGTGCAGCTGCCCTCAGTCGCTGCCTACTTTTCATCAGTTCGAATCTGTTTCTGTCAACTGATTTTTTGGCCTGGAAGAAGCCATAAATTCCACCAGACACCACAATGACACTGCAATATATACAAAAAAAACACCATTCATCAGAGATTGCAAAAACTAAAATAATTATAAATTCCTACTGTGCAACTCCTCTCTGCCCCCTCCCTTCCTTTCACCTTCACTCTCCACCTTTCCTCTTTTCTCCCCTTAACTTTCCTTCTTCTTCCCCCCCCCTTATACATTACACACTCACCATTTCCTACTACTGCACATTTTGTGTCAAAAAGCACACTACTTTAGGCCCTAAAATTTAAAGGTGTGCAAATAGCTCTTTACAGAAAACATATCACAAAGATCCGGAGCATCACCTGTCATACGGGATCACACAGTGTTACCTGCCACCAAACACAGGTGAACGTGCCCCACCTTAACACTAGCCAGACAGACCAGTACTCAATTTACCTATGCTGGAGGGATGGAAGGCTAAGTTGACCTTGGTGGTTGGTTTAATTAAGTTAAGGGGTCACTCATCCAAGTAGTAACCACTTCAGACTTCAACCTTTGATCATAAATCCAACGCCCTAAGCATTAAATCAACAAGCCACCGACAACTGTTCAGCTGCTTACAATGAGTAGTACAACTATTATTATGTACAGGAGAGAGAGAATATCAGAAAGAAACAGCGAGTGAGCCTCCCAAATTGGACCCACAATCTTCTGGCATGGTACATAGCCAGAATGAATGTCACAATTCTTTCGGTAAAATCATATTAAGTGAAAAAGCAGAAAGACTTAAAATGTTCGCACATGCTCACTATGCTATCATTCTGTCAAGTGTTTTGTAAGGCTAAAATGTGCCAAATGTATTTTTGTCCAGGGTTTCAACTGCACCCCACTGGGTGGCTTATGACACTCTCCTAACCCCCACAGTCAGCTGGGAAAAGATACCCTGCCCCCTTCCCATATTATGCCTGCAGTGACGACTTTTGCAACCCCTAATGTTGATACCCCCAATTCGGACGATTGATCAATGCCACCAAAATGATACTTGTAATTGAAAATGTAGATTGCAAAAGTTAAAAGAATTAATCACAAAATAAATACGCAAAAAATTTTAAAGATTAATAATCATTACAATTTAGAGCTGCCAAATTAACAAGTTAATTTAATGCGTTAATGCATAAAAGAATTAATGTACATGAATTTTTTTAATGCACGTTAAAAAAGTTAACGCGCATATACAATAAATAAATTTACTACATATTTTGTGAAACAAGAGTTCTAATATTCCATTAGACTACAGCTATACAGGATCGAATAATATTCATTATTCAAGACTATTCAAATTATATCCAAGTGATTAAAATGGTTTTTTTGCCATTCCATCTCAACTGTCACTGTCCCGCAACACAGCCATGAGTTCATCACGAGTCACCCTCTCGATACATACATCAGCAATATTAGTGATGGTTATCAACATGATAACGCATGCATTAAAAAAAATAATGCAATGTGTTAACGCATTAAAAAATTAATGCTTTGTCAGCTCTATTAAAAGTTTAATGATTGATAACCATTACAATTTTGACGAAAGTCATGTCAATAAAACACTATAAAGAAGCAGATACAATGACATCACGACAAGCATCTTAATCATCTGCTTTTTAAGGAAAAGTTCTACGTTTTAATCTCAAATGCTCAATATTAATATTGTCTGAGTGTATCTGAAAGACTTTATAACGAAATAACTTAAAAAATCTGTTTTGCTAAACAAGTGAGTCCATTTTCTTTGACAACTATCTCTGTTTGCTAATAGTTATAATATTATGACTAATTATTCATTATGTTAACTTTTAAAGAATTTTAACTGTTACTAGCTCTACTTACAATCCAATGTTGATCTTAGTCAACTTGCTACGAGGTACCAGCCTCCTCCACATTATTCAGTTCAGTGTTGTCAACTGAAGACCATGACACACTGGCGCAGATACAAAACAAATCACCTTGAGATTCAAGCTGCAAACGTAGAGAACACAGCATCACATCACATAAATGAAACATTCAAAGCACAATAAAGTGCAGAGCATTTTTAAATCTCACTCAAACATGAAACATGACCGGTTAACACCCATCTCCAGTGGCACATTTAAAGAAAAGGAAAACTGCCATGACTCTTCAGTGCTAACAAACTGCACAATATTGCTTATTGTTCTAAATAAAAATGAAATAAGAGATACTGACTGCAAAAATTTTACAAAATGAAAAAAATATTACAGATGGCTACAATGGGTTACATGATATTAACAAGGTTAATGTTTTATATACTAATGCAAGAAGCTTAACTAGTGATACCAAAAGGGAGGAACTCAAAATATTAATTGATAACAATAATATTGATATAATAGGGATTACTGAAACTTGGGGTACACCAGATATATTTGATTGTGAAATGGAGATTTCTGGTTTTAAATTGTATAGGAAGGATAGGTCAATAGTTAACGACAAGAAAGGGGGTGGTGTTGCACTGTATGTAAAGAACTCATTGAACTCTGTTGAGTGTGACTTATTAAATGCTGAATCATGTGAATCTGTTTGGTG
>Ga0209367_1007942_pt1 | contig 14573 bp, 8 predicted proteins | sample WorMetLIZISLAND2_FD_187412 | JGI IMG/M metagenome (GOLD analysis project Ga0209367, IMG submission 187412) | Marine gutless worms symbiont microbial communities from Max Planck institute for Marine Microbiology, Germany - Olavius geniculatus... ... | reverse complement strand
AGCCAGGCGTTTCTCGACAGGAGCATCGGCGAATGGCGTCGTCGTCTTGCCGCCGTGGTGCAGCAGAATGGTGGACATATCGAGCACAAATTCTAAACATTGATTTCATGACTAAATCAGACTAAGCGTTATAATGTGTTTTTAATTTTATGTGCATTTTGTTCTGTTATTAAGCGTTATGAACTATTACCGATCGCTATTTGAAGCAATATGACTCGTATTCGCCAGGTGGCGCCACTGTTGCACATAATTAATTTCAATAACTTATGTTTTCGTATTGAGAATGAAACGACCTTGATTTCTGCAAAAAATCTTGTAGATGTAAGCAGTATTTCTGAAGTTAGAAGCTATATAACAGAGTGGCCCCGTTTTTGGGGGGCCACCCTGTAGATAAGACGCGATGCGAATAATTCAACGTAGAACAGCGCATAATGTGGCAGAGCACTATACCGTTGCGTTAGGTCTCGGGGTTAAGTGTGGAATGCTAAAAATAATGTTTTGTGCTTCATTTTACGCGCAAAAGCAGTTAGACTGCTTTAGCGCGTCTTAGCCATCGCAATTCTGTCTGTCCATTCGACTGTACGTCCGTCCGTCCGTCACACGGGTGGATCAGTCAAAAACAGTGCAAGCTAGATCACCAAGTTTTCGCCTTCGGCTGCCAGAAAGAGTCTAGTTTTAGGAACCGTAAAGCTTTTCCATAAATTCGTAGCAGGTCATTCCAAACGAGAGCGCTAAATGAGAAAGGGGTAGGAAAAATTTGTGATGTTTAGCCAATAAGTCGCTGTATATAAATGACGGTGCGATATAGGGTCTAGGTTACTATTAATCACTAATAAGAAGTCGTACACTGGCATTTGCCACCGAATTCAATGACATTGAATGACTTTGAACGCCAACATAAAGGTTTTATGAATGTTTTGGCGATTTCGGGCTGTGAGATACATTTCAAGAGCGAATTGCACCGAAATCAATTGACATAGACATGGAGAAATTTTCGTATGAAATGTTCAGCATTTTAGTGGTCTAAGTCTCGATTTTTTAGGTTTAAGGATCCCTGCGCACGAGGACATCAAAAAGCGGGACCCCTGTAAAAAGTCGTTATTTTAGTGTTGTTGGCCAGTCTTTCGTGAAAACGGTTTCAGATAGGCTAAATGTCACAAAAAGCATTAGTGACGAGCTTTTCAGTCGTATCAACATCGATGACTTTGAAAAATCCTGAATTTCCAAAATAAAGGGCTTTTAATTGATTTTTGCGATCTTCGGCTGCAATGCACTGCGACGAAATGGCTGAAGATAGACTGACAGTTTGCAAACAGGAACTGCTATAGGTTTTCGCGCGTCTCGTAAGCATTAGCTCAAATTTTTTGTACATTTAATCAAAACCAAAACATTTACGAAATGTTTTGCTTCAAGTTTACTAAATGTTTGCTGCTTTGAAATGGCAATTGCAATCCCGTGATTGATTTCTCAATCCCGAGATTCGGCATTAGGAAATTTCTAATCTCGGGATTCTGTTTCGGGATTAGGCTTACAGACTGGTCAGTATTTAGTATCACTATTAGTTATGCTAGACGTATTTCATGCATAGATCTATATAGGATGCAGCAAGTTCCTACCAGCAGATCTATGAAACTGTAGGTAGTAACTGACTGCCAAAATGCAACTTACAGTGCACATTAACCTCTCTTGTGCGTATAAATAACTTTCATGAAATCGTTAAATTTATTATTTAATTATCTAACACTAGAAAAAATACTATTTTAGCCAATTTTTTTTGTAATTTCGAAACCCCGGCATTGGGATGCCGCCAATCCAAGGATTCGGGATTGACTAAAACGGCCGGGATCTCGATATTGCAATTACTACTTAAAACCGTTTTTCTAAATTGCAAAAAAAAACTGTTGGAAAACACGGAAAGCAGCATCACTGGACCGCATAATTTTAGCAAACCTAAAACATATTATATATAGCTGCATAGAGGCCTGAAACGTTTTAATTTGTATCGACGTCCTAGCTACATGAAAGCGAGGATTCCGAATCTTTTTGCGAGTGTTTCATTTTGACGTCTAATCACTGTCGATCTTTAATCCGTGCGCGAAGTTTCTATTAAAAAACTTTTAAAACATTTTGGACATAGTTACGTGTGAAATAATACACGAAATATCATCAAAACATTTCTTTGCAAATGCGAAAAAAACAGTTTGCAGACCTCGTGAGCCGGCTATACGTTAATAAAGCTATACGACAGCGGTCAAGACGAAATTGCCGCGTAACAACCTTGAGCAAACTGTTCACGCCCTTAGAGCTCTGTCGCCAGGCAGTGGGCTATAATTCGGCGCTGCTGTAAAAACCAGGAAGATAACGTGGGTTTATTCGCGACGCGACAAAGAGGTGTGGTCTGTCGTCCATCATGATATGACGGTCATAAGCCTACAGACTGCAGCCGGTCACCGGCGGCGTAAACCACGAAATGGTGACGACGAGCGCCGCACCCGTAACGACATGTACATGTGGGCCTAGCACTGTAGCAGTGTTTTGAAAGGCCAGAGTTGACCGGGTCTTACACACTTACTTACCTTCTTCCCTCGGTGGGTGATTGATTGTTTTGCTGTTTGTGTGCGCAGAATATCGGCTACTCTGTCTTGTCCTATGACGCTGCACAAATATCCGCTCGACTCACAGAGCTGCCCGATGATGTTCGAAAGCTGTGAGTACACCAGAAGCACCTTGGCTTTTTCGTTGGCATCTAATAATCCAGTTTTTAAGTGGTAGACAATTGAATTTAAATAAGCTATTATAGAAAAACGCAAAAAAACTAGATTGAATGTCATCGTGCATTTATTTCCTAGTAATTAAATTTCTGTTAGGCCCTTATGCATATGCACTGTGTCCGGAAAAAAGTAATTTCCTAGACATCGTACAATAGAAATGTCAAATCTGAACAAATCCGAATAAGATTTAGTACACCTAATTTCGTATAAATTGCTGAAACGACCACTAAATTTTGTAAAAAAATATTATTTCTTAATGAAGTTATTAACTGTTGAATATCGATAACAAAATATTTCCATTACCAAAATGGTGTTACCTAAGTAAACTCTAAGAACTCCAACAAACAACATCCAATATTGGCAAAAGCCTACATCAACAATGCGTCAATTATTGCCAATAAAAGTGCCAAATTTCAGTTAAATTTGTCAAAACAAACAATAGTTACAGCAGCTTTTAAGAAGTAAAAACACTTCAGTTACAGGTCTTTGTGTCTGACGTCATTCACAAATACCTGGAACTAAAGTGTTTGGGGTCATCTCACAAAAGTCACTGTATAGCTACCGTTTGCTTTGGCAAATTTAGCTGGAATTTTGCATTTTGATTGGCAATAAATGATGCATTGTTGATGCATAATTTTGCTAGAATCAGATGTTGTCTGTTGGAGTTAAACAAATGTACAGCAACAGAGAGATTTACTTATGTAACGCCATATACAAGGTGCAGCAAAAAAGTAGACCCCTAAAGTTTTTCGCTGTTTTCTCAGCAACCGTTTGAAATTTTATTTTAAAATTTTACGGATTTATTTACTAAAACATTTTGCATTTAAGTGCCTGGCAAAAAATTTGATTCTGTTGAAAAACAATGAAGTTACAGACTTTTTAACATGACTGCCTACCGATTTTTCAGCATTCAAAAATGTTCCGGCTACAACACCAATTTAATAACATCGTTGAAACAACACAGTTAAATATTGATCAGGTGCCAGAATTCCATTGTCATTGCGAATGTTCGAAGTGTTCGCCACCAGCTCCAAGCAACAACACCAGCCTCCAGTCGCCTTATTTGAGAAATCTTTTACAGCCTTGTCGATCGGTCCCTGTGGCAGGTTGCCCCGGTTAACCTGAAGCGCTTCATTGAGTTCGGCGCTTGTTTTCGGCTTTGTTTTAAGCTTGCGGTAAGCCTCCAACATTGCACCCCATACGAAATAGTTTATTGGGTTTATATTCGGCGAATTTGGAGGCCATTTGTTTATTATGATGATATCTGGACAGCTGGCCCGCTGTGTGCGCCGTCCTGCTGGAAGATGAATCACATGGGCAGCCGACGATTGCTTTAAAGGAACGATAATTTAGTGATAATTTGTAAACAATGTAAATTACTGTTTATTAACACGTCACTGTGACGTCATCGGCAGTAACGTGTAACCAGTTTTTGAAAATTAAATAGCTTTTTTAGCTTGAACGTTTTAATGCTGAAAAATCGGTAGGCGGTCATGTTAAAAAGTCTATAACTTTGTCGTTTTTTCAACAAAATCACATTTTACTAGGCAATTATCTGTAGATAGTTTCACCAAACAAAGCTGTAAAATTTCATATTAAAATTCCAAACTGTTGCTGAGAAAAAAGCGAAAAACTTTAGGGGTCCACTTTTTTGCTGCACCCTGTAGGTAACCTTTATATTTTGTTATAGATATTCAACAATTAATAACTCCGCTAAAAATAATATATTTTAACGAAATTTGGTATTAGTTTTAACAATTTATTCAAAATTCATTGTACGCAATTTTGTTCAGATTTGTTTAGATTTGACATTTCTATTGTACGATGTATATGGCCTAGGGGGTTACTTTTTTCCGGCCACAGTGTAGAGATAACTTCTGTGTTTGCAAAGCATAATTGTTTAATAACGTACGAAAATACTACAACGCATGCTTCGTAAACCTGGCCAGACTGTGTCCAGACGAATAGATTAATAAAGAACGTGTCAGACGTGCATAAAAACACAGGCAAATGTGGCGCAAAGGTAATTTTCGAAGTAAATGATGGTTTGTCTGTCGTTGAGTATGCGTTCATCGCATTCCATTGTATTTCGAGCTTTCCTGTTAAACCTGTTAAACGTATTTTCTGGTCTGAAATAGTTTTACCATCTATGGGAGTAGAAAGTTTCCCATTTTTATCTAAACCCCCAGAGACAAAGCACCGTTGGTCAGTCTTCGTCCCTGAGAAGCTGAGGACATTTTTCAAAACTTTAAGTCTTAAAATATATTTTAAAATAATTTTGTAACAATTTTATATTTGAATTTTAACGTAACACTTTGGAAAATGTCTGCAGCCTAAAACGGCTAGACTGTGTTGAAATTGTCATAATAAGTTGACACTAAACGTTAATTGGACAACCAGAAAATAGACTCAGGCCTATGTCACTTTGAATGTAAAACAGTCGAGTGCTACAAAAATGCAACTCTACATTTTTTTCGTTCACTTCATTTTTTTCGTTTTGACTACACATTTTCATTGGACCCTAAACGGGTAAAATACTGGGACCCAGTTCACAGACATAGATAATTATCATAACGCATAAATCAAGAATTAAGATGTCGTAAGATTTTTTTATGTCTTAAATGAATTCACAGAATTTATCTTTAGTGATCGTGTTGACGGTTGCGGCAGCTGCAGCCACGTGTCGCTAGTGGTCAATGTTCGCCGAGTTACTAATTGGACGATGTCGAGGTCGTCACTGGCTGCTATCTGCATGCGATTGTCATCAGTCCATGTAGCATTGCGTTCATTGTGTTGTGTGTGCAGTTGGCTATACAATGGACGTGATGTACTTTGCCTGGTTGCCCAACTCTGTCGAGATCGACAAAGCCATTCAGCTGCCGCAGTTCCGTCTGCGCCGCACCGTGCAGTACGACTGCTCGCAGAACTACACTGGAGGTCAGTCACATCGGTCTGTTGTCTCTCTATAGCTCTCTCATCAGGCGACTCGGTCTGCATTGCTCGATTGAGCTCGGCGTGAAAACTGGAGGCTGTTAAGGCAAGCAGAGAGTGACATAACTGAACTGAACTGACACGGTTTGGTTTCTGACGAACTGACAAATGAGCAAGCAGGGCCGAGCCCACTTGTCATTTGTTGACGCGATCGTAGTTAAGTAGGCCACCGACGCCGTTAGGGGGTGCCTACTTTGATGCATTACTGCTTGCCATTAGTCAGTTCGTCAAACACTAAACCACGTCTGTTCAGTTCAGTTCAGACCAGTTCAGTCGCTCTATGCGCGCCTTATAGCTCTCATCAGGTGACACCATCGGCAGTGCTTCAATGAGCTCGATGTGACGACTGGCGGCTGTTAGTAGTTTGTGATTGATTACGACATAATTGACTGAAATGAGTTTATTTGCAGCCACCTCAAATTTACGCTATAAAAATCACAGTTGCGAATGAGATGTTCATAAACGTATTTGTCAAGAGTTTTTTTTATAAAATTGGACGCCGCACGTCGATAAATCCAGCAACTTACTGCAGAGTATAGTCGTACAACAGAAAGTCTGATTTTATGCTGTTTACGCTAACACTACAAGTGTTAATCGTTTTCAGTTCAGTGTTGTATGACATCATAAATTACAATGACGTCGCTCACACGAGTGCGCAATCAAGGTGATGATGACTGAATTGTGTCGTGTGTAAACAGGGGCGTTTTCGTGCCTTGAAATACGGTTCATTCTTAGTCGCGACGTCGGCTACTTCATCATCCAGGTCTACCTGCCCAGTCTGCTCGTCGTCATTCTGTCCTGGGTGTCGTTCTGGATCAACGTCGAGGCGAGTCCGGCCCGAGTGTCCATCGGTCTGCTGACCGTGCTGACGACAACGACCCAGTCGACTAGTATCAACGCCTCAATGCCGCGTGTCTCGTACGTCAAGGCGATGGATGTTTGGATGTCGGTCTGTCTGGTCTTCGTGTTCGCCGCACTGCTCGAATACGCGCTCGTTAACGTCCTAGTCCGGCGACGAGGCATCCGCATCCTGCATTCGATCCCGCGACCTCAGTTCGCTCTACCCGGCTTTCCTCTTCAGCCGACACAGCCGCCGCCGCCGTCCGAACCCGAAGTCAACATCGAAGAGAGCCAGTTGGACCAGGTACAAAGCTTCCAGTTATGTACATAGGAACCCGTCTCAGAGCTGCGGAGCGTCATCTGCCATGTGAGGTCATGCTGCAGTCTTATCTTATGCTCAACACAGGTAAACGCTAACCAATTTAACACCAGCCAAACCGGTTGGGACTCGATTTACCTACCACGAAGGGATGGAAGGCTGAGTTGACTTGCAGATGAGCGGTTAGTTATATACCAACATGTCCTTATTGTCTACAGACAGTCCCATTTAACCGGGAATGGCGTACAGCAACTTCTTTGAGCGAGACCAACGCATTAACCATGCACTACACCAATCCGCCACCTCGGATAGAGTGCTAATTTTTGCGGATTGCGGAAAATCGTTGTCGTCTGCAGTTTAGAATCTGTCGCATAGGGCCTACTTACGTCCTTATTGTATACTTACACAGTGAATGATAAGTCTTTTTTCAAAAACGATAATTTTCCCGCCATTTTGTATATGCAAATTAGAAGACCGTCAGAACTAAAAAAATTCGCTTGGAAACCAGGATAAACGAATTTAGCATACTCAAACTGTGTTTCCAGGCCTACCGAAAAATAACTCTTATAGAAGGCTTTTTTTCTGAAAATGCAGTTTGAGTATACACAGCCTAAAGTTGAAATAAAATAATTTGAGATTCCACTATTGACGATTCTGAGTTCTGATTTGCTTGATCCTACCACGCAGTCTCCTAAGCTGCTCAGCTACAGTAACTGAGGTCATCACGTGATCTGCTTGTAGATCGATGTGATTGAGAACGGGCCGGACAAGCGTCAGCCGCCGCGAGTCGTTGACCCTGAGGGCAAGCAGAAGGCTCGTCGTGTAGACCAAGTGTCGCGTCGTCTGTTTCCCGGAGCTTACATTCTCTTCAACATCGTCTACTGGATTGTCTACACCGTTCCCATGTGACGCCCAAGCCTAGCTACTCCCACTTGTTGCCGAGTTGTTGCGCATCACTTCGTGCAACAAGCTGTACAGTTGTACTACATCTTGACGTAATGATAAAAAAATAATCGTTGGAAAGCTCTATACTACAATAGAAATATTCGTTCTTTCGTCCGGCCGAAAATTGCTGCAATTATTCATTTACGGTAGTCACAATATAATCAATATTCCGAGACACAGCTCTGTCTTGTTGCTGTCGTCATCATATACATGTATACAGTGTAGTAAATATTTAAAGCAGTTACAGAGTCAATCGTTCACAATGCAGTAGTCTGGGCTCCGGTCAGTTTTGGTGGAACAATTTCGTTTGTACGACAAAGCCATAAACGGCTATTGTGCCACGTACGCTCTACCTGTCTAATTCAGTGGCGTAGCCGGATTTTCTGCAGAGCAAATGTGAGCACGCAAAAGCATTAAGAACGACTCGTTAACAATTTCGAAGGGGGTGCAAAGTCAAATTTGGTGCCTCTACAATCGATTTTGTTTGGTTGCATAGCATAAACACGTTTGTCAGCAGATAATATCGGAACACTTCCCTGCCGCCGCAAACTCGTAGGCCTATTCAGAGTGAAAGTTTTGCAATTATTGTTTCACCGTGGCTACGTCACTGCACTGAATGGCGAATCCAAAAGCGGACGACCATACATATACGTATACATGTATTTCTTTTTTTCCCGAGTTGAACTTCGTTTCCCGCGATCGTCTCGACTCGCAAGCGGTTCGTTTCGCGTTTTCAGCTTAAACACCAAAACAATTTGGTATTCATTCCGACGACGACTATCAACACAACGGTCTCGTCTTGCGTTCAATCAAGTTGACTGTTTCATTGTTGCTTGTGCGTTTCAGTGGCTTAATTAACTATTGTGCTATTACCGATGTATATGATGTTATATCGTGTCAGCTGTATGATCAAATCTGCGACTAGCGACTCTTGTATACGCTGATAACTCGCGGACAATGAAATCAACTTCTACTGCTCTGAAAACTGGTAACAATCGAAGTCTCGCGTGCATCTTGCAATCAGTGAACAACAGGCCCGTCTTACAGCGTTTGCTTCACACCACTTTGAGTCCTCGACAGTGGCGTCCACGGAGGGGCAACTATTGCGCCCTAACCCCGCTGAACTTTAGCCCATCGATAAATTTTCTTCCGTTCCAAAAAACAAAATTTGGGGCTGAAGAACACCCATTTTAGAAAAATGTAAGAACTAAGAAGCAAAATCGAAATTCTGAGCACCTATAATCAACTGCCTGAAAATTGTGGTTGTCTGTCAAAAAATGCAATTTACTGCCTCCATACTTTTTAAACGAACAACGCCGCTGGTCTCGAGTGTTAAAAAAGAGTGTCAAATCAAATCAGTGTGTGCCAATTTTGACAAACGTCATTGTATCTAGCTATATCATTCTTGAAGTGATACATTAATACGATTAGTTAATTAACATTATAGTAGTGTTTTCCGAGCCTATATTAATCAGGTGATGTGTGCAATATTAATTTGCTTACCTATATGGCCATTTTGTAGATATAAAGGAAATTTTGTGCAATATTTTCAGCAATGCAAGCCAATGATGACGTCATGATTTACGCGGATGTCGTCTGCTGAGTTAATACTCGTAAGTAGTAAGTAACAGAATGCCTATTATTTACCAGATGCCACACTTTATGTTACAAGACAAAAAGTAAATATTACGCTCAAATAACGAACTGAGATGACCGTTTAATCAAGCTAAAGCCTAACTGTATTATTTTAACATTGGAAACTGCCAGCTGATGTTGGTCTTGACTTTGGTCTTAGACCAGTCAAGTCAAAACTAGTCTTAGACTAAAGTCTTAACAAAACATGACCTCACCCATTGTTCTCACAGTCACATATTTCAAAACGTAATCAAGTATCAAGTTAGGCTACTGAAGGCCAGAGCTTCAGCAGTTTTTGCATAAATTACACTACACAAAAATTTAATATTATATAATCAAAAATGTTAAATGTTGAGTGCTGTCTATTGCACAAATGCTAAAAATAAAAACCTGACGTTTTCATGATACCACAAAATATACTTTCATTTAAAACTCACAGATGATCAATTAAATCAAACAATCAAAACACTTATACACCACCATAATTATGTTGCAACCAAATCAGATGAGTTACAAACTGTTGTTTTAGCCCAGTAATTACTCAGCAGAGGCTTATTATGACATCACGAAGGATAACCAATACAAAAAAACAAACTGTATGTCAACTACAATGGCCATCCACGATGAATACTACAGTAATTGCTCAGCCTAGCAGAGACACTGTGTAGTCAAACTAAGCAAACTCCTCGGCACTGACTGGGAAGATTGGTGCTAAAGAGGCATTCAGCAAGCAATATCTCAGACAATGATACAGATCATCATTATGAAATTAAAACTGTGCCCACGCTAACAATCAATCAATCAATCAAACAATCAAAAACGGCTCGGTACTCTAACGGTAACGTGTCGGACTTGTAATCTTGAGGTAACTCAGAGGCGCAGATTCGACTCGCACCAGGACACTGCCGGGTAACGACCTTAAGCAAGTTGTTCACACACATGTGCCTCAGTCACCAAGCAGTATAATTTTGTACCGGCTTCACCGCTGGGACGTAAACAGGCACAACGCGCGATACACTGGCCCCGTATCCGTGGTCTCGCAGTGTAAAAACTGGTGTCTGGCTGAGGGCCTTAGGAAACGGAGATCAGCGCCGCCCTATGGGCCATGGAAGGACTTTACGTTTACATTTTTACATGCTAACATAGAAAGTTGCTGTCCTAGCAATGACAGCAACAGCTGCACCGACGACCCAGAAACTAAGAGAAACCTTGGTTGTGACAATAACAAAGCGAAGAGAGTAAGAAACTCCGTTGATCGGTCAATATCACAACTATTACATCAAGGACACAACAACAACAGACATTCATTTCTGTAATACTGGCCAAGTATGCTAATAAGTAATCAAGTACATAATTTGATACTGCAAGTTCATCATTGATCAGCAACAAAAACAAAAACAACAAAGATTTCTTCCACACTGCAATACCATCTAGAATGAAAATTAGACAGCTGTAAAACAGTATGAGAGTAATAAAAACTGTTTATCATTAGAAATGGCATTCAAGCAAAATTTTGCCTGTGGAAAATTCCAACGTAGATAACGGGACTATCACAATAACAATGGTAAGACCTGCGTAAATTTATGCATGTTCAAAATAAAGCAGCACCATTCTGAGAAGCAAATAACAGAATAAAACCACTAGAAGTAATGTCTCACTACTGCAGGACATAACCCAACCATTGATAAAAAAAAAGAAATATCAAAATGTATGCACAAAACAATGTATAACTAGAGAAATGCAACACACAGAGACAATGGGACATGTCGTACATACAACAATACATGCCAGTAACTCGTGACGTATCTATAGCAACTTCAAATTGGAACAAACAGAGATTAGACAACCATATAGATCAAAATTTAACAAAGCAAATAACTTCATGGACAAGCATAATAAAAAGACACACTCACACACACCTATACACAGACTTCGCTTTCATTTAACCGGTGGCTATTTCCAGCAATATTCCGAGTGAGGCTGACCTCTACCAGTAAGTAAATTGCTGTGGCATAACTTATACAACACGGATGTCTTCGTGTTGCCAGCCAAGTACATCAAAGCATTGCAGGTAATTATAACTAGGGCCCACAGTTTTCCGCAGGCTGCAGGATTTCGAGCCCAGCCGCCGAATTTGTCCTTTACCACAGAATTCTAATACTTCCGCGGAATTTTGCAGACTTTCAGAAATGAACAAACATTGTACAAACATTGGCCTGATGATGTAAATATTACTAATTAAGCACTGTGTCACAGAAAAAAAGAATCAAACTGAACTGCGTAAAACTGTGTCCTAGTAACAGCTACCGCAAAACGGCACAATCAACACAGTGCGACTTGACAGATTACATTTTTCAAAAGAAAAAATGATTGGTATTTTTCTGCAGGTTGCTAGCATAATTCAGTGCAATGCCAGCCTTCAATAACTAAAGTTTTTTTAAAACATGATAGACCTCAGTTTACTCACAGTTTACTGCGGTAAGGTGCGGAATTTGGATGATTTTGCTGCGGCGAGCCGCGGAACTTTGCAAACTGGCCCGCGGAATTTGGCCAAATTTTCCGCGGAAAACTGTGGGCCCTAATAATAACTGCCAAGATCACTGATGTACCATCGTGCAACTTAACGTTAACACACTAAAGAAACTGACCGACCTTAGAAGACATCCGCTCCATCTATTTCCGACATCTTCCATCATCATCATACAATCAATACCAAATTTACCTCCAACATCTCTACTTCTTACTCATCAGCATTACATATACTTGTTCCAATTCAATGGCATAGATGCTCTGTGCTCTCTGTTCTGCCTTTTTTTAGTTTTTCCTTCAACTTTTATGCACTTTTTTACCACATATGCTCCAGTGTCATGGCTATTGGCTAATCTACCCATATAGCCGGCATATTCCTTTACTTCCTCAGTTTACAAGAGCAATATGCTCATATAACTCTCTTCCATACACATCTGATCCTAGCAGTAACTTCACCTTTGTACCATAAACAAAAAAAAGCTGAAAAAATATGAGTTTCTATATAACAGCAAAATGCATACAGTATCACACAACAACAATTGTAGGTTTGGCACTGACATGACTAAACTGAACTGAACCCATTTGCAATCGAGCACGCAGTCTTCAAGCAACGATAAATGCTTCTACTTCGGCCTGTCAAGCATTTGGCGGACTAGGTTGAAAACACTTAGCAACCATGTGTTACATATTTTATGACAGCTGCACGCAGTGAGACATCTAATGAAGCTGTAAGGTTCAGTGGATATGCAAAAACATGCAGAAGCATCATAAATGCATCTAGTTAAAAATCTGACTACATATGGCACACAATATCTCGCAGTTATCTCAGCAGCATCAGTACGGTCTCGGCTTCTCACGGTATTCAATGCTCGTCGTCTCCTTCCCAATGGCAAGCAGGACTGCAGAACCAAGCATGAATATGACAGCTCCGCAGGCGACACCGTATGACCAGGAGAAGTACCACTGTGTGATGTCGAATGAAGCACGATAAGCATCGAGTTCAGTGACAAACATGACAGGATAGACAATCACAGCCGTCAGCAAAAACGCCACTGTACAAACATGGCATGGCCAATCAGTTATCCACACACAATTGGTTATGATATTATTACTGACAAGATGAAATAATTAAAAAAACGTAAACATGCATTTTAACTGTTCAGAATTAAAAAGTAACAGAAAATGAGATTGATTCAGTGTGGCCATTTGACAGCAACTCAAATGGCCACACTAAATGACTGCTGTTTACACAATGTCCAATCCCATCTTAACCAGTCATAAGGGTACACAGGCATACTTCAAAACAAAGCATAATATTGTCAATTCCTATAAAAGAAATTCTGACACAGTAAAGAAGTACTAAATCAGGTACATGGACTTGGAAAATCAATAATGTAAACACACTAAAAATGACTAACTGATTGGCTATTTTCACAGGCCACAAAAAGCAAAGGCCTGATGGGACTGAGATATACGCACTGGCAAAGTATAATCATTCGGTACTAATTTGCTAAATTTGACAGTGCGAAGCCTCACTACAGTACACCTAAAGAACACACGTACACATACAGTGAACTGCTACAAGCAAATGCTGCATACCTGCCACAAACATGACTATAGCTGCAGAACAGAACCATGCACGACGTTTTCTCCAACTCGATCGACGATACGCAAGCACCAGACCGACGCACGTCAGAACCGAGGCAACGAAGCCAGTCAGCAAGGCAACAACCGTCAGCACTGCACTGGCCATCAACCACGCTACAAACACACAATGTCAGCAAACTGCACAGTACTGATGCAGGCCCAGCCACCACTCTCAATGTCCAACAGTCTAAGTACTTCAAACAGTTACAGTTGAAAACAGGAAAAGATAAGGGCTGAGAGACAAGTTTAGAATTAGTGTACTAGCAGACCTCTAAAATATTGGACATTTTAACTAAACAAGGACAGTTGCATTGCTGAACAAAAGCAAGATGATCGCTTGATCAGCTAACCAAAATCCCTATAAAATGCCTAGTCACCTATGTGCCAGCGCATCAGCTTCGATTATCGATTACTGGCACTATATAAATATTTTATTGATCGATTGAAGACTTTGGCATGTCATGGAGATTTGAGGTCTAACCTTTAAAAATCATGTCACAACGTAGGCCAAATCAATGAGTGGCTGTGTTCCTGATGTACAGATCTATCACCTTCATGCCTCTACTTGAGCCACAAATCAGACTACCGAAAGCTATTTTTGATCACTGTTTAAACAATAAAAGTCAAAAAAGACGTTCATCAACCTGTCACAATAACTACTTATTCTCAAATTCTGAATTTCAAATCTGTAGCATGTACTGAGATTTGATAAAAAAAGTATTCTGTACTCATAATCACCCAGCCTGGATAGCTAGTATGTCGATCCATCTGCTTTGGCAAATTAAACTGAAATTTAGCAGTTTGACTGCAAATAGGCAATGTATTGTTGCTGTAAAATTTTATCAGAATTAGATGTTGTTTGCTGAAGTTATGCAAATGTAGGGCCTACAATAGCA
>Ga0209367_1007941_pt1 | contig 14574 bp, 8 predicted proteins | sample WorMetLIZISLAND2_FD_187412 | JGI IMG/M metagenome (GOLD analysis project Ga0209367, IMG submission 187412) | Marine gutless worms symbiont microbial communities from Max Planck institute for Marine Microbiology, Germany - Olavius geniculatus... ... | reverse complement strand
ATGGCGTAATTTGGGTGGTTCACATTTTGCCATGGCCAGATGGGGCAGATGTGTTTTTGAGGCTTTTGAATCACTAGAGATACAGCATTTGCCGAATCAATATTGGTCATCTGTGGTCTCCTCACCTGCTTTAAACTAAAGTATGGCTGACCACTATTTCACTTAAATTAATTAATTTGTGGCAATGACAGAAAGCTCGCATGACAGTTTGCTGTTAATCATTATGTTCACATGATTCAGCGGACTCTTTAAGCTGTGATCCTTTCACAGTTAATTGGTTTAACAAATAAGTTATGTCATGCTGTTTTCTATGGAATTATTTGTGCTATATGTCCTGTGTAGTGTGGTAGTGTGTACCATATGAGTCTGTAGTTAATCATACATGTGAGAAATACTGTACATCAAATACATGGATCGGGTTGGCCATTGCATGTTATATATTGTTCAAATCCAGTATCTCATAGAAAATCAACATCTGTCCATCTCTGATTTTGTAATGTTGTGCCTTGTTATGATATTGCCATGTTACCACATGCTAGAAAATGTTTGTGTACAATGTAATTGATTACAGCAACTCAGTAGTATACTGATAAATATATAGCAACTAGAAGGCACCCAAGAGTGCATATCTCCACCAAGTGAAGTAATTTAAACATTACTAGTACTACACCTACACCTGCAACTACTCCTACAACTATAGCTAAAGATAATGGGGTCACGACCTTGACCTTTCAGGGTCACGTGATGTCATCAGTCATGTGACCATTCGACTCGTGGTAGTCGACTTCCTATGTGTGATCCATTGTGACCATGCATCTATCTAGCACCATTATAGAGATATGGCACCTCAAAGTACATGCACACACACACACAGAACGACCAATCTTTTAATCTCATCTAATGTTCACTGCGTTCACCTTGGCGGAGACAAAAAGTGATCATACTCTATGAAGCATAGCTGCTGATTTTTCTTCAGCATTTTGTTATACATATCCAGCTCAAAGGCCATCCAGTCTGTAAAGCCTCAAACAATATCCCTTGGAGACCCAGCAAAGTCTGCAGGACTGTTAAACATCAAGTGTGAGCAAATGGGCGTTACCCTTGATTAGTGAGTGGTTGTTGAAATAAGTTGGTTGATATATTCTCGGAATGTCATGTTTTTAGTTTACCACTTTTTTGTGCCCAACGTATGAACTGCAGTTCTCCCCAGTTGTTTTAATGTTGTGCTATACGTATGTTTTGTAGGTTAAATTATAGTTATATGTTGTATATTGTTGCTTTATTTAATTAATGTATATTTTAAGTGTGTAGTTGTCCAGCTTTTAGTTTGTATGCAGTAGTTTGCATTGTGTTTTACAAAGTGTCAGTGTAATTATGCTGCTTTTAATTTGGTGTACACAGTGTTTACTAAGAATATAAGGAGTATATTTGTTATACACCGTGTCCCAAAATTAGCGAAACCCCTTGTTTCAACAAAATATCGTACACTCCACTACCTCAACATTATTTACCATCGCACCGATTATGACATCCGCACCTTACCGTGTGTGCTCAGTGTAAAGTCATTATGACGTCTCGAGTTTGTTTACATCGGGTTACGTTCAATACATTGTTATTGACAAGGCATCAAACAGTGTCATACCCACCTGAGACTTAAGAGCTTGCATCGAGGCCAAAAGTGGCCCCTTTGAACACAAGCTTTAAAGACTAGTTCAGAATGATTGTCTCCATAAAAGTTTCAAATTTTGTAAAAAAAAATCTGTCAGGTATTAACAATTTTACACGAAGTTATTTGTAGGGTGTCGCTAATTTTGTGACATGATGTATATGTACTGTAGGTTGAATTTAATCAACTATGGATCATTTACTACTGATGATAAATCATGTTTTTATTACAAGTGATTTACAACCCTATTTGCCAGAGAATACATAAGTTGATTTTAAGCTGCTGTTAATTTTGGTCTAAAGGAATGCCAAAATAATTACATATTTCGAATTGCAACAATTGTATGACCCTACATTTGGCTGTTGTTATACCTATGATAATTTCCACCAGTATTGTTTTACTGCTCCATGGACAACATATCTGCTGATATTGATACAAATGATGAACTGTAGGTGAATGTAGTATAGTTGATGTTGCTCATCTTATGTTGTTACGAGTTATGCATTTATAGCAATGTTGTTTCTTTTTATTGAGTTTTTCAGTTTTTTGCTTAGATTCTGTTCGCCATAACCAAAGGTTGCGATAGCCAAGGGCCGCCATAGCCAAAAATGCATTTATTCATATCCCTTATCCTAACCATATCCCTGATTTTAATCTAACCTTAATTCATGTTACATAGGTTTACGACTGGTTGGGAATATGCAGCCTCTGTTCTCCTGCCTGGGTCTGTCAGATCTGAAGCAGCCCTTGGCTCTGGCAGCTGGTCACCTATCGTTTCAGTCCTATTTGTAGTACGCGTTTATGTTACAAGCACTTGCTTGCAGACTGTGTGTGTGGTATTACTATTGAGGTCATCATTAACCCCTGTCCTCCAATAGGCAGCATTCTGAAATTAATGACTGTCTGGAGGATAACAGGGAAGATTATCAGAACTACCATTATGGTTAATTACATATGCACACGTATAATGGAGTTCTTACAATGTTCAGTTTAGCTCGTTTTTTGTGTTTTGTGTTTATGTAAAGGTTAAAGTTACCGTTCCATTACTATGTGTTTGTGTGCATTCTGCCTGAAAAGGCCGTTACCGAAATGACCCATACTGTGTTAAACCCTGCTCACTCAGTCACTCACGAGGTCATCATTGAAAATTTTCTCCATGAAGTTCGTAAAGTGTTGCTGCGAGGTCAAAGACTGAGGGAAACATTATATGAACTGAGGAGAGAAAATTTTCAAAGATGAACGATGATGCCAGTCACTGTTTGTTTTGTTATACCTCAAAACCAAAACAAAAATTTAAACAACTCTTTTGATGATGACTTCACTGTTGCCTGGTCGTGTTGCCTGGGCAATAGTGCATATTTGTCAATATCACATGATGCGATTTCAACCAATCACGTGCAGGTATTTTGCGTTTAGGTACAACAATGCTGATTGCGTTATAACATTTACCGTACTCTGCATGATTAACATTTTTGTGCTTAATAGATTGTGCCCACGTACATGTTACAGCAATATTATGCTTCTGCCATCACAACGTGAATGCATTGTACATTGTACCTTTACTTTTTATTTTCTTATGTTACAATTGTTTGTGAGATTACAGCTGTTTGCTATAAATCTAGTTTGAAATTCCTTGTAAAAAGAACTGTAAAATTGTATAAGCATGCAAAATTTCTTAAGTGTTTCCAGGGATATGGATATGAAAAACATTGTAAATATGCAAGTAAAAAGTCAATTGCAGATTAGGTAAAATTAGTGGTTTCGTGTTACAGTAATTTAGTCTTGCCGATCTGTAGTTCTGAAGTTTATTGCTGCTGAAAGTGAAGCAACTTAGTGAACTGCTAAAAAGATTTATACTGTGGCGATAACTAGCAAACGCTTAAGTAAAAAAACACATGTGGTATTTTACTTCATAATTTCTTATTTATTCATTAATCTGACAACATGGTTCATCAGTATAATACTCTTCTGCAAATCATACCCGCCAGCATCAACATAAAATATGGTCAAACTACACAAAATGTTCTGCATTATAGAAAAAAGACGACTGCTCATTAATAACATTAATATCACATCACAAACAAAATTTAATAAAATTATAGCAGAAAACTCAGATTCTCGCAGCATTTCAAAGTTCATCAACAGATCTACCACGCAAACATCGACTAAGCTTCATTGTGAAAAAAAGTAAATATGCAACTAAAAAGTCGAATTACACATCTCAATCCTTCACAAAGCACACTACCATTCTTGCTCAGTTAACTGCATATAATCTTCAAATTGAGCAAAACATATCAGCACATTTGCTAAAGAATAACTGCAACAAAGAAACGGCTATCGATGATACAACAATAACTACTACAGTGAACCATTTGTTGTACCCTGCAAGACAGCACAATATCACAATTTTTCACTGCCTATTCCCAAAATGCAGGAATACATTCTTTACACCGGTGATCTTAACTAACCAAAATACAAAAAAACGTAAATAGTACAGCCTCTAAACATTTCAACAGACAAATAACTTATGCATAAACATTTTGGTTTCACATTCCTCCATGTTTGCCCGAGACCACACGTAAACAATGAGCTTCATTTGACAAACTACAAATACAGTAAGTAACAATCACATTAGTGAAGTTAACAGCAAATTAACAACCGAAAAAAGACTACATGTTAGAATTACAAATTAGAATACCTCTAATACAGTACAAAAACTGCATACTACGAGGGGCGTTAATAAGTTCCAGGACTAAGTCCTTAATACAACGACAGTAAATCGCATATTGCTGACAGTTATGTTACTTTTTAACATATTCTCCCTGCAGTTCACTGCAATGTTTCCACTGTTTTACAAGTCAACTGGAACCCGTAGCATTAAGTTTTTTATCGGCACCTGTAGAAATTTCTGGACAAAATGCGTAGAACATCTTCATCGTTTCTGAACTTAATGTCTCCAAGTGCCCTGTGGTCCAAACAAATGAAAATTACTTGGAGCTAAATCTGGCAAATGCTGCAGCAGTGACCAGCCCATCTTTTCAATTTTCTTAACTGTCTAACGGGCAAATTGCATGGTGGGGCACTGCCATTTTAAAGAATGGCACCTTTCTGCAGCAAACCTGGTCAATTGCTGCGAATTACTGGTCATAATCAATCGGACAATAATGCCTGGTAATACTGTTCATTCGCAGTATGTCTTTCAAGCAAAAAAGTCTGCAAGAACAACTTTTTACGTAAACCAAAAAATGCTTTGTCTGCAGCTGACCGTTTTTGCCATAAGCAGTGCACCAACACTGACATCATCACTAACTGACTAATGATCGTTGCAAAAGCGGGCGAACTATTCAAATATTTTCAAACGTGATACAGTGTCGCTGCTAATTACTACAAATAATGTACAATAAACTTCAGCACTTTCTACACCTTCAGTGACTAGAAAATTTTATGATTATTCTTTCTGTAACCAAACGTCAACGCTCATCATTTATATCTTTATAACAATGATGTCACAACATGACTTCATAAATGAGACCATGGTAAGTGATGTACAATAGTGGCAGTACAACTTCATAATAGTTTTGGTTTTCAGCTGTCACTGTGTGCTTACTGAGAAAAACAGTCCTGGAACTTATTGACCGCCCCTCGTGCAAAAGCAAATCTGTAGATTTTTGTACTGCTCACTGAATCCCAAAAACTGAAACAGCAAAACATATCGTGGTAGAAATGATAACAAAATCAGCAACACACAGCCACTGTTACTTCAACGAACATATTTCTGCACACACCACAACAGAAAATTGCACAAAAAAACAATCGGTGATAAAATAAAGCTACAGGCATGCTCAATAAGCCTATCTCAACCGATATCATGCAACAGCCTACAATGATCTACCTGAATTTAGTACACTATGATGACTGATAGCAGCAATTCACTGATAAAGCAAGCTATTATTCAGTCAATGACAACAAATATGTAACCAAATGATGCATTAACAATGAATGAAAACTTACGACAATGGCCAATAATCCTTCATTTTCTTTTAGTATTATTCAGACCATAAAATTACTGATTCAAGAAGCAATGCGAAAGCATGCAGGATGATAATAAATCATCTCATCCCACCGAAAAGGCAATAAAGCCAAATGTTGGGAGTTTTCAATTATTTATAATTCTTACAAAACATAATTGCAGTCATATCAGAAGCTACTTCTACTGAAAAAAAGTTCTAAAATTTTTCAACAGAAATGTCACTGCAGCAGTTTAAATAATATGTGTATTCTAAATGTGTATTCAACAGCACTCTTTCAAGCTCCTGTAACATTTTCATCTTTTAACATAAGCCTGCCGACAACGGTATATCAAGCATATAAAAGCAAAATTGTGCCTAATAACAATAATAAAACTACAACTTCTTGCAATCTTTTGGCCTAACAAAGTGAACAATACAAGTTCAGATACCTTACAAATCCTACACAGCTTTTCGTATCCAGGAACACTTGTTTCCATTGCATTAACAAAAGTTTCTGGGTACCCTGATCATTTCAAGGACTAACATTTCCAGTTCTGCATAGTCAGTAATCTCGTTTCACTTACTAAACCTGAGGCCAACATCAGCACATTATATCACCATCAGCAGCAATAGAAACACCATTATCTCAAGAAAAGCACAGACTACATGAGATCAGACTGACGATCCTAATTGCTAACAGAAAAGAATAACTACGTAATGAAAACAAAAACCACATTGCATAAATTTAACGAAGAAATAATGCAAGAAATTATGCAAGATGTGAGTAAATTATTGTCATATCTTGTACGCTGATGAACTGATATGACAGACTACCAAAATTGCACGGCACATACAGTTGACAGATTATGCAAACAAGCAAGTAAATATATACAGCATCTCTTCACTGCAGCACGAAAACAACGACCGAAAATAATAAACGACCATTAATGACTAGACAACATTCAAAGATCAAGATGACTGTTATTCGCTTCTTCAGAATACACCGCAGCAGATACTATAAAATTGAAAACACCCGTTTTACACTACAAAGACAGACCACATAGATGGGCACAACCATTGGCCAACAGCCGTGCAATGTTTTATCTGAAGCATGCAATATGGAATGTGGCAAGAACCACGTTTTATCTACCAGGAATCATGTTTCATTAACTGCATAACACTTTATCTATAGAAACAGAAGAGAATATTTTACCACGAAATTGATAGAGAAAAGCTCATTTTACTCAAGAAATAAGATCAGTTGCTGTGGTAACTAAACTAAATATGATATCAAATGACTCAAAGAATAAAGCCGAAATTAAATCAGAAGTCACCTTTTCTCCCATAAAGCAACTCTGCTAATCTATTTCAGAATTACAGTCAGTAAGTCACAAAATCGAATATGAACAATAGACTACTGCACAAAATACTTCAATCAAACAACAATTTTTTATCTAAAAAAAGTGAAAAGCTTGAAAGTAAAAAAAAAGACAAGAAAAACGGCATCTGAATTACACTAATGGAAAAATGAAAATTTCCCCAAAAATGACACGAAAAACATCCAATTTAAGTTGAAGATGAAAAGTAAATGGATACTATCTAACTCATAGAAATTCATAAGGAGCAAACACCGGTGAAAGAAATCCACCTCACACATCAAGCAAATGGACAAAAAGAAGTCACAAGCATGCTACTTTTGACTGGTGGAAAAATACCACTATATAATTATATGTCATAAAGCAGCAATATTGGAATGGACACTAGCAGACTAATAAGGACACCAGATCAAAGGCAACAGTGAGTAATCGGGAAGAAATTGAAATCAGCAATTGACTGAGCAGGCATCAATGTCTCACTCAACACGTAAAGTTTCACCTTAAAGACAGGTCAATTAGTCATTCCAGGCAACTAGTTGTGCTGGTACTAAATAAAGATGAGAATCGAACACTGACACGTGTATTTGTGTTCACTGTTCACTACTTGGCTGGTTAAATATCTTCAACCTAACATGTCTTACACACGGGAGAGGTTTGATTTGCAAGTTTGACATGCTAAAAAATGAATTCATATCACTGTGGAATACAACAATCATGGCACAATACAGATATCTAAAAAATCTGAAACAGACGCTTTTTAATCGATCATTATCCGGCACACCAAATCAATCAATAAAACGTCAAAAATCCACTGCTGTCATGGTGTTCACGTTTCACAACAACAGAAGTTTGGTGTGAGATCTTTCTATCTGTTTCATGCCAATCTCTAAAAGAAACACATTAAGCAAATAATAAGACTTCAAAACAAACTCTACCAGAAGAACACAAGCAAGAGATGTGTGGATAAATGAAGCATGTTGGAATCACATTCCGTGGCAAATGTCAGACTGACGTTCCACACAGCTGCAACGTCAATATTCAGTGCTTTCACAAACAATGCTCACCCTCATTCGGTAACTGAACTTTTCGTACCATGGACTACTATACATCTTAAAAAGTTCACTAAAGTATTAAATTCCAGACTGTAGCCATGCAATCAGGCTTAGTAGATATCGTCCTCCACAGCTGCTGCATGCTGCCGCTTAACTCTAAAAGTACAAATAGTCCACGGTATGAAAAATCCATAATTAACCTCGTTGCATGCAAAAGTTATGTTACAACAGACTCAGCAGTTAGCTGAAGACGGACGAGTTTTTTGTGAAGCCGATACACTGGAATTCTGAGCTGCAACGGGAATCTTCAAGGTGATGCTGTCGACCACGGAAGCAGCTTGATCGTGCATTTCCAGCAGTGAAGCCACCTCTTGGTCGATATCGGCTAGCAGCAGACCATCGGCAGTGTCCTTGCTCGAGTTCTTTGCAGCGAGATGCCGAAGCGATGTGATCGTACTGAGATATGCCGTCCGCTCCAGTTCCAGTACTTGGATGTATGAGCGCAGCTTTCTCTCGATGGCTAGCAAGCCTCGATTCTGCTGGTCCAGAGCATGACTCTGCTGACGTGCCACCTACAGTGATCAGACACCTGATGACACTTGACTACATGTATTGACTAGCAGCTACAAAAATCAACAAGCAAAAGTAAAAGTTTCTAGTGATTAATGAAAATTAAACTATTTATTTTTCACTAAAAAGCATTACGAAGTAGATAAAATGACACTTATCTCAATAAAAATCTTCTTTCAGTGCACATCATTTTACTCTGTCTACAAGACTGGATAAAAAAACACTTACTGATTGTGTCTCAGTGAAAGTTGTTAGTTGCATATTAAGTTGCTAAATAAAAACATGCATTTTCTTGCACGACTGTCACTGTTAGCCTTAATCAAATAAATAATTATTAATTAATCGTTAGTTTTTTTTCTAAAAATTAGCTACCGGTATTAAAATGTTTTACCTGTAGCAACTCTATTTCTTAAACACAAATGCAATAGTTCCAGTCGCGGCAAATGCCACTAGTCGTAGTCAAGCACTCACTTTTATCACAAAATCACCCATCATAAACAGACAAGCATTATTTCAACAATTAAAAAACTGCTTCAGCATTAAATGTATAATAATTATTTAGCTTATCCCTACAAACAAAACAACTCGGTTATACAATAATTATTTCAACAATTAAAAAACTGCTTCAGCATTAAATGTATAATAATTATTTAGCTTATCCCTACAAACAAAACAACTCGGTTATACAATAATTAACAATGGATTAATCCATCACATTCAGCTCAATAAGCACAATGAAAGCTAAACAGCCTACCAATTCTACTGCTATCATAACTATTCAAAAACAGAACTTTATAACCCAAGTAGAATTAGTAGACCACTTAACGCAGTTGGCTGCAGATTACTCCAATAAGGAGGTGTTACCTCAAGGTAACTAGACTTTTCATACCATGGACTATTCGTACTATTCTTAGCCTACCATTGTTTACATCAACTGTGGCGTGTTGATACTAGCTAGAACCCATCCCAAATTGAACTGGTGTTATTTGAAAAAATGAATAATTATACTGTGCCTACAGCACTACTTCAATCCTTTAGATAGCAAGCCAATAAATTTGACTACGATTAAGCGATTACACTGTCAGACTCATAAGTCAAACTACACCTTGCACTTTGCATTTTAAAAAAAATTTAATCAAATAATCAAACTCCAGACTTTATAGGTGCACAATGTGTCTCGGAAGATCTCGGCCTCCGAGCTGCTGCATACTGCCGCTAAACTGTAGAAATACATGACACGAATGGCTCAAATAGTCCATGGAACAAAAAGTCCATAATCCTTACCTGCAGCTGATCTAGAAGTTCTGTTTTCTGGCGACGCAATGCCTCATTTTCAATCTGAAATCTTGTAAGTTGGTTTGAAGCACCATTTGTCGTACACACACCTATCCCACTGCCATGTGCTTTATGACTACGATGGACTGCCGACATTTCCTCTTGCAATACATGATATTCCACTTCATACATCTCCAGCTGCTTTGATATGTCCATTGCGAACACCTTTGCAATACACCACAACAATAATAATATACTCCCTTACTCTTTGATGCACAGCAAGTAATGGGTAAAGTTGAGTACAAGCCGATAGCCATAAAGCAGCTGTCATTTAGAAGCACAGAAATGGATAAATAAACAAATATATAAAATAATATTTTTATTTAGACGACATGCACAGAGACATTGCCTAACAAGATCAAACTGGTCGAACTGAACTTATGGCTCAACAGCAAAGTACCAACAGTGAAAGACTAGAGTACAACTGTACAAGCTATCTATACAAGTAATTTGAGCAAAGCTCACATGACGCGCGATAGCAATCGTGTACAGCATGCAACGATATAATAATGCATTTTGAAAGAGTATCCAAATTTAAGGCCTGCATACAGGACGACTTCTTAAATTTAAGAGGTCAAAATTTAGATTGTTAAAAATGGACGTTCTATGCTAAAAATTTCATAGGCCTATGCAGGTTGTCAGGTCTCCAGCCATTTTGGCGCAATTTACTCTTAAAATATGCGTCACAGCAAAAAAATTGCAAAAACACTAAAATCCTCACACGCACAGGCCTCCTTGAACCTAGGGAGTTGGGACTTGAACTGCTAAAATCTACGTTTAATGCTGAAAATTTCATATGCAGGTAGTCTAGGTTTATCTCTGGCCATTTCGGCTCAGTTCAGTCTTAAAATGTGTGTTGCAGCCCAAAATCACCAAAAATTCACGAAAACACCTAATTTTGGGGGGTTCAAGATTATTCGTGGTCATCGATGTTGATAAAATAAAAAACCCGTGACCAGTGCTTATTATGATAAGCAACAAGTCTCAACCTATCTGCAACCGTTTACACACTAGAAGAGCTAATAGCGGCAAAATAATGACTTTTCAAGGGGGCTAACTTCTTTGACGCCCGCATTTAAGGGGAACCCCCTAACCCAGAGGCACAAAATTTTGTCACAATAAACTTGGGGCAGGCCACTGTGAAGATTTTGTAATCCTAGCTTGCACCGTTTTGGAACAATACAGCAGTGAGACAAACAGACAGAGACAGATTCCAAGGCAATGGCTAAGACGCACAAAGCATTCTGCTATCGCGCATAAAAATGCAGCAAAGAAACAGGCAAACCTCATTAATAATGCGCTCCAGCTGAATAATGCCCATTTCAGGCAGAGTGGTTTTGAGAAACTCGACTATTGACTCAAAACCGATGTACTGTTTTATGAGCTCCTTGTGGTTGCCGAGCAACACCAACGCCATTTTGAGCACCACTTCCTTGCCCTGGAGAAATATGAGATCTAACAAAGACACAGCAACACATAACAGTAACAACAATTGAAAACAATATTAACGATAATACTGAACAAATTCATGTTAATATAGTACAGTAATACAGTGTCAATCACGAGCATTTTCGACAATAATAAGCTGCCATTCCAACGATACAGTACTAACTCTACTCAATGTTTTGGCCTATGAGCTTTTTAAAACATACTAAGACTAACATCAGCTAAGGAATCAACCAGATGTATCAGACAGATGGTAAGCATGTGATATACCATATTTTCTCCATTAATTCGCACGGCTAAAAATAAATAAATTTATAAGTGTTCAAATTATTAGAAATAAAAAAAATTACTGAAAAGCCTGTTCGAATTATTTAACTAGAATATACTGAGAATGCGAACAACGTGCTCTAGTGATGTGTGGCCAGTACAACTGCAACCAGTAGGCTTACTGCAGCCTTTGACCGTCCTGCGAGAGGAGGGCGCAGCTAGTGTAAGCATGCGTCATTTGTGAATGGGTCTGGAACGGACCGGTCAGCACCAGAGATGTGCGGATTATGGATGCAGATCCCCAGGTTTCTGGCAGCTGATCATCGGTAGACAAAATTTGCGGATACAGAATCATGTTCCGTGACGAGTGTAGTTTTTCTATTAACTGCTAACGGACTTTGGAAAGCATGTTTAATTACTGCCTTGTTTAGCAAAATGCACCAACATGCCCGTTATTGCTGTTACTTTGTTTAGGTATATTGTAATCTGCTATAAGCCTAGTGGCCTCCCTTACAGAACAGGCCTATTCAGTGCCAACGCGGACTGAGTGTGGATCCAATATTTTGCTCCTGTTGCGCATCCTTGGTCAAAATGGCGGACTGATGTGGACTCAAAATTTTGCGATCCGCACATCTCTGGTCAGCACTGATGCAGCAGCTAACATGAAAGCACGCCAGGCGGGCAGTCGTATCCAGGCATCTTTGCTTGCTGTGTATGCCCTGGGGCTGTCTTCCCCTTCTTCCATACCATACAGCGTGACAGACGGTGCCATGCCTGTTTTAATTGGTCTAATGCATGCGCTGGAAAGCAAACATACACAGCCATTGTTCACAGTAAACAAGCTTTACGGTTTTCTTGACCTGGACTTGATGTGTCGTGATCGAGTTATTAGAGCCAGGTGTTCGAATTAATAGGAGTAAAATAAATAATTATTTTTCCTTAAAATTTAAATGTTCGAATTATTAGAGTGTTCGAATTAATGCAGGCAATATGGTACTACATTCTTTGCACGTGTATCAAAAAAGTTACCACAATGATAGCGCTGCAAAAATTAATGATTAATTAATTGATTAATCATTGAAAAAAAAATTAATTATTTGATTAAAATTATGAAATAAAAACATCACTAATGTTACTGCAGTTTTCAGTCTTTTGATCGACTACAAAAAAATAATGAAAATTAATCGATTAATTATGACTAATTTTTAGACAACAATCAATTTGAGATAAAATTCTCACATAGTGAAAAAATATCCACACAAATTAAAACAGAGACAGCTTGCAAAATTACAAACTTTCCGAGAGAAAGCTGAAACCAATGAAAGAACATCACGAATACAGGCCGCCACCCAGTACATACCAAAAACTCGAGCAACGAAGCCGATTGGAAACTGAGATGCAAAGATGGTAAGAAACCATGGCGCAGCATAGAGTGTGGGAGCAACATCATTCATCTCAAAATGATCATAAAGATCCTTGTGATGGTCGTGAAGAAGACGTGACAGCTGATACATCTGCACCTAACAGTGTACAAACGTTCATACCATGGACAAACCAGCGAGTAAGCGGGTTGAGTTTACATTCCACTTCACACATTACAGGTCATTTGAGACATGTTCACAAAGGCAATTGCTTACAGGCTTGCATAGGCAGCAGAAAAAAAAGAAAATAATCAAATTAACCAAGACAAAAAAAACTAAATCGCAATAAGTACTTACACAAACATACACAAAGTCATAATACTAACTAACAAAAAAAGACACACACATACAATCCAACTATAACTTTACAAAACCAAAAACCTGGTTAAGCAGCCTTTTATGCCATCAGGGCAGGAGATGGATCAGGTCTATTCTTCAGCTCCCAAGACACACGTGGGGCTTGGCTTTTCGTCCACGGTTTATTCCGAGCCGATCAAATACTAGACACCTAGATAGATACGCAAGGAGGCTTGCCTAACAAAGAAATCGGCCAGAGCACCACTGTACCTGCAGAGTGACCATGTCGGGACGATACTGACGCCGAAAGCCGAGATTAAACATCATGTACTTCATCACATTGAAGGCCTTCCTCTCCGTAATCTGACACAAACATCATTACAGGCTTCAGCACGATTAGGAATATCTAAGGCATATTGCAACAACGCGTCGTAAAATAAACACAACTAGAAATTTGGGGCAAAGCCCAACGTGAGTCCGCCCGGCGCCCTAAGTCCGATTGGAGAAATTAGAGGAGGGGTAAAAAGGGGGGGGAATTTTCCCGGCATCAAAGTCACGTGGTCCGAACTCAAATGCACTGGCATACGCCGAACGCACATTGTCGACTTAGGGTAGGTCAACATTAGCGCTTATAACTTGGTTCGTGGTGGACGGAATTTCACAAATTTTTTTTGTTCAACGCCGAAAGGAGCGCTCTCGTCAACGCCATTTAGATTATGTCGTTATCTTCATCAGTTCCAGAGACATTTGCGCTCAAACTCGAAAGTTGTCGTAAATCGCACCGATTTTTGAACGTTTTTTGCCCTCCCAAATTTTAAGGGGGGCAATGCCCCCAAAATTTGTACTTGCGTTAACACCCCAACATAGAGACACGTGAAGTGCCAAAGTTTCGTCCGGCTACACCCCCTAACTCCAAAGTTATAAGCGCTAATTTATTACATTTTAAGCCAATTTTTGACCCCCTTTTCAAAAAAAGTTGTAAGGGGGTCCACCGTCCCCGGTGGGGGGTGCGCTAGTAAGACTTGGTCATTCTCTAGCGTGTGTAAAAATTTGGGGGCGCAGCACCCCCTAGGGGCCGAAATATGGCCTTCCGAAAAATTTGATTTTGGTGGGTAAACATTAGCTGCGTAATCT
>Ga0209367_1007940_pt1 | contig 14574 bp, 7 predicted proteins | sample WorMetLIZISLAND2_FD_187412 | JGI IMG/M metagenome (GOLD analysis project Ga0209367, IMG submission 187412) | Marine gutless worms symbiont microbial communities from Max Planck institute for Marine Microbiology, Germany - Olavius geniculatus... ... | reverse complement strand
GTTAACTGACGATTTATAAAACCGGAACAAAAGAAATTTGAGAAAGAAAAATTTGTACGATAAAATTAACCCGATATAATGGAACAATTTAGTAGATTTGAAAGAAAAATGACCAAAAAGAAAATGAAATAATTTAGATAAATAGTACGTGTGAGTCAGAAAATCTTACCTCCGTAAAGCTTTTTTAACTTTATTTTCCAAAGACTAAAAAATAAGGCCACATTTTACACACGTATTCCGCGGTTAAATCTACGCCACATTGCGAAGTTTTATTAAATTATTCTTAAATTTGATGAAGTTATGCCAAATTCAACTGCTGTATCTGCATCAATTAGAACAGTTATATGATGCAGATATTTTTGCACCGTGTTGGATAACTTGAATCAGAAAACCCTTGACTGAAGAACTTGATAGATGTAGCCTATCAATCATCAATATTATACTGCTGTCAGATCATTAGATGGTTACCGTCCACATTTTACTTATTTATTTTATTTTATTTTGTTTAGGATGCAATGCTTAAACATTCTTCGAAAATTTTGTAAACAATAAACAAAACCAAAAATGTTGTGAATTGGTAAAATTCCAGTGTTTAGTCTGGCGTAAAGGTCTTTAAAAGATAAGGTTGGTTTACTTTCTGGTGTTTTCTTGTTGCATTTTTGAGCTTGAGGTGTGAACTATGAACCACGCTCGTTCTCTCGTCCCACATAGTTCTTTCGTCACAACTTACAGGGTTACGGTTTGAAAGTGGGAACTAAGGATGTAAAGAAAACGCTCTCTCTACGGCTGGTTTCATTGAGACAAAGTGACTGGACGAAATGACTGTAATCTTTCGACATAAGTTTTCTAACCTAGATCTAACACTGACTTAACTTGTGTATAATTGTAAAAATTGCGTTCAGGAATGAAAGATTTTGTTTCACTGATTGGAAAGTATAAGGCATGCAAATAATTGCATAGTTGAATAATGACTAACTGTATGTGCTTTTGTCTTTGCTTTACGTCTCCATCTAGCAGAAAGAAACCTATATGTAATTAGCTATTAAGTATGCAGTGATGTGAACAAGGCCATTTTGCCTAGACCAGTTCCAGATTGAAGGTCTGAATATGAAGACTGGGACTACAAGTCTTGAGACCAAAGCGAAAATCAATAGTGTTGTTATGGTTATTGAGATCGGCATCGAAACCGCGGTTTTAGGCTCTATTGACGGTTTCAGTTTTTTGGTAAAGAGCACAGCTCTAATGTCTGGTGCCGTGAACGTTAGGCCTAATAGTACACAGCTGCAGTGACGAGCAGCCGCAGCGCATGGTGACTTTTTTCGCCGGCTCCTCTCATGCTGCAGGTGTCCTGCATCTCCCCTTGCTGATCGGCCGATCGTGTCCTCACGTTTTTGCATGTGTCGCCCTCTCTTCCCCTCCCCATCTTCTCGTCCATATCTGTCCCTAGTCTACCGGCCTGTGTAAGCCTACACAATAAAGGTTTACCACCTTTGGATATTTTGTGCATTATAGAATTGTGCACGACAGTGAAAACAGATGGAATCGGACCAAGAATACGATGTCCACAGGGCGAACATCTTAGTGGGTGAAGTGTCCTGATATGACTCGCTTAGTCCGTGCAGTTTCACGTCTTGCCATTGCCACCATCTCAGGATCTAGGCCAATGCCCTTAGGCTACTCTCCATGCAGCAATAATACTGAGTACTGAGTATGCTCCTAGATTTGTAGGAATGTAGGCTTTAGACGCAGATGCGAGTATAACTGAGTCAAACAAACGAGGTTGGCACAAATAATTTTATTTGATGCGATTCAACTTCGCTGCCAACATGATAACACATCCATCCAGGTGTTTTTACCGTGATTCCTTGATGGCTGCCATCATCATAACAGTTGAGTGTGGTGCATGGCGGGGTTTGCGGTATGACTCACTGGCATCAACCGACGTCGTGATCAATCAAGCGAGCGCCTACATCAGATGTCAAGAGCGTCGTTAGATAAGCATCAATTCGATCCAAATCACTGAATCAAACTTCAGAATTAATGTACAATTAATGATGAAATACTTCTCTTTTACTAGCACACCTAATGTGTTCGAGGTTAATATAGTTTAACGTAAATTATGATACGTATTTACTTACTTACTTACTTTGGGCTGAATTCATTTGGGTCATCGTTTGTCTGCGGCTGTCACGAATTTTTGTTGGCCCTTTCCTCGGTGTTGTACTTCCGGTTGTTGACGGCGTAGATTATAAATTATATTTTTCATTTTTCACTAATCACATGTGTATAAACTCCCGTCTTTCAAAATTTTTCTTTGTTTTCCAAGTGCAAAGGTAATAGTGTGTTGTAAGTTTGTTTTAGTGGAGATTAAATTGGTTTTTAGCTGCGACATCTAGAATTCATGGCACTGGCAGAAAATCGAAATCGAAACCGACCGAAACCGCAGTTTTTTTTCCCAAACCGAACTGAAACTGACCGACTTTAGCCAGTGGGAAACCGTAACAACACTAAAAATCAACAACTCTTGCTGTCAGCTGATGTGTATACATTGTGCTGTTTCAGAAGCAGAATGTCTGAATACTGCAAAGACTATACTGCAGTCCACACAGAAGCATGTTTTTGCCATGGATCTCTGAATGATATTAAGGAATTTGTGACCATTGTGTGTTATTACAGCTGCAAGATATGTAGTTTTTCCTGTACCAGTATTGCAGACATACGAAGCCATATTGTTGATAGTCATTTCCGTAAAACATCTGGTGCAGATGGATCGGTGTTCGGTACTGAACCAAAATCTAACAGCAATGCTGTTTCAAATGATACTGGCATAACGCTGACACCAAATCCTGAGTTAGCATCATTCTCCATGAGTAATGAAGCATCTCGTAGTTATGCAGTAGGGTTGATGTCGAAAGAGTTTTCAACCATATCCCAGTCGGGTTATGACATCCTGTCATCAGCAGTTGTGACACATTCGGCTGAACAGTCATCAATGCAGCCATTACAGAGCACAACTGCTGGCCAGCCATTGCAGCTGTTTGTCAACAACCAAGAAATCCAGCTGAATGTGTCCAACTATTTTAGCGGAGATAGTCTGCAAGAGGTTTCTTCATTACCGGCAAGTGTTCAAGTTGACTTCTCTGCTGAAAGCAGCCATGCAGGCAGCTTGGTTCCAGCAAATGATCTAGTTAAAACAAACAGTCAAGTCTCTGGTCAGTCCAGCATGGGGCTGCCAGTGGAAGGTAGCGAACAGATGACCGAGATGTACATGTGTGACACTTGTGGCACTGTTTTCAACAGCGTTGGAATCATTCAGCACATGTTACAGGTTCACGGTGTTCGTCTGGATTCAGTCAACATTAATGGATCTCAGACTTTGCCAAATGTGACCAGTGACCAGAACATGCCTACTGGTACCAGGAATATGGAGATAGCAATGCCACCAAATACAATGAGTATCGGAACACAGGCTCAGCTTGCAAAGAAACCTGGAAGAAAAAGAAAAGTAATTATTGATGCAGCAGCAATGTCAGCGGCAGCTGACGAGCAGAACAATAAACTTGCAGTGAGTACTGCAGCAAAAGACAGTGCAGCAGCAGTAGCTGTGAAGACCCTGGGCATTGAACGATCAACTACCACCGTCGGAGAAACTGGTCTGTCTAAACGTCGGATACAGCCACCACGTGCTCTTGTTGAGGACTACCAGATTCTCCGTCTCCGGCAGTCAAAGCCTCGTATAAGATCCACAACTTTAGCTGCACCAAAACTTCCATGCAGTTTTGTTGGTTGTGAAGCTACATTTAGACAGCAGCAGGCTGTTGACTATCACGTAAAGTGTCATGCAGATGGCGGGACGTTCTGCTGTCCGGAGTGCCGCAGTTCTTTTGCTGATTGGTCGTCTATGCTGCCACATCTGTGGACCATCCATGGCATCGACCACTATTGCGGTCGATGCAAGTTTCGTGCCAATCACTCCATCGCTGTGACCGGTCATGCTTTGGCCAAGCATGGTGATCGCAAACCCATCCAGCCATTTCTCTGCTCCATTTGTGGGCAGATGTTCAAAAAAGCAAACTTTCGCAACCAGCACGAGAAATTGCACAGAAGCCGCACAGTGTACTCTCGGTCTGGCACTCGGTCGGAATTTACTGCTTTTCGGAGATGTGTTTGTGATCTCTGCAAGCGAACATTCGCCAACAAAAAGTCACTGAACAAACACATCGAGGTACTGTAACAATGATTACTGCTGAGCTTTAGGTCATTGACAGTCTGCTGAGTTGTTGTAATTATTATGATCTTCATTGTCATTACATTTAAATGTGATGATATTGAAGATAATGGTCAAGATGGACGCAGGTGTAAACATCTATCTTTATATCGTATTCACGACCACATACAGCATTGAATATATCTGACACTTTTTTAAATGAATGGAACAACATTATTAAATAATGCACTCCTTTTAATGTAAATCCTTTTATGTTAGCCTTATAATTAAATAGAACATCTTGACTCCTGTTGTGACATTTGTTGATGTCACTTTTTTGTTGCTTATTAAATGCTATTTTTTCTGCAGCATATCATTATCATGTTGCTTGCAGTTGTTCGCCATTGTTTGTTTAAGAGCAGGAATGTTATTCAGTCAGAAAAAAATTAATGTTGTTATTGCTATTAGGTGGCACATTCACTGGAGTATGCCAGTGAAGGAATCCTGAAAATCTGGATGTTAATTTTTTATTATTTCATAAAGATGTAAATGATAAACTGTGTGGTTTTCTTGTTTGACTCACACAGTGCAGATTTGGTGGCATTCCAGTTGACACTGCATGCTATTCAGATTTGCTTGATTACGTGCGATTTTCAGATTGTTCACAAGAAGATAAAGCCGTTTTCATGTTCGGTGTGTGGTTACGTTGCTGCTCGTAAAGCAATGTTACAGCTGCATGAACGAATTCACACTGGAGAAAAACCCTTTAAGTGAGTATTCATATTTCTTCCATCACTGATATATATGAAATCTTTAATCACATTGACTTAAAATTGGTCTGTTTTGGAACTTAATATGGCAAGTACAACACTAGTGGTTGAGTTACGTAAATAAGTGAGGTGTTTATTTGGCACTGCAGTTGATAATGCTTGCTATTTTATTACAGACATATTTTGGGATATAAAACTTCAGCACTATGGACAAATTCAGGGAGCTGTTATTTTAGTTGCAGTTACAAAATGGACGCTCGTTGTTTTCGGATAGTGCCCTTTGAACTTGGGGTGATTGTGATGTTCCGTTTCTCATTATAACAGTTTTTATTGTCTTATAGTCAAAAAAAAGTTTTTGTAATTGTTGTGGTTTCTCTAGTCTGTGCAAGGTAATCACTGTTTCCAAATTAATGATCAATTAGTCACTAAGTTTCGAAGAGTTAAATATTAAAATTTATTTATTTGCTGGCATGCCAGTTCTACTTATTTTGTATATTTGTAATTGTGAAAGGTGTGACATGTGTGCATACTCGGCGAGTGACCACAACACACTGCGACGTCATCGCATGCGTCACACGGGACAGAAGCCTTATCACTGTGCGTTCTGTGGCTACACAGCCATACAAGCAATCTCACTGAAGATGCACATGCGTACCAGACACTCCATGGCAGCAACGTCAGCTGATCCAGTGCCTGGAGCTACCATGGTCTACTCATGCCAGGCCTGCCGCTATCAGACGGTTAGAATCATTGTAGCTGCTTTAATACTTGTACGATATGTCATGTTAAACAATGGTGGAAAAGGTGGAAAAGTTCAGAGGGTATAGCTTTTCATGTGCAACCTATTGTAAAACTACAGTACAGAGCATCACCTGCCATATAGGATGGCACATTGTTACTTGACACTCAACACAAATAAACACATTCCACCTCAGCTTCAGCCGGACGGGCCCATACTCAATTTACCTACTATGGAGGGATGGAAGGCTGAGTTGACCCTGGTGTTGGTTATATATCGAGATGGTTTGCCTGTTTACAGACAGTCACCCATCCAAGTAAGTAAGCACTTGATAGCATCCCAACAGGGAGTCAAACTAGTGACCTCTCAATTGCAAATCCAGTGTCCTATCATTACCATACCAAACCACCACAGTCTGGAGTGGACAAGTGGGTGTTAAGTTAAACATTAGTTAACAGCAGATTTAATCGTGACAGTTATGTGTTTGATGCCACTAAAATGCAATCTTTCTACAACATGTTCGTTTGTGTGTACTGCCTGTAATGCCAACAGTTTGTTATATGAAATCCTGTTACCATTATCTTTAACAAATTCTATGTAATTGCAAGGTATTTATCTTTTGGTATTGTTGTGTTTAAATTTATGTCATTAACTGCGACTTGTTAGGTCCTTGAGGCCAAAGTGGTCATGAGGCTAAAATTTTGGCCTAGGCCTCAGTATCAGTCGGAAAACCATGGCCTTGGTTTTGCCTCGGTTGTAGACTGCTTTGGGCTTGTTGACATCGTAAAACTTCTAGTTTGCGATGTCACTGTCACTTTTTTAGTTCTACCTTCGACCTTGCTTTTGGCCTCAGTTTTGAACATTTGGCCTTGGCCTTAATTTTGGCCTCATGTTGCTGGCCTTGGCGTTGTCCTTGGCCTCAGGAGTATGGCTTCGTTTAGCATCACTGGCTGCTGCACAAAAATAAAGGTGTTTGATGTATGACTGTAGGTGAACCGACGGAGCTGGCTCGATCACGTTCAGGACCACCATCGAAGTGCCAGCAATCCCTCCACATCCAACAACCAGCTGTTTGTAAGACAGGAACAGACGGCTGGACTGTTGATGCTGGTGCCGCTGGGACTTCAAACCACCAGTGTTACGACCAGCTGTAGTATTAGTAGCCCCAGTCCACTGGTCAGCAATGTTGCCACATCTGCCGGTGCTGTGGACGTACATCACAGCCAGTCAAACAGTACCAGTGAACAGTCGGGTCTGAAGCATATTCTGACTGCCATCTCCGAGCAGCAGCACTCTGATACACAGGGCCACATTTAAACCTGACATGCCTACCTTGGTAAAAATGTATGCTGGGGGTCTGCTCTGGCATAAATTTTTGACATTAATGTATCAGAACATACTATGAATTTACCACTCTGCACAGTTTTGCTGCTGTTACCTAATCTCCGGTTGAAAGCTAGTTTATGCGGACCAGAAAATGTCGTGCTGCAACAAGTAAACTTTTCAATGTTGCAACCCGTTACAAAGACTGAAAAGGTCCCACAGGCCACAAAACGTTGTGCTGCTCTCCAATATTCTCTGGTCTGTGGCAGCCCCTTTTGTGGGCTTCTTATTTGGCCAAACATGTTGAACATGCCTAATAATGCACCTCTTGGTGGTGATCTGGTTCAGAATCTGGGTCCAGAGTTTCTCATAATCTAGATTTGGGAATTGTATGAAATTTTTGGCATATGGCCAGGGCCCATTTAGGGACAGTAATTCGTTGTATCTGACAGGTGGCAACACTGTTCTTGGTGAAGATTTGAGATCTCTGATCGCTTTTTGTTGGTTTCTGTGTTACAATTGATGTGACTGATTGAAGAATCTGATAGCATTTTTCAAACGTGATGGTATGTTTTATTACTAGTCTACATCAGTGTGAGAATTATTTCTTTGAATTAATATGATTACTGAGCAAGAGCGCCTACTCTTGTAGTGATCACTGTTCAATGTTGTTCGTTAGCAGTTGTGACTATCGTGAGCCACGTCGCCTACTAGCTTGTTTTTAGTATTTATTATCCTGTGATTTTGTACAGTGATATTATCTTATCATTCTGTCTGTTTTTGGACGATTGTTAAGGTTGAGCTTGTGTTACAGGCTTTTGTCAGTCGTCTGTTGTCTGTCTGTCTGTCTGTCTGTTTATTGTCTGTAATGCATGTATTGTGGCTAAATGGTACATTTTGCCAGAAAACTGTGAACAAGTCAATAGAATTGTCCGACGGCTACCCAGTGGTACCAAGTCAGACGCCCTACAACGCCTTTAATTCCCCCAAACGAGGGTACTTACTGCACCCCAAATACTTGCATTGCAAATTGTGGCCAAACCCCTTCAGTTAGCAGCATGTTTGGTTACTATTGACAGCCTATGGAAATTTATCAATGCCCTATCTGACAGTACCGTCGCCGATCTGTTCTCCCACAGTTTGTATGGCACATTACTGCCAAACTGCGTCAGTGCAATGGTTACTGTTAGCAGGCTGTAGACGTTTGCAAATGCTTTATCCAATACATCCATTGCCGATCCTTTCCTTTTCCCCAAACGGGTAATGAACTCCATTTACATATTCTCGTCTTCGGATATTGGCGTACGGTCGGCCTTCCGTAGCTGTCGCTCGTCTTCTTGTTTGTTATATTTTTTGGCCTAGATATTAAATGCTGATGTGATCTGGATGACGTTTTTTTCGCATAGTTTCTGTTAGGCGTTTCATTACGTAATCAGGTCTTAACGTATTCCTGGATGCTACCCCCTGCTATCTATAGCAACTAATGTTAGCCACTGTTCCGTGCTGGTCTTACAAGCAGGACCGGTGTCGGATCATCCATGAAGCTGGTGAGGCTGAAGCCTCATTGCCCGGGCGGGCCTGTAGCGGCCCGGACTGCGGGCTCCGAATTTTTTTTAGATAAAATTAGCTGTCTTCTAGCCTAAAACTTTTGCTAATTCTGTGTACAACAGTTTAATTTTGTTATACTCGTTTCGCTCGCAGATTATTTGTACTTCCATTTTAAAATTTGTTCCGCGGCCCTTGTTTATCTTTATTGTTTAAGCAACATAAAAGTTAACAGTAGGGCTACAAATAAAATAAAGTCAATATTGCGAATATATGTACGAGGGGCCAGCAGTAGTTTTCAAGCTTCAGGGCCCAGGGGACGGCTCTGCTTACAAGAATTTTCCCAGACGTCGTGAAAGTAGGATAATAATTGCAAGATTAGGTAACTAAACTTGCGGCTGTCTGTCTCCTGCTCATTTTTTTCTATGGGTCTGCGGAAGTTAACGATTAGTCACACAATTAGGCCTACATGTATCTTTGTCGGCCCTCGATCACGTTTGACGTTATTTTGGGTTACAGTTAATCTAACGAACTCGCTCCATAGATTACCTACATGCAGGCTACTGAGTTGTACTCATTTGCTTATTTTTAATGCAACACGCCTAAAGTTTTAGGTGCCTCTCTGATCTAAAACTTAGGCCTATACATTACGTAACCAGCGTAAGAGACTGATAGGCCTATGAATCATGACCCAAAGCAGCAAAAACATTTTTCTCCACTGAACGAGAAAAAACAGCTCTAAATAGGTAAATATAGCACACCTTTGTCATTTACAGACTCTCATAATGGCTCGTTTTACGCAACACGGTATAATTTTATCTTCGCTGGTATATAGTACACGCAGAAGAAAGGCCAATAGTGAAATACGTAGAAAGCAGTATGTGAATCAGAGGGTGGCTGAAACCCATACTGATGTGCTCCTTTCTTACTAATAATCTTTACCTGCAAAATAATACTGGCATGGCGCCCTTTATGGTTGTCGTAGATGTAAAAGGCTAAACGTTAGAAAAGGATTCGAAAAACTTTAGTAACGTGCTTTACGGAAAACCACAAAACTGGATAAAACAGGAAATTTGAGCTAATGCTCACGAGGCGCGAAAGGCTACAGAGTGCCCATGTTTATCTGCAACCGTTTTCACGAAAGACTGACCAACATCGGAAAAATAGCGACTTTACGGGGGTACCGTTCTTTGATGCCCTCATGCGCAGGTTTCCTTGAATTTTGATTCTGTTGGTATATTTATCAGTTATGAGTTTAGTACCCTATTCATTCAGTAGGGCCTGGGGAACTAACGATTTGCAGCAGAAAAATAACGTGTAAAGAAATGCTAATTTTGAAAAGGTAATTAAACTGTAACAGTTATTGACAATTAGGTCTACTCGTTGCCAAAAGTTATAATACAACAGTAAAACCAACATCTTATCAATAACGATAAACATGCTATCTGAGTAACAGGCAGCAGTAACAGCTTATGCCTAAAGGCGAGCTCACTGTGCATCAACAGATAAGCCTATCATAATGCATGCGTCGCATTATCTACAGGGTGCGCCAAAAAATTTTACCCCCTGAGGTTTTCTGATAATTTTTCTGAAACGGCTGAGAATTTTTAAACAAAATTTTAACGCTTATTACCCATTCAGATTTATGCTAACCTGCAAAATTTCATTCAGTTATCTCCAACTTTGACAAAGTTATGCCGTATTTAAACGCGACCACCCACCGAATTTTTACATTTCACAATACGTTCATCACGAGTTTTACTAACTGACGATAAACAACAGGCTTAAAACAGAAATAATTGACATTTTATGAACCAACACACAGGTTTAGTTAACATATTTCAGTACGAAGTTCACATCGTATGCTCAAAATGTCGGCCACCGGCCGAAACGCATGAGTTCAGACGTTTGCGAAAGTCGCTGATAGCTTTATTGATCGTTGTCTGTGGCAAGTCGTCCCAGATCTGCTGCAATGCACTTTTTAGCTTTGGCTTTGAGTGAATGCGGCATATTACGTCGGAAGTCTACTGCCAATGCTCGTTGACGACTGCAAACGGTTGCTTCCATTTGGATTCGTGTTTCCGCAAGACGGCGCTCCTGCGCACACGGCCCGTCAGACGCAGGACTGGTTGACGGCAAACTGTACCGACTTTATCGCAAAGGACCAATGGCCACCAAATTCACCCGACCTCAACCCACTTGACTACCATGTGTGAAGCGCAATGCTTCAGGCATTTTACTGGTTCATAAAATGTCAATTATTTCTGTTTTAAACCTGTTGTTTATCGTCAGTAAAACTCGTGATGGACGTGCTGTGAAATGTAAAAATTCGGTGGGTGGTCGCGCTTAATACGACATAACTTTGTCAAAGTTGGAGATAATTGAATAAAATTTTGCACGTTAGCGTAGGTCTCAATGGATAATAGAGGTGTTTAATTTTGTTTAAAAATTCTGAGCAGTTTCGGAAAAATTATCAGAAAACGTTAGGGGGTAAAAATTTTTGGCGCACCCTGTTATGCTGTTGTTTGTTTCCCAACACTTTTTACATTACAGAAGCTGCAGGTAAGGTCTGTCTCCGACTGGAAGAACGGGCAAATTGTAAAAAAACCTATGTCAAAAAGACCTCATCAGGATTCTTCGTCACTCGTCACACAATTCACGCGCCACTGCGATCATTCCGGCTCGCTGAGTCTGCAGTGTCTAGTGACGTTTTGCGGTGGGGGGTGAATGTTACACGGTTGGAAAAATTTTCTTGTTGTCGGAAAATCTTCCAGAAATGCAAAATTTGGTGCTAAAAGCCTCCATTTTCGAAAATTTAGGGACAAAATAAAAATTTTGAGCAAACATAATCTCCTCTGTCCGAAATTTGCAGCTCCTTATCGGAAAATTGTAACTTGTTCCTCCTATACTTGTTTTAACGCACGACGCTGCTGTTGTCGTCTCCATCTTGCCTAGTTCCATGCAGAGTGACAGACGAAGACTGTTTGGGTAAAGAGATTGCTGATTTAACAAGGTATAAAGTTTGACATTAGGCTACCTTTGTATCAATATCATCAATTCGAGTCTTTGAAATTTGACAGCGAAGCATCACGCGTGACCATAAAACTCGGGGGATGGAGCTGTACCCTCTCCGGCTCCAGCATAGATTTATTACAATCTACATCTACATGTAAAATGGAAAAATTATGCGGCTGTCCCCGTTCCCACTATAAAGCTTCGCAACGTTAACACTGACCCTGTCCTTTGAATCCTTTGAACTAAACAGTAGCTCACCGGTTGGTAAGCTTATACTTCTACCGCGAGGAACGTTCACGCCAATCCTGTTTTTTCGCGTTTTTTCGAGTTAGTAGCCCGCACGGGACGAAGGGACGGACGGGCGAGACGCGTAATGTGGCCTAGTAAGACGGTCGCAGCACAAAGTCGCCACACTGATTATAGGCCTATACTTCGTGAGTGATGGAGGTTCATGGATGCCCGTCGCTATATTTACGGCGGAGAGAATAGCCTATCCTAATATTGGTTGGGTCGCGTGCATGGCGTCGTTTAGCGCAGTCGCCGAGTATGCTGCAATGTCGATCCTGTGCTAAATGCTGCATTTCGCTGCTCTGCCGTATAGATTTAACAATAGTAGACCACGGTCCTATACATCATTGGCTTCATTTGGTTGCAGCAGCTGCGTATAGAGACTGTGCTGCCATTTCATGCACCGTACTACAGGCGATCTTTAAAATTTGCCGTGGTCCTGTGGGCATGAACTTCCGTTCCCTTTACCGTTTTTTCTCGACTTTGATCCTCCCCATTCTCCCTTATCCATGCCTCTTTTTTCTTCCATTTTCTCTCTTTTCCTTTTCCTTTCTCGTTTCCGTTTTTGCCGCTTCCCTAGAAGAGATGTTTTAACTGCATGTGCTTTATATCTATGCACTTTGCTTAATACTTATTTCCATCTCTTGTTTTATTTCTCCATCTGTCTTCTCAATTCCCGCAACTCTTTAATTCAGCTAGGGCGTCTGGAAAAGCGTTCTAAGCTCCCCGTTCTCATTTTCGCCCAATTCGAAGATTATGGCCTATCCTATATTTGCATCAAGGTAAAAATTTGTTTCTTGTGCTGTCGTAAAAATATTTAGGACTCAAGGCCTCAAGGTTGGACGTAGTCCGTCAAACGTTTGGCTGTGAGGGTTGGAGAAGTAGGCTTACACGTAATAGGGTGTTTACACGATCGCGCAAACATCGAGCAAACGTCGAGGAAACATCGAGCTGGCTCAAGCAGGCCTATTGGAACCCCGCTCCTGGCTCAAATGTAGGCCTAGGCTTAGGCTCTTAGCACACAGATGATCACGTGTTATATAACCCTTCCAATTACAACCCGCCCGACTTCCTAATTAACATAAATGTACAAAACATCAGTTTATACACTTGTTAACGGCGACATGCAAAATCATATTATTCAACAGCACATTGACAGTTAGACGATGTGATGTTGAGTGATATCATCTTTTTATGATTTTTGCTGTTTTCGATGTGTCACTCATTGCATGTCGCCGTTAACAAGTGTATAAACTGATGTTTTGTACATTTAAACGAGATATATTCGAGATACTTACATCTAATAGAAAGTTTTAAAAATCGGACTGTCAGTCTCTTGGGCTGGACAGTCGGTCTCAAACACAAGATTGTCGGTTTCTGGGGCCAGATGGTCAGTTGATGTAGCTAGACCGTTGGTCTTTGGGGCTGGACAGTCGGTCTCTGAAGCCGGATGGTCGGTCTCCGGAGCCTTGATAAACTGTTGAAATTAAACAATAAATTACTTAGAATTCTACAACAAAAAACTACTATTGCAGAAATATTGAATTGTATATAAACTATAATATTTTACCTATTAGAGAACTTTATTGTTTTCAAATACTTTGTATTGTTCACAAATTTACCTACCATAAAGAATTACTGCCAAATATTTATCATAATTATTTACTGAAAACTATAAAATTCATGATTATGACACAAGAAATAAAAATAATTTGCACTTGTCAACTGTTAAGCTTTGTTACGGGTCTAGGGCAATAACTCTTAAAGGTTGTAATTTGTGAAATCAATTGCCAGAAGATATTAAAAATGCACAAAATACAACTACATTTAAGAAGAAACTAAAGGAGTTATTTTACAATGGTATGTCTTTGTTTTAAAGTTAAACATTGTTATGTTTAGTCTGGTTTTTGTAATTTGTTATAATCATATTGTTTGAAACTGACTATTGCACTATTCTTTTTCTTTTCTTTCTTTTTTCTTTTCTTTTTTTTATTTTTGGATATTGTATCATTGATTACTTATAGTTACTATGGGAGGCCAGCGTTGATAAGCGATTGCTTTTTTGGTACCCCGCTTACAGTGTGTAGTATTGTATGATAACATTGTATTTGTGTTTTGGCAAATAAATACTCTTTCTCTTTTTGCAAAGTTTGCACCAACGAGCCACTGCATTAATTGACAAATTAGGCTTAAGCCCCAATGCTGCTTGCCGTAGCCTATAGCGTTTGTTTGCTTATTGAATATTCAAATAATTTTGTTGCAGACAAAAAAGCAAACGATGAACAACACTAATAACAATGAATAACAATGAAGTGCAAGTGAAGTTTGAGCTTGAATTTCTGTAGGCCCTGCGTGTGACAAGCCTGACCTCGTTGTGACACGTGACTGACAACCAATCCGAGTTATCACAATCAGAGTTTATCACAATCCGATCACGACTTGCAATAAGCACGCGCCAAACACGTAGACCTATTGTTATTATCGTCTTACTTTGTCACAGACGTCGCAGGTGTCTGACCGTTTAACTTCGCGTGCTCAGTCAGGTACGTTATCGCGTAAATTATTCATAATGCCCCATTAAGAAATTTAATAATGTGTGCGTTATACCCCGTTCAAGCTTACACGATCAAACAATCATCAAGCAAACATCGAGCAGACATCGAGCAAACGTTGAGCAATTAGAGCAC
>Ga0209367_1007938_pt1 | contig 14575 bp, 9 predicted proteins | sample WorMetLIZISLAND2_FD_187412 | JGI IMG/M metagenome (GOLD analysis project Ga0209367, IMG submission 187412) | Marine gutless worms symbiont microbial communities from Max Planck institute for Marine Microbiology, Germany - Olavius geniculatus... ... | reverse complement strand
TCAGCGCTCCAGCACTTCAGCAGAATACAACAAATCGGCTCTCACCGACCATGCTCTACAAGAAAACCACGTGATAAACTGGTCTGATGCGTCGGTGATCGACAGGGAACCTGACAAAACCACCAGATGGATCAAGGAGGCAATTCACATCTGCAAGGAGAGACAAAAAGCCATGAACCGCGAAGAGGGCCGTTACCAACTCAGCCACGCGTACGACCGCTTTCTTGGCACAAGACTTACTTACTGTGCCAAGAACCGGAAAGAGAAATGATTGTTTTCATTCTTTTGATGAAGACTTCCAATGGAAGTCGAAACGTTTAGGTACAAACAATTTTTGGTCGTAATTGATGAATTTATTACTGTAAAACCTTTATAGGGTGTTTACACGACCCAGCAAACGTCCAGCAAACGTCCAGCATTAGCAGGTGTATTTTGAATAAATTTGCTGGAAGTTTGCTAAATGTTTGCTGGACCTTGTAAACACCCCATTAAATTTACCGCCTCAACAGCACTAATAATAAGTTCAATTCTCTTGTTGCATAAAACGTACTGCAGTAAAATGTAGGCTTAAATAGTATGATAAAACGGTAACACGCGCTTAACGACCGCATTACATATTGCTATGTTAGCCTACTGAGATCAACATCAGATTAAACGAAATGTACTTTGTAAATAATCTAAAAATTACTTTTGCAGATAACTGTAATTCGTACGAACCTTGCATGTTTTCTGATCACAGCACTCGCATTGCTGTCAAAACATAAGCAGTGCCAGTTACTTAGTATACAAACGAAGAAACAAAAAAGAACAGTCTACATAGTTTAAGCTTATATCAATCGGTGAAATTAATCCAGAGTTGCCACAGATCAACCATCAAACCACATCGAAATTATTTTACTAAGATTTGGAAAATTCACAAAGAAGTAGACAAGAACGTTGATCAGAGCTGTTAGGCCCAACAATTTTTTCCATGCGGTTTTTTTTTGTTTCATTTTTTACAGTTTTAGTTATCCTATTTTTTTTATTTTTACGAGTTCCTGTTTCTATATCTCGCATAACTTCTGTTTCTAGATGTTTTTGCTTTTTACACAGAAGCATACTTTCTAATAGAGTTTAACATTTCTATCATTTTAGTTAGGGCGTTTAAAACAGTTTGGGACGACCGCATATTAACGGTCGTGTCTTTGGCATAAGATTGCGTCTGTCGTCTGTCTGTCTGTTGTCTGTTGTTTATTTGTAACGAATGTATTGTGGTAAAACGGTACGTGTTACTGGCAGCATTCCTGCTAGTTTTTCACTGCAATTTATTCATCATAGGCCTATCATTATTTCATCATACTTACAAATACTCCGCAATCGCATTGTTCACCAGGATCAATCCGTCCGTTGCCACAATACGCCGTCTACCACATCACATCACAGTCAGCACAATATGCACAAGTACGTCCAAAATTCAAGAAATACTGGGATCGCTATTTTTATCGCATTCTGACTTAACGTAACTAGAATCAGCGTCAAAACGCCAGTAGATTATATCAATCTCTATTCATCGAAAAGCACGGTAGATATCACATACAAAATGACAAATGAATACAACAAAAATAAGGAAAAACACACACATGCTGACAAATAAATATTGCAAAAGAGCCTGCTGACGTTATTACATCGCAGAGTTGACCCGACCCATCAGCTTAAAACTTCACCCAACCCGACCCGACCCAGGGAAGAACCCAACTTATGTCCAACCGTATTTTATTGGATTTGCCAACCAGCTTCGGGTAACAAAAAACCACGAAGACAGTCATCACGTGTAGATTATCCACTGAAGAATATACAAGACTGGGCGACATTTATCAATATTTAAACAAGCCGCATCAACGAAAAAAAACATGATTACTCACCGTACGCTCATACGGACGCTTTCGAGCCTGGAATAAATAATTTATTAAAAACAAACGACACACAAAATAGGTTAAAACGTCATGCTATATAATTTAAGATACAAACGTAAATTTGTGAGTATTATGAATATTTATAAATACACGCTGATAGATGATAGCAATAGTGCATTACCTTTTACAAAAATGGAAAACATAATGAGGTGCCTGGTAATGTGTGATGCCTAAGGTAGTTTACAGATCAATATTACGTCAGTTCAAAAGTACTAAAATTGACGAAGTAAAAACCAAATATCCAAATAATTTACCATTGTGGCAAACACGTCACTTTAAAGTCAAGACCGATAATTCAGATAAACATGAATCTTTGGGAGACAGAATGATGCATTCACATAAGCCCTAAGTTATGCATATCCAAGCCAGTAGTCAGACTTTTTGCAAAAAAAGTTCGACACCAATCCTAGGCCATAAAGCTGCCCCCAGACATTAGTTCTAGTGGCTCCGGGGAGACATTATAAACTCCCACGATGGAGGCCGAGACGAGGCACCGGCTGCAGACGTACTTGTATGAATTTAGACCTCGAAACTGGCAGCAGGTGGTGACGTTTCGTTTCTGATTATTTTGTGCAACGTTTCCTACGTCCTTTTAACTTATCAACCCCAACCAGTGGCAGTTCTAGCCTAAAGCTGGCAGTGCTGTAGCAGTCCCAGACTCAGGGCACCTAGTTTAATATGCATAACACAATGGTTGATGGGAAGTTTCATCGGCGATACCGGTAGGCCCTATAACTAACGGCTATCCTGTTCGGTTGGGTTCGGGGTGAAACACATCACCTCCAATTTTTAGGCTAGAATCGCCTCTGACCCCCACCCCTGGCTACGAGTCTGACAGTGTCTTATTATCGGACTCATATATTACGAAGCCTGTGAGAGTGACCGACCATCTGTTGTTTGACGTAGCTGATAGTCTTGCAGTCGCCGTTGAAGCAAGCTTTGTTCGAGCCACAGCGAGTTCCATCCTCTACCATCATCAGTCCGTTCACACCGAGCAGTGCCCGCTCCGGCGTAGCGTATAGACCAGTCCTGCAAACATACAGTCACGTGGCTTCAAGTCGTAAAAGCTATAACGTCGGACCGACGTTTGGTCCAACGCTGGACGTTGGATCGAAAGGTTGCGTGTGCCCTCCTGTCAGGTAGCTATCAAGTGCTCACTACTTGGACGGGTGACTGTCTACGGAAAGGTAACTAGTGAGTGGGCGATCCCCATTTTTCTCTTAGTTTTTTCCGTCTTTCCCTATCTTTTCTTTTTTTCTTTTTTTCCGTTCCGTTCTCTTTTTCGGTTCTCTTTCTTTGTCTTTGAAGCGAGGCCCGGGGTGTTACCCATGATATTTTTTTTGAAATTTCACATTTTATAGGTTACGTAATGCAAAGTAAGCTACATCTTTGTTCTCTAGAATATAACGTGTATACATAGGCCTATAAATCGAACGAATAAACATATTTATGTAATGCATAATAATCAGTGTTGGGAAAACTCGGATACAAAATGAATTAAATCAAACTCTCAAATCGTACAGACCAAATAAGTTTAAACTCAAACTCAACTCGCCTACTTCGTAAAGAGTTAAATTAAATTCAACAAAAAATGAATTAACTCATAAACTCATCTGTTTTTCGGTTACCAATCAATCAAGCGATCAATCAGCAAAGTTATCAAGGCAGTCGTCTTAAGGTGATACAAACTGGTCAATTATCAAACAATCACTGTTTGGTCACTTCAGTGGTCCACAAAAATATTTCTTTCTCAGTTAGTCAATCAACTAAGTTTTTTTTTTAAAATCTTAAACTTTCGTCGTTTTTAATCACTGTTTATTTCCTGCGATATTTTATATTTGCTTTCAGCAACAGAAAATTTCCACAGTTTGCATCTAAAAGTTAGTTGCGTTTCAGAGTGTCAATCTGTCAGCTTACGCCGAACAGAGTCTTTCTACTGCAGCAGATGATGGCACTGTTGTAGGCCCCTATTAACCCATTATACTGCATGACTTATTTTGTGATGTATTGTCAAAGCAGGTGTTTTTGGGTCATTATGTAGTAGTAAGTTAAACTGCCAGATATTTGTGCAGCAGTGTTAATAACCCATCTTGATCTGCTAGATGCGAAGACACTTCTGTATCGACAATTAACAATAACCGAAAATAACCGGTTCAGTTCAGTTAGACTTTTGTTGCGGCCCAGTTGGCCAGAGATTTGTTGACTTGTTGCGAATCTGTAATTTTAACTGCCAACTTGCAGCGAGTTGATTTTAGACACCTGATAAACTCACAACTCACACAAATACTGAAATAAATCAAACTCATAACTCGCACCTGTTGGGATGAGTTAACTCAAACTCACAACTCGCAATAACTAAGTTAACGCGTGAGTTGAAACTCATTTGAGTTAACTCATGCCCAACACTGATAATAATATAGCAAATACTGTACATGCATTCTTTTCCACTGGTAAAAAATCTCTGCGGCTTTCGGTCCAGCGGAAGTCCGGTGTTCTTTTTATTCCCAGCACAGATAAGGGCGCCACACTTGTAGTGCTTCTGACTGCAATATTATTGACACGCATCACGGCAATCTAAATAGCGTGCGTAGTGTATTTACCCTACGTTAAACCACGATTTGGATTCAAAAAGGTAAGTACTAAACAAACTTGTTCAAGTAAGACCGTCACGTATATCATGCATATATTGACCAAAGCCAAAATTGTTGCTCGGGGGTTGATATTCTCCTCTCCAACTCTTTTCCCTTTCCGATTAGCCATTGCAAACATCGTGAAACAACTTATACAGTTTACTATAAATCAAAATGCTGGTACATAATAAACACAAATAAAGTGATTAATAATTATTCTGATAAACATTAAAATGTTTTACAAAACTGCCATTACTAGACGTTCTGCGAAATAAGTCACTGAGAAATAAATGCAAAAACGAGAGCAAATAACTGCAAACAAAGCCCTTTCCAGTTTTTTTTGGTTTTGGGGATTGATTTTCCTTTCTCATACTTGTCTTTTTTATTTTTTATATTTTTTTCGTGTTTTTTTATTTTAGGCCTACTTCTCCCAAATCCAGCTGGAGTGTCTGCGGTTTGCGGGAGCGCCGTAAGCTTCCCCAGCGGCTGCAAACGCATTCTGAAGCGTTTCGGTTTTCAAAAACGCATCTCGTGGCAAGATTTCAGTCGTGTAAGCAAGTAAACAAAAACTGTCCAACATTTCACGAGGGTCTAAATTTATTAACATTCTTCTCACCCACTATTAAATATGGCAAAAGGTACAAAAATAAATAGCGAGACAAACGTACTCTCCGGTCGTGCATTTGATGTAGCTGCCGCTCGACGTGACTCCGCAGTTGGCATTCACGTTTGGACGCGTCAGCATCTGACGATAGCAAACGTCTTCCGCACCCGTGTACGCTATACAGTCAACCCATACTCCACTTGCCTGGATTTGTTGAACGATTTGGGTCTGCTATTCCGAAAGTTTACTATTCCCACTAACCCTAAGTCTAACCCTATGGCTGACCCTAACCCTAACTTTAACCCTAACCTTAGCCCAAACGTTAGCACCGTGGCGCGTATCTGCATTATGGACTTTCGGAATAGCGGGCCGGTACCTGTTAAACAGCATAATGATTGCGCAAAATCTCTGCACCATATCGAACTATTAGATTTCGGGTTCTGCAGTGAACGTTTGGTTGCAATATCAAACACGTTATCAGATACGATCTTAAGCTGTTTACTTAGATGCCTTTGGTTGAGGCTATAAGCTTGAACAAAAATTACGAATTTTCAAAAAAGGTCAATTTTAGAGTTTGTCTGAAATTTTTAGCGTTTTGTTGCTATATTTACGAGTGGTTGCACTTTTTATGGTAAACGTTTTGATATTGAACATTACAAATTGTACATAGATAGGCTTACAATGCACACTCAGTGGGTGCTGCACACCATTTATTGCTGTACAAAATTTAGCTGACGCACGTTATTACTGGAAATATTAGTGATGCACGTACGCGTAGTTGTAAGTCCGGCGTTGCCCCAGGCGAATCGACACTGAGTATTGATCGTGTTACAGAAACCTTCTTTGCAGTAGCCTCTCTAAATACCGCAGTACGATATGACATAATACGGTATAGCTTATTTACGGTAAAAATAGGCAACTTATGCTAAAGATTTTCAGGAAGATGATTAAGTCAAAATTATTTATGAAATTTATAAAAACTAACTTTAAAATGGCAACAATATTTGGTCATTTTTTCTTTATTTCAGGCAAATATAACTAAGTAAAGTTATCTTAAATTGCACGTAAGCCTATAATACACTGCCTAGACACACACAAAAATCACTAGACGTTTGTACTTGAGTCTTTCTTGAGCGATGCTGATCTCCGTTTCCTTAGTCCACAGCAAGACACCAGTTTACAGCGCGAGACAGTGCCGGTGTTAGAGTTGGAGGCCCCCCAAATACAAGTGTGAGGCCCTTATAATAGGGGGTCTAAAAGCGGAGCCCCCAGTGGGGTCCAGGGCAGAGTGTCTTTTTTAGAAAAATGACGTCCATAGGCCGCAATACGTCACAGATTACTGTACAGTAATGAAAAGTAATAGACTTGTCCACTTTGGGTAAACTTTTCGCATGTTTATTCATTTTATATTATGAATATATTTTTAAACTAGAAAATTTTTTCACACCTAGCTTGAGGCCCCTGAGCATACGTGAGGCCCCCCGGCCGGGGGGTACGGGAGGCCTTTCCGCCGGCTAGTGCATCGCGCGGTATGCGTGTTTACGCCAAAGCTTTTGTTGGTACTCACTGCACCTACCCATGGATGGCCAGGCTGAGTTGATCTGGGTGGTTGGTGTACACATCTAAATGGTTTACTCGTACTAACCGGGCCTGGCGTTGAGTAGATTCGTTAGCAGTTTTCTGCGTTTGACTATAACGAATTTACTCAACGCGGAGCCCGGTTAGTACGAGTAAACCATTTAAGTATGTACACCAAGCTACCGCTACACTAAAGACTGTACAAGGTGGGCCAAAAAGTAATCACTCATATCTTTGTTAAATATTAACCAATGTTTGTAATTCGTTCATTTGCATACTTTCTGGCAAATCTGCAATAAAGTGGTCATTAGATATTCCACCATACTGTAACAGCGTCGCTACACTACCGTGTAAAATGCAAAAAATGCATACAGTGTTGCTGGAGTCGGTGCAGTCGGTCCAATCCGGTCGATAGTCGTTACGACACTGGTGTTAAAACAAACACATTAACATAATTTATGTTAGAATATATAACTGATTACATTGACTCACGTCAGTAAATACAACTGACTATATACAATCTGCTTTGCGCAAAACTGAAAAAAATTCCGGTTTCTAAGACACTGAAATCTAAAAAAACAGATTCAGAGACGCGTTGCAGCATTTAACATTATGGAGCAACGTCGAGTAAGTTTAAAAATTAGGAACAGGAGACTGCAAATTTCTGACGAAAAAGATTATGGCTGCCCAGAATATTAACTTCGTTTTTGAGTTTTCCCGAATCAGGCATTTTCGGCCTTAAATCTTGTGTTGTTGAAAGATTTCTAACAACACGAAAACGGCAACTTGCTTTTACTAAACCATCTCTGAAAGAGCTGAGCTTATACGAGTAGGCCTAAATAAATATTTTTATTTCATGATCTACTTTTTGTCAGTTATCTCTATTTGCAGTGCTTGGGGTGTTATAACTGCCCAAAATCTCACTTCACTCAAGCGTGACAATCAAAGCATGGCTCCTTTCGGCTCTAACCTCACTTTACTCGCACTGCTACCGGTTTCACAACTTTCGGCTGCAGTCATGCGTCGTTAAGCAAAGAACGACGTGAACTGTGCGATCTGAGAGTAATTCAAGTACGATACCGCAGTGTCTGGAGTGGTATAAGCTCGCACTGCGGTATTTAGTAGCCTACGCACATCGCCCATTCTTGGGCAAAACACAGCGTTGATCACAGTCATGAAATAAGTGCGCTTCAACACGATCTACAGTGTATTATGTGAGTGTAACGAAAAAATAATATTATTAAAACTCGTATTCGTGTCAGCGTGAGAGTAGTTTTACTGTGGCGCTATTGCCGGTGCAGACGTCATCACTGTCACAAGCCGAGTCTCGACTAGAGCGACATCTGGTGCCGCGAGACTTGAACTACGCACACACAGTCGACAAATCTCAAAATTAATCTATTAAACCGGGACTTAAAAACGGCCTAACTAATACTGTTAAGTTTACTAAAAACAGGTTAAACGAAATGCAGTCCAAAAACAGTCGGAAAAAAAAGAATTCTCTGCTGAAAAGATGCGTTTGAAGTCGCTGGCAGTTAGAATGCAAAACTAACTCGCACAAACTTTTATTTTTCATACTGCAAGATTCAAAATTATAAATAAAGTAAAAAATATGTCAGCCCAATGCTGACATTGTGTGGCCTTCCGCTATAGCTGCACATGCGCAACACGGCCCCTAATTCTTTGATCTTATAACCTTTGACATCTTAAACTAAACATTTGCACGCCAGCTACTTTTGTCTTAAAACCGCATAAAAATCCAACTTTTAGGTCGTGTTAAATACATAAATTAACGATGCTATGTATTTATTTCGTATGGAAAATCTAGACATTATGGTCTAGGCCTGACCTGGCATCGTTCGACATTACAGCAGAGACCGTCAGCGCATCTCGCCCCGGACACAAGTCGACAATTCTTGCAGCATTTTGCACAACCTTTCGGCGCATCACTCTATACATAAAAATACGACAAATCCAACATGAATTAGCCGGATTATACGACATAAACTTTACTAAATGTGTTGTGTTTTGCGTTTTTCGTCTGTCTTGCCTCTGAAAATACTGCGGGTAGTCTTTTTGTTTATCCAAAACTGTTCAATATAAAAATTATCGTGATAGTTAGTTACTTAACGCACCCACACACTGCTGAAACATTTTGCAAGACGAGTGTCAAAAAACCAACCGCTCAGATTTCTGTGGCGATTTTTTAGTTAGATTACAAAATCGCATCTCCATTTAATCAATTAGCACAGAATCGGTTGGTTGTTTTCCACCGACCTAGTGTAATAGAGTGTTGATATCTTATCTTGATTAGTGACCTGCGAATCGGCCGTTTGCGTTCGAATACGAATACGAATAGAATCTCGAATCGAGTCAACTGTATATAATACTTAATTGCAAATGAAACAAAACTTATGTGCGAAATGACAGATTCTTTATTCCAATCTTCAAACACAATAAACAATACTGGTTTATGATCACTCATAGAGCGGGTGAGTCTCTGTAATGCATCACTAAACGCCGAAGATTTTTAAATCGAATCGAATCGAAACGGCCGATTCAAATTCGAATCGAATCTTGAAGCTTTGCAGGTCCCTAATCTTAAGGGCTATGGATCTGCCATTAAAGAAACATATAGGGGCTAAGAACGGTGATGGCTTACTGGTCCACAGTCGCACTGTTCACCGGCATCGATGACCCCGTTACCGCACAGACGATCAGCTGACATTGGCGCCTGCGCCGCCTGACAATAGTAAGACACGTTACGTTATGAGCGGATTAGTGTATAATGCAGTCAATACTGAAGACACATCAATAAACCAATGTAACGAACGAGACAGTTTCTCTGTCGTAAAATTATATCAATGTCTTTTCATTGCCATTTTACTGTCGTTTCGTGGACCATAACCACCTACATAAGTAAATAAGTAAGCAATTGAGTGAGCAAGTAGGTAATAGACTAGTCTAATCCACATATCAAACGCACATCCAGTTTTAATCAAGTCAATGTATGGCAGGCAGCGCTACGATTACATTTTTTCGTATGCAATTTTAGCTCGTTAATGTAGATAAAGAAATATGTATGTACTGGAAAATTTTCGACATAAGTATTAAACATAAACTAATTACATTAAACGAATACCGTTGAAGGAATGGGTTTTCTGATGGCGACGCTGCGGGCTTTCCACGTGTCGAACGAGGTCAGCGAACACTCGGAGAATGTGGGGTTGTTGATCTTCTGAATATTCCTATATAGAAAACCATTTGAACCAATTGACTGTGACGTAATTTTAACATGTATAAATAAATATGATAAATCACTGACACGATTTAACACGAAAAGTCTTGTATACAAGTAAATTTTATGCAAAATCTAGTGTTTATTTAAACATTTTGCTTCAACAGAATTAGGCTGAAACTTTGAAATGTACCACTGAGTCACTTTCGTACGCCTAATGTAGCTTACACTTTGTCCGTAAAAACGTTCACTCCTCTAAAGTGTCAAAATAACCTTGCTACAAAAGCTTAAAGTCAACGGTTAAAGGTGGTGATATAGCTAAGTAAGTAAGTAAGTACGTGCATATTTAAAGTGCACAATTTCAGCCAGTGGCCGAATCTGAGGCACTTGGCTGAGCCGCTAGAGGGAGCAGTAGGCCTGCTGGAAGCAGTAAGTTTTAAGGAGGCGACGGAAAGTGTCTGCAGAGGTAGAACTACGGATGCTAGAGGGTAGTGAGTTCCAGACTGTGGGGGCTGCAATGCTAAAACCGCGGGAGGCGGACATGTGAAACCGACAAAAGATTGGTGTTGGCAGAACGCAGAGAACGTGTGGGAGTGTGATAATTATTGATCAGAGAACGTAGATAAGCAGGCTGAGAGGAGTTGAGAATGTTGTACGTCAATGTGGCAGGTTTGAATTCAATGAGTTGATCAATTGGGAGCCAATGCAGATCCTGGAGAATACCAAATGAGTGAGTACCACGAGAGAGAGAGAGAGCGTGACTGGCAACAACTCTAGCAAGTGTGTTTTGACGCGCTGAAGACGAAGCCCATATCAGAGCTACGGAGCGTCACCTGCCGTATGGGATCACACAGTGTTACCTGCCACCCGACACAGGTAAACGCGCCCCGTCTTAACCCCGGCCAGATAGGCTGGTACTCGATTTACCTACCCAGGAAAGATGGAAGGCTGAGTTGACCTAGGCGGCTGGTTACATACCGAGATGTTTCACCTGCTCGCAGGCAGTCACCCATCGCAGTACTAATCTGGCCCGGCGTAGAGTAACTTCGTTGATACGATGAAATGCGTTACCGCTGCGCCACGCCACCAACCCAGACACTATAATGATCTAATAGGCAGTGTTGTGCCGCAAAATTTGAAGCCTTCACAAACATTATTTTCCGTTTCTCTCCTTATCTTTTTTACGGTTTAGCACCGTACGGGAAACCGCATCAAGTTGCAGAATGCAGAGAACGTTACGTCTGTTAGAATTGAGTTCGGTTTTCATTTAAGGCACCGCACGCAACGAACGCAACTGATGAAAGCGACGCATCGGCCAAACAAAACGCATATATTATAAACGCCGTCTATTATTGCGTTGCGTCCGTTGCGTACGTTGTGTGGGTTGCGTCGATGAGAACCAAGTTTTACTGCAAATCAGCGCCAACGTACGTGAAAGCGATCATAACACAACCGAGCGATCCCAGCGGACAGGCACAATCTGCAGCATAGCACACAAACTACCGATACTAAAAGCGTGACAAAAATAGGGTAAAACGTAAGGACAAAAGGAGCAGAATACATCATTTAGAGAGATATACGCACATTATAGCTATTTAATGTCAAAGCGAAACCCTTACAAGCTTGCAAGTTTAATTCGCAAATGAGTGCAGCTACAAAACAAATGCAACGCCGTATTTTATGTCATACGATACAGGTGTCAAAACCGTGTGCATTTAAGCTACTGTCTGGAGTAATATCTCGTTTAGCCTACACGATCAAGCAAACATCAAGCAAACATTAAGCAAAACACGACGTGTGCTCTAATTGCTTGATGTTCGCTTGATCGTGTAAACGGGGTATGAGATACGTGATTGCTAAACTGCTACAAACATAGCCTAAGTTAATCAATCAATCAACGCCTCTGTTTAAAATTATAACCCATATGAAATAGAGAGACAGAGAGAAAAACAAACTGATTAAAAAAACAGCACAAAACACACAGAAAACGACACAAAAAAAACAAACAGATTCAAATGCAGATACAGTCAGCTATGATTATTCTTCGGGGCGTCCTCGAGAAACCTGGATACAGCAAATCGGCAACGGAACACCGGCAGTCAGCTGCCGGAGACAGATGTGGCAGAGTGCAGATGAACGTGGACATCGTGGGGAGTCGTCGAAACGGACCACAGCTGTCTACGCGTCATGATGACGATGATACTGATGATGATAATGAAGAGTACAATGCGCACCTTTTTTGTCGTGTTTCATGCCGAGTCCATGTCCCTCCTCGTGCGTGAGTGTGCTAATCAGCATTGAAGCATCTCCGCCACTGCCTGACAGTATCAGTCCGTAGGCGGACGACTGCCCGATTGACCCAAAGCTGTGAAGACCATTGAACGATCCACCACCGAACTTCATGTCATCAATGCCGCTAAACAGCCCAATTAGCTGAGTTACGACCAGATTTTTTATGGCGCCTGATACAGCACTAACTCGTGTCCTTATACATGTACAGTGTGTTCCATAAACGCATTGACTATTGGTACGGTAGCCGTGCAAATAGCTTGTAGACTATAGTCATTTACTTCAAGTTTTTGTTTGATGTTGCATGCCAAAAATTTCTAAAATCGGCCAATTGTTTTACGAAGCTATTTAATAAGTAAAATCGGCTTTTTTTCTAGGACATTTATTACTTAGACTTACGTTTAGAGTCGGCAAAAAAACTGGACAATTTCCGAGAGTTGAATTTGCGAACTGACGGTTAGTTGTACTAAAGGCATGCATTTTCACTGTTATGTCTTGAAAACGTTTCGGAATTTTGTCCAGTCTTGGCATAACATTACGCTTAACGATTTTTGCCAATCTGCATAAAATCTAGCTTTACTAATTTTGAAATTATGCCGTTTCGAGCGAAATAAAGCACATAACCATAACAGTGGAAAGAATATTTACGACAACTGTGGAGGAATACGACAACGAAAAAGCCGCATACGTAAGAACGAGAATATCATCGAAAGGAACTTTGGCAAAATAGTTCTCCCGATGGTCTTTGATCCAGTCGAGATACCCTCGTGCCTGGGCGCCGGGCTCTGTCCAGTTTGTGTAGCCCTTCAAGTTCCATATCTCCAGACCGACTAAGTTATACTGAAGGTTCAGCTGAATCGATGCCTACATGTTTCAACAATCACATATCGACATTTCAAGAACATTTAAAACTACTTTCCACACGATTTATTTTGCGGATTTTCCTTCCAGTGCTTTCAATGTTCTTGTAAAGTTTGTTAACCCACCACCGGAGCATAGCATCCCAGAAGAGCACCTATTTTGACAGTACATCAAAACAATTTTAACATTGCTATTTTTTGATTACCGTTCACATGTGAATAAGTTTCTTAAAAAATCTTTTGTAATTCCTTCAGAAACCCAGTGTTTTTCAACATGCAGATTGTAAATCAAACAGCGTTTCCGTTAGTTAAACCAACCACTGTGACGAAATTTCAATTTATCGGTATAAAAACAAAATGATCGTTTATATCGGCAAACGAAGAACGACGTCGTTTAAATTGAAAATGATATGTACCAAATTGCATTACATATAAATGCATTTAATAAAGAGGAAACAAAACTCAAATACTAAAAAACATCACTTTTTGGTCTACCACGTGCATACAAGTCAGCTCGTATATGCGCTACGATTTAAAAACAAGAAATTTGAGCTAATGCTCACGAGACGCGCAAAAGCCTATAGCAGTTCCTGTTCAGTAGTTTAGCTGAAAATTGGAGTGTTCACGTTAAGTTGATATACAAATACCAAATTCTCTATCTAGATCGCATAACGATAGTTGCGTGACGTCACCTTGTAAATGATATAGACTTGTGTCGCAGCCCGAAATCGCCAAAAAAATCCATAAAACCTCTATTTTAGCGTTTAAGATCATCCAAGGTCATTGAATTTGGCGTCAATCGAGAGCTAGTGTACGACTTCCTATTAGTGATTAATAGTAACCTAGGTCCTATCTCGCACCGTTTCTGAGATACAGCGACTTATTGGCCAAACATCGCAAATTTTGCCCACCCCCTCTCATTTAGCGCCCTCGTTTGAGGTGACTTCCTTCGAATCTATGGAAAAGCTTTAGGTTCCTGAAACGAGAGTCTTTCAGGCAGCCGACGGTGATTCTAGCTTGCACCGCTTTTGACTGATCCACTCGGACGGATGGACGGACAGACAGACGGACAGAATTGCGATGGCTAGGACGCGTTGAAAGCAGTAGCTGCTTTCGCGCGTAAAAAATCAATTTCTAGTGCGTGGTGCTACACTGTGTCTCAAAAAAACCGGACCCCTATTACGTTTTGAAATAACTCCAACAAACTGTGCCTAATAATAATAATGATTTGCTGACAAAAATTGTCAAAAGGTACTCAATATCGTAGTGTGTTACGGGCTTACTATATTTCATAAAACGGTGAAAGATGTGGATGAACTGAAGCAGCGCTTGGTGGAGGTCTGGTCTGGCCTACGGCAGACCGTTGTCGATGACGCAATCGACGAATGGAAAAGACGTCTCCGGGCCTGTGTTCGAGTAAAGGG
>Ga0209367_1007934_pt1 | contig 14581 bp, 14 predicted proteins | sample WorMetLIZISLAND2_FD_187412 | JGI IMG/M metagenome (GOLD analysis project Ga0209367, IMG submission 187412) | Marine gutless worms symbiont microbial communities from Max Planck institute for Marine Microbiology, Germany - Olavius geniculatus... ... | reverse complement strand
TGAATCCGGTGGGCAGCCGGCGATTGCTTGAAAAGAACGACAATTTAGTGATAATTTATAAACAAAATAAATTACTGTTTGTCAAAGCGTCACTGTGACGTCATCGGCAGTAACGTGATAACCGGTTTTTGAAAAATAAATGGCATTTTTAGCTTAAACATTTTTAATGCTGAAAAATCGGTAGGCGGTCATGTTCAGAAGTTTATAATTTCGTCGTTTTTCAACAGAATCATATTTCACTTAGCAGTTAAATGTAGAACGTTTCTGTAAATGAAACTGTAAAATTCCATGTTAAAATTCCAAGCGGTTGCTGAGAAAACGGCAAAAAACTTTAGGGGGCTACTTTTTTTGCCGCACCCTGTAGGCCTAGTATATGTGTGGCATAGCAGCTCAAACGTTGCCAGATTCTGAGCTCGACATAATCAGAATTTTCTTCATTTTGTTGTCATAATCATTGTTCTTTATCATCGTTCATTATTATTTATTTTCCCAAAGTAGGCGATTAACAACGGCATGGCGACATGAACAGAAGAGAGCGAACAGGCAGTAATGCGGGAGTCGCCCTGAAAACAGATAACTTTTTATTTGAAAAAAAATCCAAGTGGGCACCATTTTCATGATAATCCTTGATTTACGTATAGGCCCACGTGAGACTTTTGCTCTAGGCATACCGGTCCTACACACGCAGCGTGCACGCGTTGCGGAACAAATGTGACGTCACGCAGCATTCACGCGTAGCCTATGGACGCAAGCACAAATAGTTCAAATTATCACTTCATGCGTTTTCTAAACAAACTCAGTTTTGCCTTTCGCTAAAATCTAGCCGATACAGTTTGAACAGACCTCGGTAATGAGCGCAAGTCCAATGAGGTATGTAAAAGCGCAGTAGGCTGCAATGAACAGTTCCTTCTTGGCGCGCAGCGTTTGAAACATGTCCGTGCAGACAGTGATGAACGCTTCAATCCCTACGAACTGCATCACACAACACAACAGCGACGAATCGTTACTACTTATTTATGGACGTTTCCAGTTTTCCTGCAATGATCTGAGGCGCGTCTGACAACTTAGCGGCTACGAGATTTCGGCTGCGATACACTGCAAGCCGCTACAACTTTTCGTCAGACAACAATCTACGTTAGCGGCTAGTGCAGACGAACGTGACGTCAGTTTGTCCACTAAAATGGCTGTTGCTGCTTGTAAGAGGCGAGTTTCAAGTAAAAATAGTAATCAAGAAAAAGATTTTGCATTAATGTTATTTTTTACTGTTCGGTGGCACATTTAGATCAGTGAATTTTTAGCTTTCATCTAGAAACTGATACGATCTGCAGTCCGAATGTTGGCCTAAACTGTTATGTGCACGTAGCAGCTTGCCGTAGCCGAGTGTCCAGTAGCTTAGCATACAAGCCGCTCACAGCTGCTACCAGACGCGCCTCTGGATATAATTTTATGCACAAATCGTTATTCTAAACAACAGAAGACACTAGAGTGAATGGCTCTTTTTCCAAAACTGCCTAGGTCATATACTTTAGTAGTGACAAAACTGCTGCATGATCTTAATATCTTGCGCATCCAACAAAAGCAATTGAGAGTTTGCATAAAACGCTTAGAAAATTCATTTAATTCAACGCGAACTTTTCGCTCTTAAAATGTTTTTGCAGAAAATTACTGTAAAAATGCTTAGGTTGAGAACAAAAACTATCCTGGCTGTCAAGGCCGAGCAAGATGATCATGACGAAGAAAAAAATGGACCACAAAGGAGAAGCAGGAAGCTTCGTGACAGCCTTCGGGTATGCGATGAACACCAGACCGGGTCCTGCGCAAAAGCAATGCCTGCATTCATACGCTTAATATACACATACAGATAAGCTTATAGGCCGACAACGAACAATGACCGATTAGACTTTACATTTACGAAGTGGCCAGAGAGAAAAGCCCACAACTTTTTTGTCGCTGTAACTGCATCAAATATCGACCTATTTTCAAATTTTTTCATCAGTATACTTTGCAACAGATTTTAAATCAACTTATCATTAAACAGGTAATGGTTATGTAGGAATGTCAAGTTTACCGCTAATGTGGCTAGTAAAAGAATTCTTAAAGTCGGTTACTATTTGATAAAGTTGAGAATGTATGAAAGTTATAGGGGGTTTACTTTTTATCACACGCTGTAAGAGTATACCAGCCAATTGATACAGATTTTTTTGGCAAAATTTGGACTTTAAGTTAACAAACGAGACTGGGGGGTAACTATGGCACCAAACTAATTTTTTTTTAATTTTTTATTGGCCACCCGTTAGAAGACCGCTTTATCCATCAGTGAAAAATCCATAACTGTCATATTGATGTCAAAGTGTACGGACAAGAAAGGGAGAATCAATTAATTCAATTGTACGAATAAGACTGCAGCGGCTATGCGTAAGCCTACATGTACTTAGCGTATTACAGCTTACCGGTACTGCAAAAGTGTAACTGCTCCTTGTTGGCGTCGTCACTATTCAAACCATCAGCAGCAGTTGAACTCACCCGACTCGGCAACTTTGCTGATGTGCACGCCCTGTTCTTTGGCCATGAAGCCGAGCACCGAGAAGATGGCGAAACCAGCGTAAACACTGGTGCAGCTGTTGAATATCGACAGCACGATACAGTTCCTTGTACACGAACAATACGTTCAACACTCGAGCGAGCAGTGACACCAACTGTAAAACTTAAGCGTTCCGTGCGAGCAAAGTATACAAAAAATTGAGCTAATGCTCACGAGACGCGTGAAAAGCCTATAGCAGTTCCTGTTCGCAAACTGTCAGTCTATCTCCAGCCATTTCGTCGCAGTTCATTCTTGGAGTGCGCTGCAGCCGAAGATCGCAAAGATCAATAAAAACCATTTATTTTAAAAGTTTAAGATCTTTCAAAGTCACTGATGTTAATACGACTGAAAAGCTCGTCACTAGTGTTTGTGGTGATAGGTAGCATGTATACATGCAACCGTTTTCACGAAAGCCTGGCCAACAACGATAAAATAACGACTTTTACGGGAGTACCGCTTTTTGATGCCCTCGGGCGCAGGTTTCGTTGAACCTAAAAGATCGAGACTTGGATCGTCGAAATGTACGTTTAATGCTGAAAATTTTATACGCAGCTTCTCCATGTCTATTTTAATTGATTTTGGCGCAATTCGTTTTTGAAATCTGAGTCGCAGCCCGAAATCGCTGAACAAATCCATAAAAAACCCCTTATTTTGGCGTTCAATGTCATCTAAGGTAATTGAATTCGGCGCTAATCGAGAGCCAGTGTACGACTTCCTATTAGTGATTAATAGTAACCTAGGCTTTATCTTGCACTGTTACTGAGATACAGCGACTTCTTGGCCAAAGATCGCAAATTTCCCCCCTCCATTCAGCGCCCTCATTCGGGATGACCCCCTTCCAATTTATAGAAAAGCTTTACGGTTCCTAAAACCTAGAGTTTTTCAAGCAGCCGACGGTGAAGATTTGATAATCCTAGCTTGCACCGTTTTTGACTGATTCACCCGTGTGACAGACGGACGGTCAGACGGACAGACGGACAGAAGGACAGAAAGACAGACAAAATTGCGATGGCTAAGACGCGCTAAAACAGTAGGCCTATAGCTGCTTTCGCGCGTTAAAAAACGATTATGAGAAGATGCTGCTAGCCTACATCAGGAACGTGAAAGAGCGGCCAGGTGCACATCGTTTCAGACGAATACTTTCAAAAGCGTTTATAGCGCTTACAAGTTAGAACGTCGTTGGAACACTGCGGTTATAACCCATTACGCAAGTAAAAACTACTTTTATTCTCTGCACAAATTTTAGACCAAATTTTTCAATATTGCACGCCAATGGGGGACGGCAGGTACATGAACCCCTACCTAAAGAAGCACCGCAATATAATCGACAGGACGTTTGACCATAACTTGAAGAATATTAGACAAGCGTACACTGTAAATATTGACCACACACCTATAAAAGTTGGTGTGAAATTTGTTGTAGCTGCCGAGCGCTGTCATGGCGCCCAGGCTGACGGCGTACGAGAAAAAGATCTGCGTTCCAGCGTCTAGCCATACCTGCAATGTCACGTAACGTCGTCAGCCATCCGAACTACGGCCAATGTTTATGATGTTAATGAAATGTGAACCCCAACTTTTGCAGTAAATCATACACTGTACATATCATTTTATAATTTTTTATTACTACTGAGCGAAAAAAATTGCAATAACACGATCGTTAAATATGCCATAGCCCATCACACCTGAAAAACGTCGCTACACTACCATGTAAAAATTACGGTAAGAAAACTACTTGACGTAAAACAATTGATCATTACAGTTTATTGAAATGTCCATTTTTCGCCTGCACAATTTATATGGCATTTTTTAGACCAACTAACAACAATATTTGTGCGTAAAACACAAATACGTCGTGGTAACTCTGCACGACAGTCGGTACAGAAAGACAGACAGCGATGTCCAGCGAGTTAGCATATTAATTTAAAGTCGTATATATAATCGCTAACGGTTTTTCAGCGTTATAGTAACGTCACAACTGAGATAATGAGCAATGCGAATATTTTCTGAAGAACTGTTATAGGACCTGAGATGACATCAATTTAGCGAAGTCCGGCTTGATGAAAAAGACGATGCCATCATAGGCGCCATCTAGCGTTACTCCTCTCACTAGCAGGATCGTCAAAATGACGTACGGAAACGTTGCAGTAAACCACACAATCTACAGGGTGCGCCAAAAAATTTTACCCCTTGAGGTTTTCGGATAATTCTTACGAAACAGCTGAGAATTTTTAAACAAAATTTTACACGCCTATTATCCATTCAGATTTACGCTAACCTGCAAAATTTTATTCAATTATCTCCAACTTTCACAAAGTTGTGCCGTATTAAGCGCGACCACCCACCGAATTTTTACATTTCACAACACGTCCATCACGAGTTTTACTAACTGACGATAAACAACAGATTTAAAACAAAAATAATTGACATTTTATGAACCAGCACACAGTTTAGTTAACATATTTTAGTACGAAGTTCACATCGTATGCTCAAATGTCGGCCACCGGCCGAAACGCATGAGTTCAGACGTTTGCGAAAGTCGCTGATAGCTTTATTGATCGTTGTCTGTGGCAAGCCGTCCCAGATCTGCAGCAATGCACTTCTTAGCTCTGGCATGGTCTTTGGCTTTGGGTGAATGCGGCATATTACGTCGGAAGTCTGCTGCCAATGCTCGTTGACGACTGCAAACGGTTGCTTCCATTTGGATTCGCATTTCAGCAAGACGGCGCTCCTGCGCACACGGCCCGTCAGACGCAGGACTGGTTGATGGCAAACTGTACCGACTTCATCGCAAAGGACCAATGGCCACCAAATTCACCCGACTTCAACCAACTTGACTACCATATGTGGGGCGCAATGCTTCAGGCATTTCACTGGTTCATAAAATGTCAATTATTTCCGTTTTAAACCTGTTGTTTATCGTCAGTTAGTAAAACTCGTGATGGACGTGTTGTGAAATGTAAAAATTCGGTGGGTGGTCGCACTCAATACTGCATAACTTTGTCAAAGTTGAAGATAATTGAATAAAATTTTGCAGGTTAGCGTAAATCTGAATGCGTAATAGGCGTGTAAAATTTTGTTTAAAAATTCTTAGCCGTTTCGGAAAAATTATCAGAAAACCTCAGGGGAGTAATTTTTTTTGGCGCACCCTGTAGAATGACAGACAGCAGCAAAATTAGGACAACTTGAGATGCAAATAATACTTTCTTTGGCTTCCAGTATGATCTAAAACTGCACATCTAGTGTTAAAGCGGCGCACACACCGAGCTCCAGATTGGAACTGACGACTATATTCGTCTTCTTTCAGATAAACCTATACGTCAATGTACTGGTTCTATGCAAAATAAAAACGCATAAAAATGTTTTAGCAGCCGCCGACCATTCACCCAAGGCTTAGGCTACGGCTTGTGCAGCAAAAATTATTTACATGCAACCACGTCGCAAACATCTTTTTTGAAAATGCTTTATTTTGCTTTCTATCTTCAAGCCGTGCGCGTTTCTTCTAAAAATGTTGAAAACATTTGGAAATGTTTAGGCCGTACGATAAAACAGTTTCAGTAATGACACAGAAACCTTTCCAGTCCATCGTATTCCTTTCCAGATGCAGAAATAGCAAGCGATCCATGCTATCAACAGCGTTATAGCTAGATGTCCGAGAACAGAACCAGGATCGTCGATGCCAGATGAACGCTGCAGCACCTTTCTCCTGTAAAACATATTGTCATTTCAATTTCATGTCATCATCTCAATTTTTACGCGCGATAGCAGAATGCTTCGCGCGTCTTGGCCATGGCCTGGGCATCTGTCGATCCGTCCGTCTGTCTGCCACACTGCTGTATTGTGTCAAAAAGGTGCAAGCTAGTATCACGAAATTTTTACCACGGGCTGCCTCAATGTCTAGTTTTTCGCGACAAAATTTCATGCCTCTGGGTGAGGGGGTTCCCCTCGAACGAGAGCGTCAAAAAGGGGTACCCCTAAAAAGACGTTATTTTGCCGTTATTGGCTCGTATAGTGTGAAAACGGTTGCGAACAGGTACAGACATGCTGCTTATCATAACAGGCACTGGTAACAGGCTTTTTAGATTTATCAACATCTATGACCTTGAACGACCGCGAATCCCCAAAAATGAGGTTTTAGTGAATTTTTCGCAATTACTGGATTTAACGCACATTTCAACACTGAATTGCGACAAAATGGCTGGAGATAGACCAAGACAACCTGCATACAAAATTTTCAGCATTAAACGTGGATTTCAGCAGTTCAAGTCCCGACCTCCTAAGTTCAAGGAGGCCGGCGCAGGTGGGCGTCAAAGACGGCTACCCCCCTAAAATGTGGTCATTTTACCACTATTGGTTGGCGTAGCGTGAAAACGCTTGCAGATAGGCACAGATATGCTGCTTATCATAACAAACAATAGTGACAAGCTTTTTATTGGTGTCAATAACGTTGATGACCTTGAACTTGCAAAAAGGGGGTTTTAGTAAATGTTTTGCGATTTCCGGCTGCGACACACATCTTAAGAGTGAACTGCGCCGAAATGGCTGGAGATGGATCTGGACAATCTGCATATCACATTTTTAGCATAGAACGTACATTTTTAAGAATCTGTGTTTCGATCTCTTAAATTCAAAAAGTCTTCCATGCGGAGGCCTCAAATTTAAGTACTTTTTTTAGGATGCATTAATATCTTATTGCTGTAAGCCTACACCGATTGCCAAAGTGGCAAGACCGCTGCTATCGCGCGTCACGTGAGCTTTGCTCAAATTACTTGTATCATCATAATTATCATAACAGCTTCGCTGATCACAAGCCGTAAACTATATGCGTCAGGTGGGCTTTATTTATTTAGATAGATGCATCCCAGTTTACTAAGCCTATAATTATGGTCACAGCGGACACCATCAACGGCGTTAAATCCTCGTGCCTGTTCGAAAACAAAAATCTTGTAGCTTGCATGACAATAATTCTAAACTTTTGATTCCGTGGCACTGTGTCAATGATTTTTACGCGCGACAGCACGAAGTGCTAGCGCGTCTTAGCCATCGTCGAGGTGTCCGTCCATCCGTCCGTCCGTCCGTCACACTGCCTGTGGGCTGTCCCAAGGACTTTATAGTTTATCGGACAAAATTTCGTGCCGTGGGTGAGGGGTTCTCCTTGAACGAGGGCATCAAAAAAGGGTACCCCCTCTAAAACGTTATTTTGCTGCTATTGGCTTTTATAGCGTTAAAACGGTTGCAGATAGGTACAGCATATCATAACAAGCACTAGTGACGGGCTTTTTAGATTTGTCAACATCGATGACCTTAAACGACCCCGAACCCCCAAAGGAGGGGTTTTGTTAATTTTTTTGCAATTTTTAGTAGCAGCGCACATTTCAACAGTAAATTGCGACGAAATGGCTGGAAATAGACCAAGACAACCTGCATACGTAATTTTTAGCATTAAACGTAAATTTTAGCTGTCCAAGTCCCGACTCCCTAGGTTCAAGGATGCCTGCACATTGCACGGGTTTGCGTCACCCCGCTAAAAGTGGTTATTTTACCACTATTGGTTGGTGTAGCGTGAAAACCGTTGCAGATAGGCACAGACTTGCTGCTTATCATAACAGGCACTAGTGACAAGCTTTTTAGTGGTGTCAACATCAATGACCTTGAATGGCCTTGAACCCCCAAAATAAGTGGTATTAGTGTTTTTTTGCAATTCGTGGCTACGGCTCATGCAGATTTCAAGAGTGAATTGCGGCGAAATGGATGAAAATAGAACAAGACAACCTGCGAACAGGGACTGCAAGGCTGTCGCGCCCCTCACGAGCTTTGGTCAAATTACTTGCTTTGTTTAATAAGATAAGTGCAGCAATAAGTAAATGTGAGTGGCATTACCAGAGTCAGTAAGTTGCGCAGGCAGCGCACGTGTGCCAGACAGAATAGAAGACTCGACTTACTCCCAAAATTCGACAACCGGGTCGACATATGACGCGTTCGTGCCGTTCAAACACAGCGAAGAATTACTGTCGGAAGAAAACGTCTGGTTGTCGTCGTCGTTGCAAGCGCTTGCCAGATTGAAATCACTTCGGCACCTGTGCAGGCAACCGTATATATGTAGGTAGGCCTACTGTCTCATGCATAGCACAAAGCACAGACCGTGTTGTGTATTCTATCTCCTGTCCAGGCCATGCGGGCGACACATCTACAATGAATGAAATAATTGCGTGGAAACGGTCGCCGTTTAATTTTGTATTGCAGCATATTCCGCACAAGCGCGACCTTACTGCAATAAATGTTTTCACAACTGCTACGAATTAACCTACACGTTTTCTGCACGTTTCGATCGAGGGCAGTTTTCCTCAGATAGATGTAACCCTAGTGCATGGCGGCACACTTTGAATTTCCAAGAATTTGTACTGTTTAAAACTTGAAAACAGTGACTTTTGACAGTATATGTTAAAGGCGTTTCAATGATATAGGCTAGTGACTTCTCACACACTGGATACAATCAGAGTGGAATCAGATCAGCAGATGAGTGGCGGCAGCTGTCAGAACTACCTGTCGGTGTTCCAGGTGTTGTTGCAGTGTGACCATGGCAACAGCGACGTCATCGACATGTACAGGTAATATATGCTCCATGCCAAAACGATGATGTAGTAGACATTTAACAGAGATACGATCACTGTGGTTGCCACACCGATCCCTGCGTAACACAACGATCGGCTCTTTATTTACACCAAATTCATTAATATACAGCGCTCCATATAATATGCAATATATTTGAGCAAAGCCGACCAAAAAATTAGCAGGTTTTCGTTTTCTTTCGCTATTATAGACATAAAAACTTAGCCTGTTATGCAGAATGACAATACACACCATTAAATAACGTTGCAGCAAAAAGCTACTTTCGACTTTGAATTATTAAGAACGTACAGTATACGTTCACGTTAAAATGAGGTGAGCTTTTTTTACGAACGTACATTAGTTTTGTACGTGGCGAAAACATATGATCGAAATCGACATCAACTTCTCATTTTTGCGTCAGGGCAAAGGGGTGTGCAAAAGAGCAAATAGGCCTACTATAAAGCCAGCAAGCTTATTGCTGACTGAGTTATGGCAGTTGCCACATAGACGTTAAATAGCGAAACGTTCGTTCTCTTCGCTAACGCAAATGAAATATAGGCCACACGTAGGCCTAGGACATCGTAAAATTAGCGCTATTACTGTCCGCCATGCGTTGTCATCCTCCATACATACAAGCTATTACAGAGTGGCGCATAAAAAGTGGAACATAGGCTAGGCCTACATGTGTTATGCAGAATGATGGACTGGAGCAACTTTAGAAACACTTAAGGAGGGGTCACACTGGCGGTCCGAACGGCGGTCCGAACGGTTGGTGACTTTGACAGCCGGTTTGACGGCCGTCTGGACCTCCACTGTGACCCCTCTTTTAGCCTCGAGCATTGCAGTGAAGGGCGGTCGTATGGAACATCTGAATGCAGTGTTAAACACGACCCCCTTTCTCCGCAATGATCGAAAGATTGGCTGTTCCCAGAACTGTATGATTGTTAAATCTACACAAAACATGTAGCCTATGTTCCACTTTTAAGCGTCACCCTGTATAGTGTTCGGTAGTGACCTTTAATTGATCCGTGGGAACGACAAAGCAAATGCGTGACGACTTCGCTGGCACGCATAGCATATGAAACATCGCCGATTCAGCCACATCAGTGAACCTTTATAAGGCGAAACAATTTGCCGCGAATCACAAAATACATCACTAACTTACTAGTAGACTAAATTCTTTCACGGTCAGACGCACTCTCCAGGAAATTTTTACTAAAGCTATTGCTAAATATCTAGCTTCACACCAAACGTGGAAGTATTAGGCCGTAGCCTAAAGCGCCAAGGCAAAGGTAAAACTGTTGGCATCAGAGCCAAAGTCAAAGAATAAGCTGCCTTTACTAATGGCTGGAGCGAAAATTTTTAAACCAAAAAACTCAGCTACTGTAAAGATAACAGCGCGTCAGCTATGCTTCTATTTGCTTCTATTTGCAGCCCGGTTAAAATTATCGAACACAACTCACATTGATTCTCTAGGCAATACCAAATATTTAACTAAAAACTTTATTTCGCCATGGCGACAGCAACACAAATCACACATGTAAAAGTAATTAACTCTTGGAATGACAGATCGATCGGAATATCGGGCGGACACCGTTGTCGTCAGCGTTAGGCCTATTATCTCCGCCAAGGTGAACGTAGTGAACATTAGTGGAGATTAAACGATTGCTTATTCTGTCCGTCTGTCCGTCCGTCGTTATGTGTACATGATGACTCATAATGCATCATATTTCCATAATGGTGCAAGATAGACGCATGGTCACGATGGGCCACCTAGGCCTATAAGAGAGGAAAGCAGTTTGAGCTATAAGACATTGAACCTATAAACATGCTTAACTGCTCATTGATTACAGTTATTATCAGGCCTACACTACTTCATAGAGACATTGGACAGACTCTGTGTTCGTTCGAACATAATCTTGTTACCATGGCAATGAAATATGAAACAAAATTCGTTATAACTCTGCTTGTACAAAAGATATCTCCGAGATCTTTGCGTAGTAGTTAATAGGCTAGTAGTAGGCCTAGTAGTAGTAGTCGTCGTCGTCGTCGTCGTCATAATGTTTAAATTAGGCCTACTTCACTTGAAAGCGCCTTCTAGTTAATATTGGCGTTTACCTTTAAAAAGCGGACAGATATTCCAGACGCCGATACCGCCCTGGCTCATGTACTGACCGAGAGCGACTTCGAGGAAAAAGGTTGGAATCCCGCCACAGACCAGCATCAGCGTGTACGGTATGAAGAACGCGCCTACAGTCGACAGATCAATCACAAATTCACAAAAAATGTAACTACCGTGGTGTGCAGTAGCCGAAACCAACACGACATGATCGACAGCAAATAATAATATAAAAACAGTTTGCGAGGCTATTTTAACCGTTAAACCGGACATTTTTTCTTAGAAGTTAGGTAAACTTTACGCAAGGCCGTAACGCCAAAAAGTAAACTTTTGGGAATTGTTGGATCACGACATTAGAGCTTAGAAATCAAATGTCTTTCTCGTCGCCAAACAACTGCAGCGTCGAAGCAGTTCAAATGCTTCTAATAAATACATAAAATATAAAAACCAATTACAAGCTTGATCGAAATCAGATCATTGCGACAGCTGAGGCCGCAAGGCGTATGTCACATTGTTGATTGATCTGTTTTTTTGCTGTAGTATTATCATAGGCCACATGACGTCACCTCCAGAATCACTACGCTGAAGTGCAGTTGTGGTTCGCGTCCCACAATGTCACGTTGTGACCACTTGCTTGGACAAACGTTTAAAATGTTTTAATCCTTAACTGAACAGTTAAAACATAATGTCTAACAAAAACAAGAAGCCCAGCTGTCGCTAAAATGGGGCCGACAGTACTGGGTGTCAATGACTTTGAAAGTCATTCAAGGTCGATGATTTGCAGGTAACTTAAAAGCCAATATGCGACTTCCTAATGATCGATAGCAACTTAGGCCCTATCTTGCACCGTTTCTGGGATATGGCCACTTATAGCTTAAAACATTCTATATTCCATAGTGCGTTTTGACCCTTCAAGGTGGGTCACCCAAGGTCATCGATTTGAATGTCACTTGAAAGCCAGTATGCGATTTCCTATTGATAGTAATCAATAACAACCTAGGCCCTATCTTGCACCGTTTAGCCACAGTACATCCGTGACGGACAGACAGACGGACGGACGGACGGACGGCAACCATGCCAAAGGGCCGACCTTAAACTTACAGCTTAGCGGTCGGCCCAAAAAGTATGCGACAGTACGCATTGTTAATGTCAAATACAGTATAGAAAACGTTTGCCACATTCCACACAGACTGCACAGTCTTGTTATGCGACTGTTCTAATAGGCCGCGTTACTGGTCTTGCTTCTCCGTCCGTCCGTCGATCTGTCTGTCAGTTCCGTAGGCCTACGGACAGCGGCATTTAACTAAAAAAATCAATGGGGATAGAAGCATCGAAATTGATGTAAAACACTCCTTTGCATGAGCAACTGGTGTGCCCATTTTCAGTCCAAAGGTGAAAGATTAAAGTCAATAGGCGTCCCAACCTGTCGAAAATGATGCGTATCTCGTGTCAGTGTTTACGAGCTAGCCCGACCACACTAGGCGCAGCGCTTAGCTGGCAATGCAAAAGTGGGCTTTCAATTTACGATCGAACTAAGTACAAGTGCTGTCCTATTGGACGGCCGCATAAAGTGTCGGCAGTGGGCCGACATATTTTACTGCCATAGTTTCTGTTAGCGTCGCTATATAGCTTGCCTCCGCCGTTCTTGTAGCAGAGGTATGGGAAGCGCCATACGTTGCCGAGTCCAATGAAGAATCCGGCCACGCTCAAAATGAAGTCCATCTGGCGCGACCATTGCGGCCTCTGCGTCGCTGAAGTTTTCGCGTCATCGTCGTCATCGTCAGCTGATACGAGTTCACCACCGTTCGGCACGGGCCGCTGCAGCACGGTCGCTAATTTGTCGTCGACTTTCATCGCTGAAACTACAATGGACCTACAATGGCGTCCGTACAGTACAGTTTAGTGATTAAACCGCGTAACTAACTCCGCTCGTACTGTTTTCACAATGCTGGGCTACAATCGTGAAGCAAAAACGACGATGTACGCTATGCGATACGAGCGTAATCAAGTACGATATACCGCATTATCTGGAGTGGTACAAGTTTCCACTGCGTACTCGCTTATCCACTCTAGCAGTACTGTAATTAATACATATAGGTGCTAAGTACATTACGTGTCTTGACCGTCTGCCATTTGTCCCTCGGTACATCGAGTGAACGTTATACACGGTTGGCGCGTCGCTGTCGTAAACACACGACACACATTGTGTCAGTAACAACTCGATCTAGGTCTACGCCAACGCACCGGAACCAGTAGGCCTACACCGACCATTGAAAAGTTTCATCAAGCCGCTTATTAGCCGAACTCGGTAATACATTATTGGTGTTAGGTTTATAACAATCGATGTTATTTTGGTTAACTTAAACTAAATTCAAAACCACACGTAGCTTGCACTGCTACCGTTTCCACAGTTATCCGCTGCAGTCGTGCGTCATAAAGCAAACAACGGTGTAGCCTATAGCAAAGCGTGGTTTAAGTACGATACCGCACTGTCTGGAGTCGTATAAACCTGGACTGCGTGCTCGCTTACCCACTCCAGCAGTGCGGTATCTAGTAAAAAAAACTAGACGATAGGCCTACTTCGACACTAGACCATACGTTGGCGCGGATGACTCGATCTGCATGCCATGCAGCCGCAATAATTCTCTCAAACACTGACCTCACTGTGACTTTGACTATTTGGCCCGGGATGATCTTGACGAGAAAGCCCAGCTGTCGCTAGGGAAGACGCGCTACAGCTTATACAGTTATTGTTGCAGTACGACTGACCTTCAAGGTCATCCATGGTCAATGATTTTCGCAGAGTCTCGGCACAGGGCTGATTCGTCGTGCAAAAGTTTTCCTTTAAAGCGGACCCCTAGCCAGGGCACATCCGACGAGCCGGGTAAACGGCCGGGCAGGGAGGCCAGCACATCCGGGCAGGATGTGCGGCTCTAGCGACACACGACCCGGGTGCCCGGCCGAATGCCCGGCCGGGAGCCAGCCGTCGTCAGCAAAGAAGTTTTAATATTTTTTCATCTCTCATATATGTAACGCAATGACGCATAACTCACTTAAAAGTCCAAAGTGCGTTTCTATTTCTTTCTTGGCTCTCTTCTTTATTGCAATATTTTTGTAGTCTGCGACCTTCATAGGGCCTATCCCTGTGGCGTATTTATGATTTGGCAAGGGGGGCATGGCGAGCGCGCGGAGCGCGAGCCTATAACGGGGGTCTGTGGGCGGAGCCCCCAGCGGGGTCCAGGGGCAGAGCCCCTGGTCGGGGGGGGTTAGGGGGG
>Ga0209367_1007933_pt1 | contig 14582 bp, 13 predicted proteins | sample WorMetLIZISLAND2_FD_187412 | JGI IMG/M metagenome (GOLD analysis project Ga0209367, IMG submission 187412) | Marine gutless worms symbiont microbial communities from Max Planck institute for Marine Microbiology, Germany - Olavius geniculatus... ... | reverse complement strand
GGGAACCCCTGCACCCAGTGGCACGAAATTTTGTCACGATAAACTAGAGACCTTGGGGCAGCCCACAGTGAAGATTTCGTGATCCTAGCTTGCACCGTGTTGACACAGATCACGAGCGTAACAGACGGACGGACAGACGGACAGACAGACAGACAGACGGACGGACGGACAGACTCCCAGACGATGGCTAAGACGCGCGAAGCATTTTGCTTTCGCGCGTAAAAATCTAAACTTTATGACGTTATGCTTAGCCTATTTATTTCCTGAACAGAAAATGCGTGTGGGGTCCGCACATTTTTATACCGAACACGGCCTAATCGGATTCAAATCCGACCCTGAAATCCCTGCTATGTTTTCTCTTTCTGCTATAAACTGACAAAATAGTAAATGCACTGACGAAAACTTGGAGGCATGCATCCGATGATTCGAGCCAGCTCGTCCATGTATGGAATGAAGTCAACCAACAAACATCGTCGAGCTGATGGCACAAACCGAGCTTCGTGCATCGCTTTTACCCGACGAACATTCGCCCACATTGCCTTCGGGTCAGGCAGCTGCACTTCTCCCTATACAGTACGGCCACAACTAGTAGCGTCGTAAATTTAAAAAGTTGGGAACAAAGTTGCAATTTTTCGACCAAAATTTTTGACACTGAAGAATATGGCGGCTCACAATTTTAATCACACCTCACACCGTCACACGATAGTGTGAGTGTTGTAAGGACGACCTTTAAAGTCTATGGTAAAAGGCAAAATTTGACCCTCAGCCCACCAAAAACCCACGAACCGATCGTCACCAAATTTGAATGTCGTGATTACGTCGTGGACGCCTACCACTAAAAAAATTTGGGCTCAATCCGCCCAGGGGTTTTTGCTCCACATATAGGTGAAAAATACACCCGTCCTGTTCGAAATTTACTACACTTTTTTGGTACTTAAACTTGCCTACAGGCGAGTCCGTTTGACCGATTTTTACGCTTAATACGTCAAATGACGCGGTTCTGTGCAAGGAAGTGCCTTTTTATTGTTTTTGTCTGTCCAATGCAATGCATAGCATTGGACAGAGTATAAAATCAACTTTGTGCGGGTGCGTCCGTGTGTGCGTCCGTGCGTCCTACATTTCTTAAGCTATTTTTCATCCACCTCGCCTTTCCCTTCCCCTTTCCCTTCCATTTCTTTTCCACTTTCCCTTTCCCTCCCTCTTTCTCTTTCTCTTTCCATTCTCCCGTCTTTCGTTCTGTGTCCAGGTTCGTACGTCCAATATTTGAAGCGCCATATCTCCGTAACGGTGCCATGGTCACCATGGACCACGGAGAGGAAGTCGACGCCCGGGAGTCGAATGGTCACGTGACCGATGACGTCACGTGACCCCAAAAGGTCAAACTCGTGACCCCATTATCTTTGAGGCGCCATATCTCTGTAACGGTGCCAGATGGACGCATGGTCACTATGGACTACGGATAGGAACTCGGCTCCCGGAGTCAAATGATCACGTGACCGATGACGTCACGTACCCCAAAAGGTCAAATTCGTGACCCCATTATCTTTGAGAAGCCATATCTCCGTAAAAATGTCAGATATACCCATGGTCACTATGAACCACGGCTAGGAAGTCGACAACCGTGAGTCGAATAGTCACGTGACCGATGACGTCACGTGACCTTGAAAGGTCAAACTCGTGACCCCATTATCTTTGAGGCGCCATATCTCCGTAACGGTGCCAGATGGACGCATGGTCACCATGGACCACGGATAACAAGTCGACCCCCGAGAGTCGAATGGTCACGTGACCAATGATGTCACGTGACCCCAAAAGCTCAAATTCGTGACCCAGTGATATTTGAGGCGCCATATCTCCATAACTGTGCCAGATGGACGCATGGTCACTATGGACCACCCATAGGAACTCGGCCCCAAGGGGTCGAATGATCACGTGACCGTTAAACTAGTGACCCCATTATCTTTGAGGCGCCATATCTCCGTAACCGTGCCAGATGGACCTATGGTCACTATGGATGATGGACCATGCGTCACTATGGACAGCCATAGGAAGTCGGCCCCCGGGAGTCGAATAGTCACGTGACCGATGACGTCACGTGACCCTAAAAGGTCAAAGTCGTGACCCCATTATCTTTGAGGCGCCATATCTCCATAACGATGCAAGATCAACGCATGGTGACTATGGACCATTTTTAGTGAATCGAATGGTCTCGTGACTGACAATGTCTATTGTTTAGCTAAAATAACAGAGCAGGATGAAAGAATTGCTGTTGTTCAATATGAAATTAAACTATTTGATTTTTTCTAAAACGCTAAACACCTCACTTATTATATTTATACGGACATATACTGTAAACAATCGACAGACTCCGTGTTCGTATGAACATTATCTTTAAGATAAAAATTACATTTTTTACTTTTTTATTTAAAAAATTTAAAAAAATACAATGGCGCCTAGGAAAACTTAAAAATCTTTAAAATTGAAACTGTCATAACTTCCGTTGTGTGCAAGATAGAATCGTAACTTTTGGTTCTAGGGTATGGTTTTCGAGGACGGCCTAATTAACGGTGACATTTATATGTACCCCCAATTGATCCCCGTTGCCATGTCAACAAAATTTGGGACAAAATTGGCTATAACTCGGCTTGTGTGAGAGATATCTGCGAGATTTTTGCGCTTATAGAAGGGTTTTCGGGATGCGCCATCGAATGCTGCCAATCGCATTTTCCCCCGACCGACCCCCGTTGCCACGGCAACGAAATTTGAGACAAAATTGGCTTGTGTGAGATATCTGTGACATTTTTGCGTCTACAGGGGAGTTTTCGGGGGAGATGATGCCAATCGCATTTCCTCCGACCGACCCTCGTTGCCATGTCAGCGAAATTTTGGACAAAATTGGCTATAACTCGGCTTGTACAACAAATATCACCAAGATCCTTGCATCTAACGAAGATGCGGGTTGAGGGTTTGGGAATTAGATGACGTCAGTCGAAGTCCACCACAGCCAACCCTGATTTCCAGGTATAACGAGCAGCAGCGTAGTAGGAGCAGCAGCAGTAGTAGACACATCCAACGTTCTGTACCCGACCGGAGGTATACTGCTCTGCCTTATAAAAGGTAAAAGGTAAAGATACAGGTCATGCTATAGCGCTTTTTACATGCGTCAGGCTCATTCCCCGACTTTTGGCAATAGAACAGCAAATATATATGTAAACAAGATAATGTTCATACGAACACGGGTTTGCATTGTGTCTACAGCGGTTTGTCTGTTGATTGCTTTAATAAAGACTATCATCATCATCATCCAATGCTTTTCGATAGTTTACAATATATGTCCGTATAAATATAATCAGTGAGCTGTTTAGACCGGAGGAAAAAAATCAAACAGTTTAATTTCAAATTGTACAGCAGCAATGATCCTTTCATCCTTCTGTATTATTTTAACTAAACAATAGACATTGTCAGTCACGAGACCATTTGATTAGTCAAAAGCGCTTTACTACAAAAAAAAATCCACTGCCACCATGCGTCTATCTTGCACCGTTATGGAGATATGGCTCCTCAAAGATAATGGGAGTCACGAGTTTGACTTTTTGGGGTCACGTGACGTCATCGGTCACGTGACCATTCGACTCCCGGAAACCGAGTTCCTATGGGTGGTCCATAGAGACAGGTCGTCCGACGAAGCTGTTTACCATCCGGTCATGAGCGTCATTTTGTTTCTAATATTGAATTCAGTGGTTGTACCAACGTCTGCGATAGAATATTTAATTTTAGCAAAAAAATATTTATTTTTTGACCTCATATTTTAAAGGAAAGAATTTCGAGGTAGGGCGGTAGTGAGGGGGCATTTTTTGGAATTTCTGAGCTACCACGCTATGTTTTCGAGATACTTTCAAAAACATGTTTCTAATTCAGCAAATATTCACATGTAAATAATGACACGCCCACCCTCCGTGGTGATGTCGGAGGCCCGATTCCCAGCAGCCTAATCTGTCGGGTGACCTATCTATGTGGTGGTCCATAGTGACCGTGCGTCTATCTGGCACCGTTACGGAGATGTGGCGCCTTAAAGATAATGGGGTTACGACTTTGACCTTTTGGGGTCACGTGACGTCATCGGTCACGGAAAGAAAGATGGAAGAAGGGAAGGAGAAAGAGTAAGGGGAGGGGAAGAGAAGGGAAGGGAAAGGGAAAGTGCAAAAGGAAAAGGAAGGGGAAGGGGAAGGAGAAAAGGAATGGAAGTTAAAGGGAAGGGGAAAGGAAAATGGAAAAGGAAAGGGGAAGGAAAAGGGGGAAGGGGAAAAGTACGAGAAAAGGAAAGAGAAGGGGAAGGAAAAGGGAAAGGGATAGGGAAAAGCAAAAAGGAAGGAAAAAAGAAGGAAAAGGGGAGGGAAAGGGGAAGGGAAGATAAAGTAAAGGGGAAGCGGAAGGTAAAGAGAAGAGGAATCGAAAGGGAAAGGAAAGGGAAAAAGGAGGAATAGGAAAGGAAAGGAAAAAGAAGAAGGAAAAGGGGATGGAGAAAGGAAAGGGACGGGGGAAGGAAAATGGGGAAGAGGAAAAAGGAAAGAGAAGGGGAAAGGAGAAGAGTAAGGGGAAGGAAAAGGGAAAAGAGAAGGGGAAGGTGAAAGGGAAGGGAAAGGGAAGGTGGACGGAAGTTAGCTTAAGAAATGTTGGACGCACGGACGCGCGGACATCAGGTGATTTTACTCTCTGTCCAATGCTAAGCATAGCATTGGACAGACAAAAACTTACCGGTTTAGAACTGTGTGTAAGGACGATGTGACGATATCAGTCCTCTAAAACAGCAAAAATCATTTGGGTAACCTTAGATGTGGCTTTGCACATGGCGTCCTTACAAGATGACTTTAGTTGGTAATCACTAACATAGTCTAAAGCCTTCTTCATTTGATGTTATTTGTCGTATTGAGCCTACTTGCTCAATGGTTACCGACTTGGCCGAACAGCCCAAAATGTGCACCGAAAACAAGAGATATAAACGTATAATATAGGCTTAACTAATGTACAATTCTGCGTAATGACAATATGGTGATCTCATGTAGCTGCTTTCACTTTGGACAAGAATACTATAGGCCTGCTGCATCGGATGGTAACTGTCATAATAGGCTACTCAGGCTAAAATTAGGCCTAAGTGCATTAACAGCGAATGTAGGGCCAAGACGACAGCCGGATCATTCATGGATGCAGTTATAAAAGGCAAGCACAGGGATCAGTTCACGTTTTTATTAGACATCAATGATGTCTCTACACTTTATTATTCGGCCATCCATCTGTGCATTCCATACGCGTTCATAATTAAGTCAAGCAACAAGGCATAAAAATCAAAGATTGATGTAAAGACACTTTATTACCCATGGTGGGAAGGAGCTCTTGCCGGTAAGGTGTTCGGCAAGTGTGTCTGTTCGACACTAAGGACTCCTATTTGTTTTGTTCAGATTAGGTGCTGTGCTGCGATTGTTCCACGCGGGATCTCTCCTCGCAGTACTATTTCGTAGACAGCGGTCGGCCAGTACGTGGCTGTTAAAGTGTACGGACCTTGTCCGTTAATGTACTTAGAAATATATTTTTTTTGTGTGAAAGACAATTTGTTTCTTTCAGTGTGGATTCATTTCAGTCACCTTATCACACTTTTTGGTGCTATATATTCTAAGTAGCGGACAATCCCCGCCACTTCTAGTGCTTACTTACGACAGACCTATCGACAGACCTTATGACAGACGACAGACCTACAAAGATCCTATCTAGGTACACTTTTTCAAGGGCGTTTTAGGGCCAACGACAAACGCGATCGACGACGACGACGTCCTATTCGAACGACAACGGCCTATGCGCAAGTGAACGAACGATCTATGAAAAAGGTTTTTAATATACGAGAGACAGGAATACACCGGTGGTTAGGCTACCTTGTTGTGTCCATTGTCATGGCCGACCCCGGGCGAAGGGTGAGGATGTTCTTTGGTTGCTTGCTCCTCGAGTGCGACGTTCCTCAAAGCCTCTTCTGGCAAATCGACTGCTGTTACCTCGGCTAATTGGGTAGTGACTTAGGACGCCTCCTTTACCAATCCGTACAATTGATCATCTGTTTTCTCGGCTTTAGCAAGCTCCCCGGAAGCTCCTCAAAGCTTCTTCCGCCAAGTCGACTAAACGGACAACAACAAGTCCTTCAAAGTCTCTTCCGACACGAAGACAATCGGAAGGTGAAGGGTAACCAACCGTTGATATTAACCTGTTCATACCTCGTATATCTCGCTAATGACCTTACGCCAAACCTTTTTATGTCCCTATTTGTTCCTATGTCCTTATCCTATGTTTTGCTCCCTATCCCTAAAAACTCCTATACTGCGGACCGAACAGCATGAGAATGTACACTAGACGTTCAACGCAGGAAGGATGCCGCAGTGTCCACCCTTTACAGAACCTGCCTTCACAATCCAGCGGACACTCGACTACCTGACCTTATCCACCCACGGCGAGCGTAACAAGTAAGACACGAAGATGACGAATGACGGAAAAGGGTGCCGCAATGGCTTCTTTAATCCGCACTTACTCCGATTTACGTTACTCACGAGCTATCCCTTCCCGAACAAATGAAGAAGTGCCTTTCGGTTTGCTGTTACCGTGAAGACAATTCAGTGCTGGGTGACATTAATCGACGACCGCAAAAGGACCTATATTTTTGAGGAAAATGTCCTAATTTTAAAGCTAAAATTACCTTGTGCTCAGTCACTAGTGCTAGGACACTTTTTCGTGGTCCTCAGATCACTAGGGCATTTTTGTACCTTGCTACTGAAACCAAGACGCTTTGGCGTCTTTTCCTTTAGGACATAGGACACTTTTGCGTCCTATGCTCGATGTCACTTTTGCACTTTTGCCTTTGAAACCGAAGACATTTGTATCCTTAGTTCAAGGCACCTATATATTCTTAAGGGTAAAAGTACTTAACTCGAGCGGTCAAACCAGCAAGAAAGGTCTCCTCGGTCCCAGATTACCTTTGTTTTGGGTTTCCTGAGTGCCTTCTTACATTTCGGACACTCAGGCACAATGGGTATGTCCGTTAAGCGAACACCAGACTACCGTGCGCATAACCCGGCAAATCGAGTTAAGGTCTTTTATACTCTTGGCGCTCAAACAGAAGCCTTATGGAGAAATTATTTTTCCTACATAGAAAAGGCTCGTTGTCTGCATTTTCGATAGGAAGAGGTTTTGCAGGACCTTTTCATGGCAGGTGAGCCGTATCTGTTTTATACTTTAGAACGTTTAATGAGAAAACGGTAAAAAGACTACTTGGCGATTTTAGAAAAGATAGTTCCAAATGGAAGACTTAAAAATATTATTTTAGAGGTATACATAAGATTTTTCTAAAGTATTTGCAACGCGTAAGTGACCTTTTTGTAAAGAATTTATCGCTACTTTTTATAAATGGAATTTATTGGGGCGGAACCTAGATGACGTGTGCAGGAGAGCTGGCAGCAGCTCCCAGGTTCGTGTTTTGTTCATTGATAAATCGTGTATTCCTACGCGAGTAATGGCGACCATAGTAACGTCAAAACGTAAACATTAGTCGATTTTACGTATTAAAAGTCTGATTTCTAGACTTATAGGTAACGCAGAAATATGCGGATACCCGCAAACTCTTAATCGGACGGTAAGGCTTGTGACGATACGTGATATTTTGCATCGCAAAGTACTTTGGGCAAGATTTCTTGATATTTGTACGATATGGAGTGCTTTTGCTGCTTTCAGGTCCGTCGGACGTGCTAAAATGTCCGATAGGTAAAACTAGGCTTTAGCTAGAAAGACGCAAGCAATGGCATCTGAATGCTGTATTTCCGTACTTTCTTTAATGCCGATGATTTTTCTGTAGAAAGAGTTTTTGGGCTTATTTAAGAGTGTTATTTGATGGGCATTGATTGGGCGGAAGCTTACAGAGAACGCGATCATGGTTCGAAATACTAATAACTATTTAGGATAAAATTGGGACGCAGGCTTTTTTACAAGTTAGCGTCAAATATAAAAGACGATGTTAAATCCTTTTTTGCATACGTGAGAGGTAATACGAAGAATAAAGTGCATATCAATATAATAAAGTGCGTATAATAAAATCACATGCCTTGAAGACCTTAGCGGCGAGTCTGCACTGCATCTCGGCCATTGGCGCACAAGGTCCCATGCCCACCATGCAATCAATGATCACCAGCGTCTGATGCTTTAGATCCGGCACAAACATGTACTTGTACAAATTTGCCTCTTCCATTGACACTCCAAGGAATGCCTTGTGTTTAATAAACGGAAATTTGATCGAATACCCTACGCACGTATACAAACTTATCGATACTGAAAAAGAGAACCAAAGTAAGCTGGCAAAAAGTGGAATCACTCTGGGAAGTCCACCCAACTCCTCTTTTTTATTCGCTAGGTGGCACCATAGAACTGACGGTTTGGCTGCAATTTGCAATTGCATGTTTTGGCGGAGAAGGGTTCAAGTTCGACCCCCAAATCTCTTTTTCCTCCTTGGCATCTAAATCTGTCAAACGGTTTAAACAGATGGCAAGAATGTGACAGTCAGATAACAGAGAGACCACGCTGCAAAAAAATGTGTAGAAATAAGCGAATCTGTTTGCACTACAACAGCGATTCCGCCTAAAACTACATTTACTCGACGTCGTTGATGGGTTGCGTCAAAACTGTTGCCGGCAGATGCCGTATAACAAATGACAAACAGCAGTCTTCGCGGTATTTTTGCTATTGATTGACATTTATTTCGTATAACACCTGGAGTGGCACTATGGCTATCTATACTACAAAAATGGCCACTAGTGCACAAGCATGCACCAAGACTGCCATACATGTACTTTTATCCTGTGTGGATTTTTTTTTAGTTTTTCTCATCTCAACCACACATCGCATACAATATTAGCTATAATATTCATTCATATGGGTTGGTACCGGTATGACATTAAGTAACAACATGATAAGCGCAAAGGCACCGCCAACATGTCACTCGAAGTCACACGACATTCAACAGCTTATGCCACCAGAGTTTACCAAATCTGACTAAAAGAGAAGACTTATAAGGCTTTCAACCTGTGGCGCAGATGATTGCGTCAATATCATCAACGAGAGACCCATCGGTGAACTGTACACTTGAAGACGTCAGCCGAGCAATGCCTGGACGCACCTGGACACTGCCGGATATGATGCGAGATGGAAGCCTGTCATTAATGACTACGGCGCAGGAGGTGATGTCGTGGTTCGGCTGCAGTCCATACAGAGCGTGGTCGAAGCGAGAGTTTGCCGCTCTCTGGAAGTAACTTGCGACGAGGCACGACGGTAGCACACTAAAGACATACTGGGTGAATCGTGAAATCATCGCCCAGTCCAACGGCAGACCGTTATCCCACACACGTGGCAGGCACCACGCTCCGCCTTTCGTGCTCAAGTATACCTGCGGCAGGTGAAATCAATCTCTAGGTCATTGGATTCACTTCCTGTAGCTCAGTTCGTTAAATTAACAAGATAATGTTCATACGAACACGGAGTGTGTCCAATGCATTTCTATAGTTTACAGTATATGTCCGTATAAATATAATCAGTGAGCTATTTAGACTGGTAGAAAAAAATCAAACAGTTAAATTTCAAATTGAACAGCAGCAATGATCCTTTCATCCTTCTCTATTATTTTAACTAAACAATAAACACTGTCAGTCACGAGACCATTCGATTCACTATAAATGCCCGCTATTGGGCCAGGCGTCGGTCGGTCGCCGCCATCAGCATTGCCCTCAGCCATGCGAGTTCAGTTTCGCACGTAGCAGAACGGTATGCCCCAACAGAACGTTCAACAGTTAACCGCCACTGCCACCATGTTTCGTAATGCAACGTTTCTCATTTTACTAATTTCTAATTTTAACAAAAGACAATCATGAGACTCAATATCAAGTCATTATCAACCGCCGGTGTGTCTTGATAGTAACACGGCAGAGAATTGGCGTTTTTTCAAGCAGAAGTGGCGTAACTATGCAGTCATAACGAATTTGAGTAGTCAAAGTCGTCAATATCAAGTGGCACTATTGTTGCATGTTCTTGGTGAACAAGCTCTAAAGATTTACAACGGATTTACTTTCGCCACTACAGAAAATAATCGTACAGTTAATGAAATACTGACAAAATTTGACGAATTTGCCATTGGTCAAGTCAATGAGACATATGAACGATACGTGTTTCAGTCCAGAAAACAGAATGAAGGAGAGACATTTGAGTCATATTTAGCTACACTTCGATCTCTGATTAAATCTTGCAGTTACTGTGATCGCTGTATTGACTTTATTCTACGTGATAGAATAGTGTTGGGTATTCTTGATGTGAAAACCCAAGAGATGCTACTCAGAGAGCGCGATCTTACACTAGCGAAGGCTATTGATATTTGTCAAACAGCTGAAACTGCTGTGACACAAGGCAAAGCCTACAGACCGGATGTAGTAAACAAAGTGTACACAACTAAACAGAAAATATCAATACCCAAAACAAGAACAAAATCTCAAGCTTAGTGCAAGTTTTGTGGTACACAACATGTTTATGTCAAAAAGAAATGTCCGGCTTGGGAAAGACATGCAATAATTGCTCCAAACCGAATCATTTTGCTATAGTGTGTCACAAGAAAAAATCACGTTCAATGCCACACCACAAGAAACAAGTACACTGTGAAAATGAAACAGATTCTGAAGACAGTGACTCAACTGAATGGGTCAATGCTCTTCACAGTTACGGCCAACCGTGCGATAAGAACGTGAAATGTGAAATGTTAATTGCAGCTAAGCCAGTCACATTTCAGATAGATACGGGTGCGTCAGTTAATCTATTACCAGAGTGTAATGTGCCAAAAACATCACAGATTTCGCCGACAACAAAACAGCTAACCATGTGGAATGGTACCAAGTTGATGCCAGTTGGTGTTTGTCGGGTACTGCTAAAAAACCCTAGAAATAGAAAGAATTACAGCTTTGAATTTGTGGTGGTCAAGGAAAATTTGATGCCACTAATTGGATTATCAGCTGCACAACAAATGCCACAATCAATGAAAACAATTTGCACAGAGTCGCTACTGTAGCACTGTCAGATGATTTTGCAGATGTATTTGACAGAGACGTTGGTACTTTCCAAGGTGAAGTTCACTTGCAGACTGATGATTCGGAGATACCAACTGTTATGCCAACACGACGTATACCGATAGCAGTTAGACCTAAACTAGAAGAGGAGCTCAGTCGATTAGTGAAGCTAGGTGTCATTGCTGCAGTTGAAGAGCCGACTCCATGGGTTAATCAGATTGTCATTGCTCAGAAGAAGAGTGGCGATCTCAGAATTTGCTTAGATCCCAAGGAACTGAATAAGGCTTTAATGCGTGAACATTATACCTTACCCGTGCTTGATGATGTACTCCATGAGTTGAAAGACTCACGTGTTTTCACTAAGGCCGACTTGACTGCAGGTTATTGGCATGTTGTGTTAGACCATGAGTCCAGTTTATTGACAACATTCCAGACTTGTTTTGGTCGATATCGTTTCTTACGTTTACCTTTCGGTACTTCCGTATCGTCAGAGATTTTCCAGAAGAAGCTATTAGAAGCACTCGATGGTCTGAGTAACGTAATTTGCATTGCAGACGATGTTATCATTCACAGCCGGAATGATGTGGAACACGAGGAACATTTGAAGAATTTCTTAACACGCTGCAGAGAGAAGGGAATTAAACTGAACAAGGAAAAACTACAACTGAGAATGTCTGAGATAAGTTTCATGGGACATCAGATTACTGCGAATGGATTACAGACAGATCCAGAGAAAGTCAGAGCAATAATTGATATGGATGCTCCCAGAAATCGTGACGAACTACGTAGTTTCCTTGGCTTGATTAACTATGTGAGTAGATTCTTGCCAAAGATAACTACCGTTATTGAACCATTACACAACCTAACAAGACAAGATGTGCCATGGTCGTGGTCAGAGGTTCAGCAGAAAGCTTTTGATGAGATCAAGAGTTTTCCTACTCATGCACCTCTATGATGTGTCCAAGCCACTCACATTGGAGAATGATGCTTGCGAGTACGGTCTCAGTTCAGCACTTTTCCAAGAAGGACGTCCTATAGCATATGCTAGTCGAACATTAACTGATGCCGAGAAACGCTATGCTCAGATAGAAAAGGAGATGCTAGCGCTTGTATATGGTTTGGAAAAATTTCACCAGTACACATTTGGTCGACATGTTGACATAATTACCGACCATAAACCGTTGGTTGCTATCATGCACAAACCATTATCCAAAGCACCAAGACGACTTCAGTCATTAATTCTACGCACACAGAAGTACGACTTCAATGTCACATTCCAACCTGGACACAGTGTTGTCACTGCAGATATTTTATCTAGGTCTCCGTTGCCAAACAGTGATTCACAAGAACCAGAAATAACTACAGTGAACAACATCAGTCTTAGCTCAATCAACCAAACACGATTAAACGATATCCGAGCAGCAACTGATAACAATGAAGTTCTACAAATACTGAAACAGGTCATTCTTCAAGGCTGGCCTATTCACAAGTCTTCTGTCCCAAGTGTAATAACAGTCTACTTTGATTACCGTGATGAACTTACAGTACCAGATGGAATACTACTACGTGGTGAGCGTGTTGTAATTCCATTATCCATACGTAAAGATATTTTGCACAAAGTTCATGCAGGTCATCTAGGTATTAATTCCTGTCTCAGACGTGCCAGAGAGTTAGTCTTCTGGCCAGGGATGTCATCACAAATAAGACAGATTGTACAATCATGTCCTGTGTGTGCAACATATTGTAATAAACAACAGCAAGAAACACTCTGGATACACGAGATTCCTCACCGTCCTTCGCAAAAAGTTGGCACTGATCTCTTTGAAATAAAAGGAAGACATTACCTTGTCACAGTTGATTATCTTAGTCTGTTCTTTGAGTCGATTACTTGCCAGATACTACGTCACAGAGAGTCATTACCAAGCTGAAACATCACTTCGCTCGACATGGAATTCCAGGTGTTGTCATCAGTGATGGAGGACCACAGTACAGTTCCAGTGAGTTCAACAGATTCAGCAGACAGTGGTCATTTAAGCATGAAATTACCTCCCCTGGTAATAGTAAAGCTAATGGCGCTGCTGAAGCTGCGGTCAAGATTGCCAAGAGTATGATGAGACGATGTTATTTGAATCACGAGGACCCTTACCTAGGGTTATTAAACCTTCGAAATACGCCGACTGAAGGATGGAAAACGAGTCCAGCACAACGTTTATTTGGGCGAAGAACTAAAACAACACTTCCAACAACCAGTTATTGCCTAGTGCCGAATGAACACAGTTCGATGAAGTCAGATCGAATTAAAGCCAGCAACAAGAGAATATCAGATACTGCTCGCAACAATCAGCACAGAAGAGATCTTCCCACACTACAACCAGGTGACACAGTTCGTGTACAACCAACTTCCTACCAACGTGAATGGAAACCAGGCGTTGTAGTGCATCCTCTGAGCAGTCGTACGTATGAAATCAAGATGAATGACGGTACAACTTTGCGTCGTAACAGACAGTTCTTGAGATCATCTCCCGCTGACATGACACATGATAACAGTGACGTTGATTCTGATGTAACATTCAACAGTCCAGAAGTTCACCATCCTCCGCAACTTCCGACATCACAAGGCAGAACTGAATTAACTCAGCTGTCAAACTCAACGCCGAACATTGACAATAATGAACTTGTTCGTACGAGGGTGGGAGAGTAATCAAACCAATATCGAGACTTAACCTATGAATGACTATCGTTTATCGAAGGGGAAGGATGATACGTTATGTGACATTACGCTGATATGAGTGATGTTAGTTAAGTATTCTTTGTATACGTGACTTGACTTGTTGATAATGACTTGATATTGAGTCTCTTGATTGTCTTTTGTTAAAATTAGAAATTGGTAAAATCAGAAACGTTGCATTACGAAACAACAGTCAAATTTGGCAGAATTTCGGGGTGAAAAATATTTACGCAAATTAGGCAAAAAATATTTAAATGCTTCATTATGCAAATTTATCGTTTATTCTTTACAGCATTCTGAAACTTTTGACGTATCACACGTCTTTCTATCACTAACCATCGCTGAGTTATCAACGCTCAAACAGGTCCGGTTTTTTTTTGGCCCACCCTGTATATACATATATAAATTTATGTAAAAAATACCGTTCAGTTTATATACAGTGTAAGGGTGACGTCGTGGTTGTATATATAAAACAGCACAAATCACAATTTAAAAAATTTAAACTTTACCATTACACGGGGGGTCATCTCGAGGACATAATCACCTGTTTCAAATTTTGTGTCGATCGGTTGAAGGGTTTCGGATCCGCGCGGGGTCAAATTTTGCCATTCTCCCTTGACTTAGCCGGTCGACATTAACACAGGGCTGCGCTACAGCGCGCCTGTGATACTGTTCGTTTCGCCCAGGGGCGTCATTTACGGGGGGCTGAAGGGTGTACGGACCCCCTC
>Ga0209367_1007932_pt1 | contig 14582 bp, 7 predicted proteins | sample WorMetLIZISLAND2_FD_187412 | JGI IMG/M metagenome (GOLD analysis project Ga0209367, IMG submission 187412) | Marine gutless worms symbiont microbial communities from Max Planck institute for Marine Microbiology, Germany - Olavius geniculatus... ... | reverse complement strand
AAGCTGACGAATGTGAGAATAGCAAGATTTAGACAGTGCAGAGATTTGATCCGAGAAAGTGAGGTGTTCGTCAAATATGAAGCCAAGGTTACGAGCAGAGTGAGTAGTGTTGAGAGAAGAGTTATTGTTCTTGCATGAAGAAAAACCAAGGAAGACAATCGAAGAAGTGGGAAGAAAACATAATAAAAGACATCGACAAGGACAATTTAAAAAAGTAAAGCAATGATTCGTCGTCATTTAAGTGATGCAAGAAAAGAAGTTAAAAGCGTTCATCGCGCACTGGTCATCACCGGCCTAATGAGTCACACGGATGACTCAGTCGTCTGTTGGCTTTCTGCCATGACCCTGATGACATACGCCGATACAGCAGTTAATTATAACGCACCCGTCATCTTTACGACCGCGAAATCACCGAACTGTAAACGTGTTTATTTGCCGTCAAGGCTGTCGGACTATTTTAAAAGTAAAATTATAGTAAAATAAAAATTAGCAATTAAAATAAAAAAGGAAGTAAAATAAAACAAAAACAGGGGCCTAAGCATACGCACTGCAAATCGACTGTAAAATTTACAAAAAAACTTCTTATGCACAAAATCATATAATGATAATTTACTACCGGCGGTAATGACGGCTATATTGTTTCTGTCGCAAGGTTTTTTTTCACTGCAGAACACTTAGCTTGGTTAAATTTTGCACAAGTATAAAATATTATATTTCGATAACATGTTAAACCGTACTGAATTTCAAAGACATAGATCAAAGATCAAGATCACGTGGGGTTTTTGTGTGCACGATACTGCTGTTACCAGCGGGCAGTACTTAGCTTAAACAAGACTTGACAATCTGGTTATTTCATAAATTATTGTTTTCATACGGTCGTCATCACCAACATTTCATGACAACACCCAAAATATCAGTAGGCCTATATCATTTGTATCGATAAAAGTTTTCTTGTGAAAATGTCATGTAAAAATAAAAACGCTTTAACAATCATTCAATTGGCAAAACGTATAAGAATAATAATATTCTAGGCTTATTAGAAATTCTAGTAATACTGTAGTTATGTAGCCTAAATTAATTAGGCCTAAGAGTTGCCCAGGTACCCTGGTAGTTAGTTTTTCTGATGCACTTTTATATTCTTCGTTTTTCTCACTTTTATGGTTTTAACATAAATTTTGTTGTTATTCTAGTCCCGTTCTGCGATTAGCCTATAACGGACGATAAACGAACGAGTTGCATCGCATCCGTTCGCGCGCGCTGCAACCATTAAAGTAAAGGTCCGTTCTCACTGCGCGTCAACGCGCCGTACGCCTCGTAACGCGCGTTGCGCGCGTTACGCCGGCTGAATGGAACACATTGTTATCAATGTAGGCGTTCTCACTGCGCGCGTTAACGCGCCGTATACGCGGCGTAACGCGCGTCAAAGCGTATTGCATATTCATGGGCCAACCAATCACAGTGTCCTAGCCAAATTCACATTATCATAAATACACAGCTGCCGAGGTCTAAAATCGTGGATCCACTGGCTTCTGCTTCTTGATGTGCGGCGTTTTTTCTTATTTGAAATTATGCACAGTCCTATTAACATCACGTCTTCTTCACTGTCACACATTTTGTATTTGCGCCTTTCCGCTCTCCAGTGTAACCTAATTTGCATACGGCCTAGTACGCAAGTAAGTGGAACTTTTGCATAATTATGTGTCAACGCGCCGTACGCCGCGTAACGCGCGTTAAGTTGAAGCGCGGTAAGGCGCGTGACGCGAGTTATGCGGCGTACGGCGCGTTGACGCGTGCAGTGAGAACGTACCTTCAGGCCTACTATCACGCAGAAGACCTCTGCCATCGACGGCGCAACAGCCACAAAAAGCTCACAACTTCCATGGAGACAGATCACTCGAACAAAATAACAAACTATCTAGGGCCTACCATCAGATCCTTTTTAAAAGACAACTATAGAATTTTGCTGCTTCTCGATTTTTTTAGACGAATATAGTTATGATATTGTGATAAAACACGTCGCGTATATGGTTCAGTGTGTGACTGCGACGACGTCACGACGGCGACGAGCTGAGCTTGGTCCAGTTTAAACAGCGAACGACCGGAGAAAGAGATATAATATATTACCGGTATATACTATATGGTACAGTAATATATAGGCCTATGAGCGTACTAGATGTCCGTGTCGAGGTCGAGGTAACCTACAGTAGCTCGTCTGGCGTACAAACGCCCCCCTCCCTTGACTGATGCCGTTCTGTCATTGGCTAGCAGCAAGCTCAATAAAGTTGAGCAGAATCAAGCCGCTGTAGCTGCCGATGCAACCGGCTGCCGGTGGCCACGTCATAGACTCATAGTCTGTCAGTCAAAGACCGATCTCTCATTCGCAGGCCTACCTCCTAGTACTGACCCCACCCACCGCGCCCCGGCTCAACTGTCTATTTAACGCATCCGCATCGACGTCGACACGACTAAAACGAAAAAAACTTGGAAACAGCTAGTCTCTGACAACCGTTAGCCAGTAAGCGTAACTATTTAACTATTTGACTATTTTCTATACACTGCCGTAGAAGTATAGAATCATTCATTATTGTTTTAACTTTTAATCGTGTTTTTATGATTTTTTTTTAAATTTTCGGAAGCAATGCATTTATAGCATTTGAAACGCAAAACTGGGTAAAACTCTTTGAGCCATTAACCGCTAAGGAAGTTAGGAACTGCCAGTGTCACATCAGAGAGATCAGAGATGTTCACAACGTCACAAACACAAAAGGCAGGCGAGCAAGTTAAAACGTTTCGTTTAAAAGAATTTGGAAAATGTTTAAAAGTGCAACAATAATACCACGTTGACAAACTGAAAATGATCGTTTAATCGAATTGCAATTTAATTACGCTTCTAAGTAATGAAAGTCCAATGTAAAATTTGACACGGCTGGTAAAGAAGTAGGTCTATGTCTATACTATTATATACAATTCTTTCAACTACAGTACTGTCTAGTTCTCTGTGATTGCAGACTAAATTCCCTAGATTAATTTAAACACTATAGCTTTTCTTTCGCCGTAGGCCAACAGTATAAAATACTCTACGCTACCTGTGTGTACCGCAGAGAGATGGCGTCGATGTCAATGAACATCAGCGACTACGTGATAAGCGTGCTGTCGGTTCAGTCGCTGCAGCCGAGCGTGATTTCACATTCTCTCACGTTGATTGTCATTCTACTCGGCGCTGTCCTGCTGCACGATGCTCTGGCCCGCAGCAAGCATCTCAGCGCGTCCTGGCTGCTGTCTCATGACGTCGTCTCAGCGGCTTCACCGCCGCCCGGGCCCTGGCTCAAGCTCCCGCTACTCGGCTACTTGCCGTGGCTCGACGGCCGCAAGCCTTACGTCACTCTGTGGAACCTGTCTCGTCGCTATGGCAACGTCTTCCAGGTGCGCTTCGGCAGCCGCGCGGTGGTGGTGCTCAACGGTCGCGAGACGATCAAGGAGGCGTTTGTACGCCAGGGCGACACGTTCGCTGGCCGCCCGGACTTCCCGTCCTGGGCCGTCTTTTGTGAGGGACGCTCGCTGACTTTCAACTCAATAAATGACGACTGGATCACTCAGCATAAGGTAATAAATGTCTGTGCTATCATAGTCACAGTAAAGATGCGTGTTAGCTTCTACGAAACGTCTCAGGATTAAAATTGTTTTCAGTGATAAGTACGCAAGTTCTTTTTTACACGCTTAGCCATCGTCTAGGCGTCTGTCTGTCCGTCACACCCTGGTACTGTATCAAAACGGTGCAAGCTAAAATCACAAAATCTTCAGCTTGGGCTGCCACAAGGCCTCTAGTCTTTCGTGACAAAATTTCGTGCCCCTAGGTGCGGGGGTTCCCCTCGAACGAGGGCGTCAAAGAGGGGTACCACGTTATTTTAACCCTATTGGCTTTTCAAGCGTGAAAACGGTTGCAGATATGCACACGCATGTTGCTTATCATAACAAGCACTGGTGACAGGCTTTTTAGATTTATTAACATCGATGACCTTGAACGACCGTGAACCCCCAAAAAGGGTTTTAGTAAATTTTTCTGCAATTTTTTTGGATGCAGCGCACATTTCAACAATGAACTGCGACGAAATGGCTGGAGATAAGACCAAGATAACCTGCGTATAAAATTTTCAGCACTAAACGTAGATTTCAGCGGTCCAAGTCCCGACCCTTTAGATTCAAGGAGGCCGGCGCAGGCGGGCGTGAAAACGGCTACCCCCTAAAAATGGTTATTTTACCGCAGTCATCTCGTGTAGCGTGAAAACGGTTGCAAATAGGTACAGACATGCTGCTTATCATAACAGGCATTGGTGACAAGCTTTTTATTGGTGTCAATCTCGATGACCTTGAATGACTTTGAACCCCCAAAATAGGGGTTTTGGTGGAATTTTTTTGCGATTTCTGGCTGCGACACACATTTTAAGAGTGAATTGCGCCGAAATTGCTGGAGATGGACCTGGACAACCTGCGTATGACATTTTGTTAGCATAGAACGTACATTTTTAAAAATCTAAGTTTCGATCTCTTACATTCAAACAGTCTTCCGTACGGAGGACTCAAATTTAAGTACTCTTTCAAGATGCACTAATATCTTATTGCTGTAGGCCTACACTGGTTGCGAAAGTGGCAGGACCGCTGCTATCGCGCGTCACGTGAACTTTTCTCAAATCACTTGTTTTACTTCACTGGCCGTATATAGCGCTATAGATTACAAAGTTGTTGCGTACCCACAACTACGACGCAGTTCACTGCAGTTGTGACGTCTCTGAGTATTTTCTACGGTCTACTGCAAAGTGCTACCGCAGTTCTATTGTGAAATAAAACAACTTGCCTCTTGCAGTGTTCGCTGCAGCTGTAGTTGCGACGTGTTGTTTGTAGACGGTGCTGCGTGCACTCGGACTGTTCACGCAGAACGCGAAGCATTCTACCGAGACGCTGATACATCGTCAGGCCGTCGGGCTGGCTGAGCGTCTGGTCCACGATTCGACGCCGCCGCCAGGAAATGACCATAGCACACCGATGGCACCTGCTGCGGTGGAGCCGTACGACGCCATTGAGAGTGCCGTCGTCGGCGTCATGTTTGAGATGTGTTTCGGCGCACCGGGTGCCGGGGATGACGCGTTGTACGCGCAGATGATGGAGATGCTGCATGCGATGCGTAGCGTCATGCCGGCCGTTCAGTCCGTCGACATAATGCCGTGGCTGGCGCCGCTACTGCGCGCCCCACTGCGCCACTACACCGACAGCCTACTACACTCGCACCTGCTGACCACCCGCAAGACAACCTCCATCATCAACGCCGGAGTTCCCGACCAGCCGACGTGCGCGGTCCACGCGCTTCATCAAGCAGGCAAGTCCGAGCACGCCGACGACTCGCTGCGTGCACGCATCATGGCGACCGTGGACGACTTCATCGGAGCCGGGTCCGAGATCGTCGTCCACTTCCTGCACTGGGCGATCCTGTACGCGGCCAAGTACCCGGACGCCGTGCAGCAGCGTGTCCGTGACGAGATCAGACGTACTGTCGGCTGGACGGCAGCTCCAGTAGCGGCTGACCGCGCCCGCATGCCGTACACGGACGCCTGTCTGTGGGAGATCATGCGCCACGCCTGCGTCACGCCCATGACTCTGCCGCATGCTGCCGTCAGCGACGCCGTCATCGCCGGCCACAGCGTCCCTGCCGGCACGATCGTCTTCGCCAACCTCTACTCGACCGGCTGGGACCCGGAGATCTGGGACGATCCGGATGCTTTCAGGCCGGAGCGTTTCCTGACGCCGGGAGGCCACCAGCTGGACCGCCAGGCGCTCGGTCAGTTCATGTGTTTCGGCGCGGGGCGTCGGCGTTGTCCTGGCGCGCAGTTCGGCACGATGGAGATGTTCATCTTCTTCGTGGTCCTGATGCAGAGATGTGCGTTCAGCGCCGCACCGGGGCACGAGCTGTCGACCGACGACGCAAACTTCGTGCTCACCAACCAGGCCAAGCGCTACCACGTTCTTGTCCAGCCAGCCGCTCATGATGACGACAAAGCGATCTGATTCAACTCAACCACAAGCTCCACTTACTTCGATTTGTTGTGCAACTTGTCGTACAACAAGCGGTGCAACAAATCCACAAGTTGCACAAGTCCATATCAGATCGAAAGCTGGCAGCAATCCACATAATATATCTTGACGTATCTTGACAGTTGATATGCCAAGATATGTAGATAATCAACACGTTGTACGTTTTTTGTCCAAAAGAAACCACAACAAAACGAAGTAGTGTAGTTTGGGCTCTGCACGCAGCAATGGGACGCCGATCGTCGGACTGACTTTGTGACTTTTTAACTCACCTTTATCAGCATTGTATTTGTAGTTGCAGAATTTTTATCATGCAATTTTACTACTTATTATCGTGATGGGGTTTATTATCGGTGTTTTTTTCTACTGACATCGACTGCTGCAGCCCTTGTGGCTATATAAGATTTAGAAGGCGTTGAAAATGCGTAGTTATTCGTCGTCTACTCAGTTACTCAAACTATGACGACAGCTAAAAGAAACGATAGCCTACGTTCCAAACCTGAAACGTCAATCGAACCACACCAAACCTACCACCTCATTACAGGTTAAACATGTCCAAAACACGCTGATGTGCTAGGTCGGCCTCCAATATCCGGACATAAGTTGTTTCCAAAGGAGTCATGATACCAAAAACTTTGAGTGGGCCTACTCAAATGGCATAGGCAATAAATAGCCAAATATTGGAATTTTACGCCTAAGTTTCAAAGAATCTTCGTCGACTCTCTGGCTCCCTGGGACGCGCGCATCTCAGCGTCACCAAGCTTCCTCATCCACTGTGTGACGTTTGTATGCAACTACTAAAGACAATAAATGACACAAACGTAACCTTCGCCGTCTTTTTCGTAACTGTTTTTTGCTAAATGTAGAATTACCGTACGTAACGCATAATTTTATAACGTGCTGTAGGCCTATAGTGGCCTAAAGCATCGTACGAAGACTCGTCATATTTGTTTTATTTCACGGACTGCTGCTATAATAATGTTTTGTAGTGAGGCCTATGGACACTTTGTTGATTGTTCGGTTGAGTGTTTTCTGAAGCAATACATTTAGCAAAGCATCAGTGTAGAATGAATAACCAACATCGTAAATTTAACGGGAAATCATTTACGACAGCGTTACGGTCAAGGCGAGCCAATCCCTTCAGACCGAACTCACCGAGCATTTCACTACGCATTAATATAGGCCTATTAATAGAGCAACGCACGTATTATAAGCAGTATCAGCTGGGCCGTCTTACAACTCGTACAAGTCAGTGACCTAAAGCGGACACAGAGACGTACAATGAGATCGCGACCATAACGACACGCACTTGTCCTGCGCCAGACAAGTGGACCGTGATAAAGTGCTTGCGTATTTAGAAATGGGAAGTGGTTATACACCGTGTCTCAAAAAACATTCCCGACATTTTTGACTGTAACTTTAAAACCAATTATCAGATTTTGATAGTTTTTGGTACGAATATTCCTGACACAATTTGCCATCAAATGACCGTTCAGTTTTCCAGCTCACCCAATGTATGCTTCTGCACTACCTAGGGAAATCAGATCAAGTGAAATATATGTTGAAATAAACAGAAAACCTGAAAATAACATCCCCGATATTATTGATCGTAACCTGAAGAAAGATTAGCAGATTTTAATAGTTTTTGGCCGGCCAAAATATTTCAGACATCACTGGCTATTAAATAAGTGTTTTAGTTCCCACCTCACCCATCGTCTGCTTTTGCACTACCTGGGGAGATCAGACCAAGCATAATACATGTTAAAATGAATGAAAAAACCTCGATAAATTCCATCTATCCTAATCTGTGGACCCCAACAGCCAGTCCATTACAAGGTTTGACTGTCATGCAGTAGTGTGTCTACCAGAAGAAGTTTAGGAAATGTTTGTCAACAAGCGACTGGTACAGCCTGGATTGGTCTAGAACAGAACTTTATCGATGCTGCTGTCAATGAATGAATGAAGGCGTCTCCTTGCCTGTGTTCGCATAGTGGGCCAACACTTCAAGCAATTTTACTGCAGGCAGTTGAAAAATGGACAACTGGATGAAATGTCAGCCAAAGTGTCAGAAATGTGAACAAAATATGTTTTTACGCGTTATGTTGATTAAGCAATCATATCTCATTGGATAAAAAGTGATATTTCGCTGGTTGTGTTTTCCCTAGGTAGTGCAGAAACAAACATTGGGTGAGGTGGGAAACTGAATGGTCGTTTGATCGCAAGTTGTGTCAGGAATATTCATACCAAAAGTTATCAGAATCTGATAATTAATTTTCAAGTTACAGTCGAAAATGTCGGGGATGTTTTTTTTGAGACACAGTGTAGTCCTAGACCCCTATCTAGGCTAGCAGTAATACGTCCACGTTAGACTTCCCTTAAGATCAATGTCTTTTTTCATTTTTTCTCACTTTCAAAGGGGGCAGGCACAACCCCCCAATACATCCCTTCTACGAGTTGATTCATTGCTAGTCCTGTCGCATCAAATCAAGCAGGTAAAGGCAAGTACTTGATACAGCACTGCTTGCATGAATAAGACTCGTGATCAGAAGCATTCTACGACCTTAAAACTGGAAGACGTTTCAATAGTTCCAACTACAGGCTTGCAGACGAGATTGCACAAGAAAGCCCAAAAAGCCCAATGGCTTCATGAAATGGAACTATTATTGCCCGAAAAGACACTGCCGATGGTTCCTACTACTCTGTAGAATTCATCTTCCCCGACTTTTCAGGACAAAATGAATCGTTTTCCCTGACTAAATTGTTCTCACAAAATACCAATGTTTTCAATCGCTTGCAATCACACTAAAAACAAAGGTGGTGGAACAAATTCAAAAGTAAAGGTACAAGTAATCTGCGACCAAAGCAAGCAGGAAAATTTTTTTAACAGTTATACGCAATCTGAGTACAACATTTCAAAATTTTTGTTTTGCATCTCTGTTAACTTTTGCACCCTGGTACTTTTAAATTCTTAGACTTTCCCTGACTATCTGAGTTTTCTCTGACTTTGAAATGTAAAATTCCCTGACTCTCCCTTATCCTCCGATTTTTCCCTAACTTCCCCTGACCATAAGAACCATGACTGTCATTTTCCTCTTATGTTAAATGTGTATGTTGCATCAGTGAAAGTCTCCTAAACTGCATAATATGAGCAACGAAACAGAACAGCTGCAGCGAACAAAACCAAAGCAACCACGCTAATCAATATTTGTGGGCTGCCATATGCACTCACAATTTACACTTTGCATACACTTATTACAACTCTGGCAGCTCTCCATGAACATAAATCTTTCTGTTTTACAAATACTATGTCACGTAAACAGGCAAGTAAAATGTCCGTTAGTGGATGCTGAATTTTTATTTGTGGAAATAATCAGACATTTTGTTAACAAAATACAATGACCACAGCTGATAGTGGATGTAGCCTGTGCAGCTAACAAAAACAACAAAAAATGCTATCAAAATATCATCATCAGCCTGACAGAATTTTGGAGAGATAATCTGCTGAGATGGCAACCATCTCTGTCGTGGTACACTGGTGAATCAAACAACTGAAAGAAAACAAAAAACAGCTGCATGCAACAAAAGCAAACCAACAAACAACTTTTCGGTTTGTGTTACAACCACTGTAAATCTCACTCCAGTGAAGCCTGACAACTGAAACACATCTTGTGTCTGTATATTACATACATGACCCATGCAGAAAACACCGTAGATCAGCTGTTGTTGTTGTTGTAGCCCATAGCTCTTCTATTTCTTTAGTTGTGGTCAAGCTTGAGAAAATCAGCCATAGTGTCCGGGTCATCTCATATGTTTTGAGTTGTCAGTTGTGTTGGGTGAGCAGGGCACTGGAACAGATGTTCAACGAAGTGTGGTGCCACTCCACAGTCCAGACAAACATCTGTCATGCCTGCAGTGATGCGGGTGTTGTAGGAATTCAGAAGCCGGCAGTGACCTGAACGTAACCGTGCAATAGTGCGGATGATAGGTAGCATTCAAATGACGATAACTCAGGCGGAGTAGATCCAAGGACTCTGTTTGTACAAAGTTCGACTGGGCATCGCCTGCGTAGAGTACATAGAGCAGAACGGTACAGTTCAGCTTCAGAGATGTCGTCATCACATAACGGTACAACATCTTTGTTGAAGTTACTTAGCGTGCCCTTCATAATTCTGATTGGGGCAGGCTGAGATGTTAAATGATGATCAGGGTGGTTTGACTGGTGACAGTCACAAAATAATCACGTTTCATCATGCTCTAAAGTTTATCACGCCTTGCTACACTCACAAAATACAAAACTGTAAGAAAATGTACAACTAAGTCGGTGAACGTCTCCTAAACTGCATAATATGAGCAACAGAAAACAAAACAGCTGCAGCCAACAAAACCAAAGCAACCACGTTTTGTTAGAGCAGAAGAGTCAAAAATACCAACTACACTGTTCTGTGAAGATGCAGATACCTTAGAACACTGAGCAACAGTTCAAGTACCGAGATTTCAGTTCACGATATTTAACGAAAAAATACACAGTCACCACAAAATGCTCCATAGTTATTGGACCACTCTAGCTTTCAGCAGTTGGTATAACTCTGCTAATGCATGCTATTTCTACACTTTTTTGTGCAAAATTCACCTAAAACTTGCCACTGATATGTTTAATGCATTGCAATAACTGTAATAATATAACATCATTCTTGATACAAGATACGTGTAGAAGCCATGCTTGCTATATGGAGTGTAATATTTATAATATGATGTCAAACTAATGACAAACACTATGAATTAAACTAGAAACACCGGTTTCACTAGATAAAGTAAGTTCTGTTTCAAAGGCACAATAAGCACAACAATTCTGCTATGTTCAATGCAGAACAGTTTATCATATTACTGCGTAAAATGTCACCTATTTACGCAACTGCAAAAAGTAACAGTTAACTCAAGACTCAAGACATCTGGGGGGCGTGGTCAATCAAAATGAAACAAAAACCTCTACAGGCAAAAACGTCACATCGACACCATCACTGCAAGGCAAATACATTCAAATGACATATTACACACATTATATTTTATGGAACTTTTCTTCAAGGAAATAACATTAGCAGAGTTATAGGTCCAGAAATCAAGAGATGCTATGTATACAGACACACAAGTAGATGTGTAATTATGTGCAATGACAGTGGGAAAACACCCTGTATCTCGTATGACAAAAAAACCCGCAACAGACTGCGAATGTGGCTGTAATGGCAAGAAGCCGAACAACTGTTACGTGGACCCCGACACTACGCCATTCATTCACTGGACTAGCGCATCTTGTAACGCATCAGAATCTCTTTGGACGAGTATTGACCGTCAAAGCTGACCTCAATAATAAAGTCGAGATCACGCTGTCAACACAACAAGAACAAAACGCTCATTACTTCTGAACCACAAAGTGCATAAAACAGTTGAGTACACCAAAATTATTAACAAACATATAATTTCTGCTAAAAAGTTTCTTTAAATTAATTTGTTTTCTTTGTGTGTGAAGACTTTCTACTTTTCATTGGTGACATTGCCAAAAATACAAACTAAAATCAAGTAATGTATGACTACTCTGAAAAAAATATGAGAAAAAAATTCCGTAATCTTGACATGTTTTATAAAGTTAGTTGATTGTATTACTCAATTACAGTGATATCCCTGAAACAGTACAGTGGCGTAAGATATCTGGTACTTTTGAGAAATTTATTCATGTGATTTCCATTACAGTGAAATGCTTTATTTATGAATCAGTTTGGTACATAAGCAAACAAAGACGGAAGCAAGCCAACAGCGGAATTCCGCAGCAGTAACATGCAAACAGACAGCCACATACGATATTGCGCTGATTCGGCTTGAGGTGAAACACTCCGTTGACTTCCTCACCCTTCTTCACAGTGATATAGTCATCCATGTAGAAAACGGTCTGCTTCCAGTGAGTGTAGTTAGCATATGGATCTATCACGTAACATCACACAGAGAGATATATTAACATATGACAAGCTTAACCGACACCCAGCATTTGATAAAGTTACCGATCTATATGAGCTTAGCGTACTACTTTTTTCTAACTCAACATATACACATAGTAGTCACGAAGCATCACAGAATGAACAAGACACTGCAACTATTCAGGTGAAATAGTAGCAAAATCAGTAGAAGATGGCATTCAATTACTATAAACTATCGTTCACAATTTTACTAGTTTACACTGATATAACTTAAAATAATGCACTGCTGTAAAATTTCCTGGAAAAGTAAAAAAATCTACCCATGTATTTCCCATCAACTATAAAAATCATAATATTATGAAACATTACAAAATGTTACAAAATGACAGAAAAGACTAGACCTGTGGAGAAACCAGTTGGCTTGTGACACTTCATGAAATCGATGGTGAAGTATGTGACAAAGGCCTGGATGAAGTCATTACGTCGGCAGTACAGGCTGAATGGTGATGAGAATGTCAACTCATCCAGCGTTATAGTATACATATCAACTTCCTGCACGAAAAATACAACACAATGAAACAAAATACTAGATGCTGAAAAACCAGCCCAAACATCCCACTAAATCAGCAAAAATTAACATCTGGATCTGTTACTGTTAGATGCAATGAAACGCTCCAACCCAAAAGCTGCCACCGTTATTTTCTTCTTACATCAGTCAAATCTGTAGTGATTGCACTTATCAAGTTTCTTCCTAGGGCTGGTTACTCACTCTTCCAGGTTAACTAATTACCGGTAGTTAGCTCATCACTAGTTTATGACTGAAAAGTTAACCTAAGATGCATCCTGAAGATCTCTGTTAGGGGTGCACGAAATCCATATCTGAATTTGGCCAAGCATATGAGTGGTTTTTGTGGATTTGGCTTGGATCTAAATCCAGCTTCGATACAAATCGAGCCAAATCTTATATTTTAGTATCAACCTGGATCCGAATCTATGGATCTGGATCCGGCCAGATCCTGTCTGTCGATCCGGTTAGATCCGGATCTGAACAGTCTGGATCCAGTGCATCTCTAATCTCTGTTATGTAAGTAGATCAGGAGTTAAGTGCAGTTGGTTTGGCTGTTACAGAACTATGCCAATCAGTGGTCTCTTCAAATAAACATAATCTTAAAAACAGAATCATTTCATGCAGCACGATGACATGATGCCCCTTGACATGTCATGAACAGAGCACTAGAAATGACTGTATTCTACTTAATGTGTACTGACGATGTTAGAGCACAATAACTATTGACTGAGTGTTCACCTTCACGAGACACGAGTTGGTGACAATCTGCTTGGCGCTGACAACGTCAACAAGTGGTTCGCTGACTGCGACCTCACGAATACAGCTCATGTCGAACCCGTAGACGCTGTCCCACCCTACGATTAACATACACTGTTACATTTCCACAGATGTACATTGTCCTACCCTAAGCACAACACGCACTGTTACACACTCATCATCACTTTACGTCTGGAAATCAATTCCAGTCATTCGGCATCAGTAACGTTAACAAAGTACTTGGCCAAAGTCAGGCCTTCCACTACAGGCATGGCATAAAAAATTTGTCAAAACACCAAAAGCCCTACTATTCAAAACATTTTCCAATAATTTATCCAACAAGTACAAAAGGTGTACAAAAATAGAGTGCTAAAAACCTACAATATCGACATCACTCTACGTTTACGACGGAAGGAGGCTAATGAACAGCTATTGCAGATGTCAAAAGGAAGAGAGTTCCAAATAGTAGTAGGGGCAGCTACAGAAAAACTTCTAGAGCCAAAACATGTACGTACACGAGGCACAGACAACAGATTAGTGTCAGATGAATGCAATGTACGAGATGGAATGTAATGTTCCAGAACAGAATTCAGATAAGCAGGCTGAGTAGTGTGAATGGTCTTGTATGTAATACAGGCGATCTTGAATTGGATGTGCCGGTGAATTGGAAGACAGTGGTAATGTTTGAGCAGAGCAGATGAGCTGGTCGACCGTTGATTGGTGCCCCAGGTGACTACCCGGGCGATGGCGTTCTGTGCGCGCTGCAGACGAGCGACGTTTTTCGTCGTTACACCGACCAAAACAGAGTTGGCATAATCAAGCCGCACTCCAACGAGGGCACAGGCGACGGTTTTCGCCATGTCCTCAGTGAGGGCAGAGCGAATGTGATGCATAGCTCGGATATGGTAGAATGCCGACCTCGAGACTGAGTTGACATGGTCGTCAAATGTCAAATGTTTGTCCAGAGTTACCCCAAGTACTTTGATGTGGTCTGACAGTGAAATCCCTGAGCCGGCGACGTCGACAGTGGTAAGACTAGAATAACTAGCAGAACGCTGTCGAGTCCCAAGAAGGATTGCATCAGATTTATCCGGATTTAATGCCAAGCCGTTTATACAAAACCAAGAATTTAATGCAGATAAGCAGCCAGTAAGATTGGAAATTTCAGCTGAAAAATGAGTGGGGGATAAAGATATGAAAAGCTGTGTGTC
>Ga0209367_1007931_pt1 | contig 14582 bp, 7 predicted proteins | sample WorMetLIZISLAND2_FD_187412 | JGI IMG/M metagenome (GOLD analysis project Ga0209367, IMG submission 187412) | Marine gutless worms symbiont microbial communities from Max Planck institute for Marine Microbiology, Germany - Olavius geniculatus... ... | reverse complement strand
AGGTCTTATAAATAGATACAAAGAAGTTAATCGTATAAATTGGAATGTCATAAGACACCTAAAAAGTGATCGTAAGATTTTTGTCGTAAAATTGTCGTAAGATGTTTTGTGAATTAGCACATTGGCGCGTGTGTGCAAAATGTCATAAAATTGTCCTAAGATGTTTTGTGAATTTAGCCCCTTGTTCACAGCAAAAAAACCTAGAGGGCCAGGACAGTCAGAAGCACAAATGTTTTGAATAAAAATGCAATGGCTACATTTTGTGCAATCACAAAATCACACAGGGCTTACCAGTACAGTAATCACTCATGGACAGATATTCTTAACAAAAATCTAAGCAAAATGTGATATGTGATGTTTAGGTGGAATAGTTCTAGGCCTATGTGATTCATGGCAATACATTTGCCTAGTGACAAATCGCTGGTTTCGTTCGTGTGCAACTAAAAACTATTATAAAGCCACAATATGCTCAAGTCATCACAAGCTAAGAATCTGTGTAAAAGTTATTAAACTGAAATCAGTAACAATTTTAGCACGAACTGACCAGCATGGGCAAAGCAAAGAACGTGTCGAATGCAACAAGCAGCACGAACACAGCTGTCAGAAAGTAATAGATAGCACATGTCCGTGGGTCTGGTGCAGCTACAAGTATCACCAAACAATTACTATATACAGGTTGGGCCAAAAAATGTGGCACTTTACTTTTGTCCGTATCTTCACCAATTATTGATCAATTTTCGCAATTCTTTCACTGGCACACTCTGTGGACAATTTGCAATAATGTGATTATTACACATCCCACCACACCACAAATGCATCTCTACACTACCTTGTGAAATATCAATGAAGCATGCATACATAACAATAATAATGAACAAACATTTCAGTAAAATTGAAAAAAAAACACTTCAGACTAACATTACAGTGAATGTTCTGTATGACACTAAACTGTGTGGGTCCAACACAGTCTAGTGTTAATGCATCATTCATCGAAACGTTGGTCTGAAGTGTTTTTTTTCATTAATCTGAATTTCTGTTATTATCGTTAGTTTTTGCTTACATGTATATTTCACAAGGTAGTGTACTAAGTGTAGAGACGCATTTACTGTGTGGTGGGACATATAACAATCACACTAAATTGCAAATTGTCTGCAAAGTGTGCCAGTCAAAAATTTTCAAAACTGGTGAATAATTGGCGAAGATATAGACAAAAGTAAAGTGCCACGTTTTTTATGGCCCATGGTGTAGTTGTAGTGTACATCTCAGTCATCGATGGACAACACATCTTCACAACATCATTGTGCCACAACTCTGATTTTTATGCCACTGCTACTGCAGTTCTATTATTATTACTGCTGATAGCATTATGCTGCTTAACGCATCAGAAGATGTGTGTGAATGAAATGGGTATAGTTAAATGTTCTGTTCCATGACAAATGCAAGCAAACATATAAACAACAGTCATACATTTTAAATCCTGGCTATGTTATACTGTCACTAACAATTACGTACACAAAAATCAGTTGAAGCAAATCAGCTGTAATAAACAGCTGCATAATGAGATACGACATTATTACGGACAATGTAAAACAATTCTATTGCCACAAAAATAAAATTTTTATAACGGTTAAGCTGCACAGTGCAAGTATGAAACAAAAATTGGGGTGCGAGCAAGCTTCAGTAACTTTAAACAGATTACTTACCAGCCAATGAAATCAGAGCAATGACGGCAGTCAGTGCACCACTGGAATTCTGCAACATATAATGTCACAAACAGATTTAATGTACTACATGAAACAATGTGTGCATTGCACACAAAAAGCTTGCCCAGGCGGAGCAGATATCTGATCACCATCTGACCTTTGTTATCTCCGCCAATGAAACGAAGTGAATTGGAGAAAATTATGAGATTGGCTGTTCTGTCCGTGTGTGTGTGTCTGTCTGTCTACACGAATTGGCAAAGCTATGCACTCTAACGAGTGCCTTCTAGTATGATTATAATACGATCATCATCATCTGCCCTATGGGCTACAAACACTCCCATCTTCTGCTGCTTTTTACCTCCAACAGCCATTTCCCATTTACTTTTCCTTCTCTTTCCCCTTCCCCCTTTCCCTTTTCCTTCCCCTTTCTATTTCACTTCCCCTTCCCTTTAATTTCCATTCCTTTACTCCTTCCCCTTTCCCTTCCTTTTTCGTTTCCACTTTCCTTTTCCTTCCCTTCCCCCCTTCCTCTTTCTCTTTCCATTCTTCCGTCTTTCTTTCTGCGTCCACATCTGAAGCGCCATATCTCCATAACGTTGCAAGAGAGACGCATTGTCACTATGGACCACTCATAAAAAAGTCGACCCCCGGGAGTCGAATGGTCACGTGACCGATGATGTCACGTGACCCCAAAAGGTCAAACTTGTGACCCCATTAGAAATTAAACTGTTTGATTTTTTTCGACCAGTCTAAACAGCTCACTGATTATATATATACGGACATATACTGTAAACTATCGAAATGCATTGGACAGACTCCCTGTTCGTATGAACATTATCTTGTTCCTTGAACAGTAACTCTTGTCAAGTTTACGTTTCTACTGATAATAATATCATATAATACACATGCATGTCATACAATACACTGGCCAATTTTTATTACGGTAATAATCAAGAGAAAATGAGTTGACTGACAACGCTACAGATTCCTTAGCAACTGTATCAGCTAAAAGATTCCAAATTCCAAAATATACTAAACTATATTAATGACATCAAAAGAAAAGAAAACTTGACAGACTGTAGCAACAAAAATTCTAAATAAAAGATGAAAATCACAGCAATTCATCTGTGTATACTGAAAAGACGAACTTCCACAACATACACAATGTCTCTAACACATGAAACAGACAACAGATGCTGTACTCACACAGCCCAGCACCACAGCATTGGTGTACTTCATCGGCAGATAGGCCGCCAAGCCGTAGATGCTGTTCTGGTAAATACCATTTGCACCTGTTTGCAATTACAGCCTGCCAATTCACTGCATTGCATAATCCCACTTAAATCTTCACAATAACATGACATTCATGATCGCAAATTAACTACAGTTAAATTTCAGGGCCTGATGCAAAGAATGTAACTGCACAGTCAGTAAATGAACTGGCTCAGAGTAAAAAAAACAAAAAACATTTTTGTATGAGTAATCTATGGAAATTTGGGACCATGCTCCGCCATGAATCTATCAAATACATAGAAATAATGGTTATGTTCTGTGCAATATTGAGATGATACATGACTACAAGCAAAAGTTTACAGCTCTATTTCTAACAGCTCATATTGTGAAACAACTTGAAAAAACCAACAACAAATTGACTGACACATTAACCGCTTAACTTCACAACTACTACTTAATTACTAAAGTACAATACATTTCCCATGAACCACTGTATTTTTCTTATTCACAAGCAAATTTCTCATTCTTCTTTTGGTGTTATATTCAGCCTGCCTCTTGGTGTCACGCTATCAATTTCATTACCCAGAACTGCTTAACACTACCACTCTTATTATCTTATTTCAAGTTTTCAACCTATTATGCACCAGCACACTGAGAGAGAACACTTACTGTTAATTATGACAACAGAAGCCATGGTGATCCAGAAGAACGTTGGACGCCCTAAATGTTGCATGCAACAACCAGCACACAATGATGATACACCACTGACATTACATACGAGGGTCGTTCGATAAATAAGTTACAAAACAGCGTCATTTTGTTAGTTTTCCAAATATTAAAAATCTGAAATATAACTTTTGTAGGGAATTTAATTCTGAGTAGCAGTGTGAGTTTCATGATGATGACGTCACTGTGACGCCATTTATAAACACTAAATACAGCGACGTTGACTCTGAAATCCTCCCGTTATGAACAGCGTGCCGTCATTGTATTTTTAGGCAAAAAATATAAATGCAAAGTATATTCACTCTGAAATGCATCCAGCATATAGCGACAAGTGCTTTGCGAAGCAAACAGTTCACATTTGGTGTAAAAATGTTGGTTGGGCAGAAATTTGTATCTTATACCGAGGAGCAATCAGTCGTTCTTCGGTGGCATGGACAGCAGCTAGCATGGTTCTTTGCATCGGGCATTCAGAAATTTGCAAACAGACACATGTAGGCTGTGTTCTGCGAGCAGATGACATCACAATAATGACATCATCATCGAAAAATTTTTTACACCTGTTCAGAATAAAATTCCCTACAAAAGATATATTTCAGATTTTTTAGATTTGGAAAACTAACAGAATAATGCTGTTTTGTAACTTATTAAATCAAACGACAATCATAGAATAGCACCGTACAAAAGTGAGATTAAGCAACAATGAATACACTTCTAAATGCTGTATACTTACACTCTGTTAGCCACATTATCAAAATGTTTACAGTATTGAAAATAAAAAAGAATACATGTTATCACAGCACACAGTAAGAAGCGACTTCAAAAATAAGCACAGAAGAATAAAGACCAAGCATCAAGGTTGGATGTTTCAGCATGCCATGGTGACCTTAACTTCGACCCCAAAACACAACATGTTCACTTTCCTCCGAGAATGCATCACTGCTCAAGTTTGGTGAAGCTGTGTCAAGTAATACTCAACAGACATCATGTTAACAATATCTGAGACCGACCGACACAAACACACACATGCACAGAGAAATTTCTCTAAAAAGGTGAAAACAATGCTTCCAGCCACACTACATTGACGAAGGCGTAAGAATGACTTACAAGAACTAGAGTCAATGATGGCGAGCACAACAGTACAGATGAAGATGAACACAATGACTATGATGCTCCAGACAATGCGCCGAGATGTGCTGCCACTGCAACATCATACCACCACCGATAGGACAAACACAGAAAAACTGCTCTGCTTCCAGCCTAAGATGAACCAGTTCTAAGGCTGCGTTCACATAAACACAAGTACGAGTCTGGCACTGTACAGGTTCCCATATACGAGTTACGACAAACATGAGTTTGCGTGTATTTCAATGGCAGCTATTCACGTACGTACAAGTACAGGTTACCTGTAAATTTCACTCGTACAAGTTGTTTCTGTGCAGGTCGTGTTTTTATCCAACCCGTGCAAAGTAAACTGCCGTAAAGAGCACTAATTTAATTTATAAAAGCTGTAACGCATATATGACGTCAGAACTGACGTCACTGTAAAACTGTTCATCCTTAGAGGTGCGCGGTTCGTAAAATTATTAGCGATGTGATGGAATATTGTTGTTTTAATGGCAACGCATTTCCTCGATTTAATTTCATTCAATATGGCCGACACATGTTGAGTTATCTGCTTGTACAAATGACCGTAAAAGTTCCACTCATACGATTTAAGTTTCTACGGGCCATAAACGGAAACCCGGACCCATACTCGTACCTGTGTCTGTGTGAACACAGCCTAACTTCAGACATGCTGTTAAACAATAATCAACGTTTAAACTGCAGTGTCCATATTGCCTGTAATCTAGCAGTCATTTCTTCCATCACAACGCCTCCATAAAATTCCATCGAAATCCGTTTATGACATTTTTTTTACTAAACCAGCTGACAAACAACCAAATAAGCAAACAAACGCGATCACATGATCTCTGCCAAACTTTGGAGAAGCTAGTATGAAATAATTATAATAATGATGATGATGGCAGCACCAAAAGCTCCTGCTACTACTTTCCTACAAACAAAAACTACCAATTTCAATTTTTAGCAAATTGGGTAATTTTTCAGCGGTTACTAAAGTGTGGCTCAGTAGTCTAACGGTAACATGTCGGACTTGTAATCCTGAGGTACTCAGAGGCGCAGATTCGACTCCGCACCAGGACACTGCCGGGATCGACATTAGGCAAGTTGTTCACACACATGTGCCTCTGTCACCAAGCAGTATAATTTGGTACCGGCTTCACCGCTGGGACGTAAACAGGCACACCGCACAATACACTGGCCCCATATCCGTGGTCTCGCAGTGTAAAAACTGGTGTCTGGCTGAGGGCCTTAGGAAACGAAGATCAGAGCCGCCCTATGGGCTTGGGAGGGACTTTACGTTTTTTAAACTAAAGTCAAACCATGTCCTTAATATAAACCACTGTAAATGTTTGAGTCTGCCACATCATACAGCCAACAGTATCAAAACACTGGAGTATAACAGTGACAGCCAAAGAATGTTGACTTTGATTCAGACCACAACACTGCAAACTAGTCATAAACACCACTTTTGACCTTTGACCTTCAGATGAAGGCTACAGATAGCATAGACTGGCCTTGCACTGCATGACTGCAGGCAGCAACACCTCAACTTGAGATTTTGTAAACAAACAGCAACAGAAAACAATCCTTGTCACAGACTGATTCTGGTGACTGACCAATTCTCAGCATAATTTTATTCCCACTTGAAAACTGCCCAAAATAATATACTCCAGATAATTTTATTCATATACTGATGTGCTAGCCTTTACAGATAAGGCTGTGGTGGTTTTGCTTCAGTTTTCCTTATCAGCACAATTACTTGGAAAAATATGCAGTATCCACAAATTTATCTAACATTTAAAACATTAAGCTGCGGAATAAAGACTGGCCAGCTACAGGAATATATCGCTATTTGTTCAACACAGTTCCATACAAGACGCAACAGTACAGTACTACAATGTTTCATCACCAGCAATAAATACTAAACAAAATAAAACCGCCACATGCAGTTATAAAATAGCATAATTTGCTCACCCCTTCACCCGGCAGAAAAGATTAAACCCATTCAGCAACACGTTGGGAACCTGAGCCACAAAGCACAGAGAGCTCAGGAAATAGTCTCTATAGACCTCATCCGACTTTGCCTCTGTGCTGTTCTGTTCAGCCGAGCCCGGTGCAAGCTTGTATTTCACAAAATACTGCAACACGACATCGATATCAAGTAGCGAATTAAAAGTAGCTCAATAAAACATTCCATCTGTGTAATACGGTCAGCAATGATACGGGAACACATAAATAATCAGCTGCATTTGGATCAATTTTTATTCTACACATGACTGATACATGTATTCAGGTTGATGATTATCAATCATACACACTAAAACAGGTAATTTAAGCAAAGCTCACGTGATGCAAGATAGCATCGGTGCTGCCACCTGGGGTATCAGTGTACGACAATCGATAAAACAATAATGCATTTTGGAAGCGTACCCAAATATGAGGCAAGACACCTTGAACCTAGGAGGTCAAAACTCAAAGATAGTTAAAATCTATTCTATGCTAAAAATTTTATATGCAGGTTGTCCTGTTCTATCTCTAGTAATTTTGGTGCAATTCATTGAAAAAAGGTAAAGGTAAAGTCCAGTAGTTGCTATAGCGCTTCTTACATGAGACGAACTCAAGACCAGAAGTGCGTCACAATCTCGTATTCTTACACCAGCACTCCAGTGTGCTATGTACGTGTTGTACAAAACCTCAATGACCCTGTCTGGCAATGGTTGCATCATTAACAATTTTTGGGACCTGGGGGGAGGTAACTGCATGACTCTTCCCAGAAATTTTTTGAACGTTTTATGCAAAATGGTGCATTTTCGCACAGGTTTGAGAAAAATTAGCTTAAATTTGGACCCTAGTTCATTTTCATTCACGATCTTTTAAGAAAGTAGGGCACATGACCCTCAGTGTCCCCATGTTTATGCCATCGTTTCCTGCATATTTATAGTCTGACGATGACACGAAGCCATCCCACAAATGACAAACATACAATGACGAAAAATTTTGTCACAAAAAAACTATATAGAGTCCTTGTGGGAGCCCACAGTGAAAATTTTGTGATCCTAGCTTGTACCATTTTGACAAAGCTGCAGAGTGTGATGGACAGACGGACAGACGGATGATAGATGATAGCTAAAATGCGCATAAAAAAACTGATCCAATATCACAGTGGTACTCTTGCATATAATGTGTTTAAAAACAAAGATATAACATGCCTATCAATTTGAAATAAGCCACACTTGAAGCCCATGTAGTGCTATCTTGATAAGATTGACACAATGTCTGTGAACTAAGATCAAAATATGCAATTATGCATGTCAATTAGAGTTCTTAAACGAAGTTCGGATTTGCGAACTTCAAATTTCAAGTTCAAATTCGTATTCGTTTTTCAGCCCTTCGATATTCGAATCCAAGCATCACTAATTAGACACAGATGGTTTTGCCTTGAAAGTGGAGCGCTGTTACTTCAGCCGTGCACGATTTCTTTGTTCTCTACCGGCCATCAATTCAAGCGATGCCCGCCTCTGTTTTCTTACTCTTCCCCTTCCCTCCCTTCCCTGCATACCGCCGCGGCATTCAATTACACTTGCACTGCACCCCTGGCTCGTGTTGTATACTGATGTAAGCTGTCAAAGTGACAAATCTTGGTGGCCCAGACACCGGCGAGTGGCATGCCTGCTGTGACCTTCATCTCGCCCCACAGTGCAGACATCAAACGCAAATTGCTTAAGCTTCTCCACAAATATATAAACGAAGTTCTAATTTAACCCGAATTTTAGCGGCTGAAATTCGAATTTGGAAAAAAAACGAATTTAACATCCCTAACGTCAATATAAAAATAAATATGCTTGTTCGAGACTTATGAATCCAGTGACGGATAAATTATGCAGAAATACAGTTAATGAGTGAATGAGTGAGTAGGGTTTAATGTCCCGCCCGACACAGTATAGGTCAATACAGTTAATGGCAGATCAAAGACAACTTACATCATTGGCATTGATAAACATGTTCCATGGCATTAAGACAGCAACTCCATGAATCAGAAAAATAATGTACACCAAGCAATAACTACAAAACAAAACAGCAATCACAAAAATATTCAGCTTTTCGTAAATTAATTAATGATGATTTTCAAATACTATTCATTCACAAAGAATCAACTAATCATATTTCTTTGCAACAGGCATAATTTATTTGGCCCAAATGAGCCATTCAAATAACTTTACTCTCTGACATGGTCTGTTCATTTTTCGGCTCAACCGCATGTTTCACTGACTGGATTCCCCCACATTTCTCAATATCAAAAGCTCCAGACCTCACCATTATATTATTAACTAATATTCATACAACACAGGTCAGGCAATCAGCGATTAATTAAGATGTATAACTTTGTGAACTTGAATGTAATAAAATGTCAAACTCTGGCATAGGATCAACTTGACGTAGCATATCCCACAATTTTTCGGCAAAGCCTGTTTGACTTGGTAAATATAACAAGCATACCTGTCACTGGGCGGCTTTTCGATCGACACAAATGAAGGCGACTTTTCACGTCCATCAACCACAATAACATCAAGTTCTTTTCCATCTTTATCCAGAAGACCCTCTTTTTCTTTCATTTCAACTACAACATCACGACAAATCTTTGTAACACAAAATGTGCACCCAAACTAGACTTCCTAGCCGAATTTTTACGAAAATAAATCTGGATGAGCCAAAAATACAGCAGATATTCAGATTAGCCAAATTTTGTCACAAACAAAAATTTGCGGCTAAATTACAGCTAAATTTTGGCTGAGATGCATCTACAGCACTAACCTCTCAGTGGCACACAATCTGCCTTTATATTTTCAACAGGTTGCGATGCACAAAAAAATCAGTCCTCGAAACATCACACATGCTGCTGTGGTTTAAATTAGCCTAAAAGTAAATGTTTAGTTGAATCCATAGCATTAAGCCGTGTCGGCGTTGAGGATGTGAATTGAGTATAGAGCTAAAAGGCAGACCAAACCGAAGCATAACCAAAGGTTAAGCAAATTTTTCTGCGATGGCTAATAAATTTTAGAAATTTGATGGCAATTACGATTGTATTTTTGGCGGATTTCCGACAACGGCAAAAATTTTTGGCAAATCCGGATATTCGGCAGCAGTTAGGAAATCTAACCTAAACTATCTACCCGATATGCTGTTAAATTCATGTTCTGCAAAACTATAAATTTTTGATGTTTAACAACTACTATAAAAATGCCACACAACTATAACAATATGACATTCACCATCTATATAACTAATTCCGTCTGAGATCATTCTCACATTTATTCGTTGATCCATTTAGTGTCAAGCGTTGAGCCACATGATCTCGGTCGTCACCCATGGCATGCTGCAACAAGACAACAAACAAACAGTTTGCACTACAAACAGTACATTTGACAATCACAAGTATGACATGGTTATGCTTTAATCGTTAAACGTTAAAAATGTTATAGAGCTCTTCGTAAGAAACCCATCTCAAGACTGCCATATCAGATCACATAGTATTACCTGCCACCTGACGCAAGTAAACATGCCCCACCTTAACCCAGCTACTTGATTCACCTACCACGAAGGGATGGAAGGCTGAGTTGACCCAGAAAGCTAGTTACCTACTGATATGGTTCAACCGCTCACAAACAAGTACTAACGGAGCCCAGTGTACAGCAACTTCGTTGATCGAAAACAATGCATTACCACTATGCCACACCACCAAACCAGTGTTGTATTATAATAAAACTCCACACTTACAAATAGTCAATGTTTATATGGAAATAGAAGTGCGTCTCACACTTTATCGTTTCCATAAAGTTCTCACAGCTGCCTGAGTAGTAAATGGTCTCAAACTGCAGCAGTCACAACCGGTATGAGATTTCGTGAGCAAAAAAATTTGTTTGCTACATTTTGCTAGCTCTGCCCACACAATATTCATCATATACATAGAATAGTTATAACTGACTAGTTCAAAATTCTTGCATAAGCGTCTCACACTTTCGTCAGAAAAAAAGCCGTAGATTCTGAGATTCTTGTAAGAATATAAAGTGCAAGACGCACTTCAGAGCACTAGTAAGCATGCACAGTACAGAATCGGTCACGTGCCGAAATTGTTGTGTACCAAGGTGGAACTAAACTCACAACCCATGTTGGCACATAGGACTTCATGTATGCAAATAGTCATGTACCAATTTGGCCATAGATCTGGCCATGCAACAGTAACAGCATGTACACAGGAAATTCTTGCTATGGAAACAGTGGACGATGATAAAAAGCGGATCGGCGAAGGTGGTTGGGTAGCATTTCGCCTAATCTCATTTCGCTTAATCCCATTTCGCCTAATCTTTTTTTGATAGGCGGACCAACAACGACTTGCTTTGTCGTTTTTGCCTCTTTGACAAGCTTTGTTTGGTCGTTCATCATTTTTTCTGTACCATTTTTTGGCCGACCGTATGGAATGCCATTTTACTATTTAATTCAGAATTCATGATATGTACATATCATGAATTGCTGAATTCCTGATATGTACATATCACGAATTCAATTCATGATATCATGAATTTAATTTATGATATCAGGAAATGAATTCGTGATATCAAGAATTTGAACTCGTGATATATACATAATCATGAATTCAATTCGCAGTGACTCTTCTTAATCAAATCAGAACTAGTTCAAAGTTCTAATCGAATTTTAAGCAAAGCTTCTCAACTTAAGCTATTCTAACAGAAGTCATCATGTAGGCCTACATGATTGTCAAGATCATTGTCCACTTGTCTGTAGCAGTGTTTGATTTGTCAGGGGGGGAGGAGGTGAGGGGTTTAACCCCCACTGCATGAAGACGACCTCCCTACTAGAACTTGTCTGGGGGATCGGCTTTGACTCCCAGAACGTGTGATATATTAGCGTTGATTGCAGCGTTTGAAGGCAGCGTTGATGTAGCGTCAATAGCAAATAGAAAGCGGCATTAACGCTATAGCGTTTAAACGTTAGCGTTCATGTAGCGTTGACGAGCGCATGGAACAAGAGATTCAGTGACCTCGTGTACATAGAGAAAGCGGCATTAACGTTATAGACGCTATGGTGTTTAAACGCTAGCGTTTAAACGACATTTAAACGCTAGCGTTGATTAGAAGCTATAGCGTTTAAATGCTAGCGTTCATGTAGCGTCAACAGCGAATGCCCAAAAACCAAAAGTGCTTCAGCTTCAGGGGGGCTTTCCCCCCTGACCCCTCACCAAGGGCTTTGCCCCTGGATCCCATTGGGAGCTCCGCCCTCAGATCCCATTATAGGTTTGCGCTACCACGCTCGCTATGGGACCATGCCCCCCAGATATTAAGGGGCTAGAAATGCCACTGCAAATAACCGCAATTTAACATAAGGTAAATATTGGAACTTTCGCTTCACAGAATTTAGTAAACTTACCCATGTGCGTTAATTTTTAGCCGACCGTACTTTAGTAACGGTCGAGCTGTTGTCACATGTGGGTTGTCGTCCGTCCGTCCATCACGGATCATAGTTTACAAAAGTAGGCAAATTTGCAGCTTCCATTGAACGTCTAAAAACCAAAAGTGCTTCAGCTTCAGGGTGGCTTTGCCCCCTGACCCTCTGACCAGCTACACGAGGTCACTGAATCTGTTGTTCCATGCGCTCGTCAACGCTACATAGCGTTAATGCCACTTTCTATTTGGTATTGACGCTACATCAACGCTGCCTTCGAACGCTGCAATCAACGCTAATATATCACACGTACTCCCAGAAGGGTTCCAAGAGCAACTGGACAAAACGTGAGGTACAAAAAAATTAACTGCATCCCAACGTTTAAATTTGTGACGCCGCCTTTATTCGTTCTTTCTATATCAGTTGCAATAAATTTGGTCAGTTGATTCTCGGGAAAATCAGCATTGCTAGACGTTTATAATTGCCATTCACATTTGAAGTAAAGCTGTCAAAGCATTAATTTGTTAACGCGTTAACGCATTGCGTTAATTTTTAAAAATTTTTTTGCTGATATTGTAAGTGGACTACATCAAAAGGGTGTTAACGCGTCAAGTTAATGCGCTAATTCAACAGCTCTAATTTTAAGACTGATGCTCCAAATTCGATTTCGTTTGGGGCTCTGCAGTAGACTAAACTGGGGGAGCGATTAGGCGAAATGAGACGACACAGCGGAAGCGCAGATGTCGCAACAGAGTTAGGGCTAGAGTTAGGACTAAGGTTACGATTAGGAATAGGGTCTGGAGATTGTTAATCTAATAACTTACAGCTTAATTACAGCGTTACCTGTTGCGACATCGGCAGATCCGCAATCCGCTTTTTACCCGTAGACGGAAACAGTAGGCTACAAGCCGAGACAAGCGTACAAGTCACATGGTCATCATTCTCTAATTTAGTTACGGTAAAAGGTTCCACCACAAAATTACCAACAATCACCGCTCAATAACTGATACTATATATGCAAACATCTCATTCATTTCATGTATCTTACCATAAACCGGAGAAAACCAACAAATCACAACAATAAATCGACCTGGCGCCAGCGCCAATACCTCGCTTTTTATCGCCGTCTCTGTTGTTTTCAGGGTTGCCAGGTGCTCTAAAATTTTATAGCCAAAATCTTCGTCAAAACTAGCCCATGAAGTAGCCAAAAACTTTTCTCCCAAAAAGCCAATCATAACATCGTCAAATTACGTCATATGCCATACCAGTACGGTCGGCTATCGTAGCGACAGCTAGGCTTCTTGTTCTTTTAGTTGTCGTCGTCGTCACTGTGCGTCGATCAAGCTTTCGGCGCGTCTTGTCAATTTCGTCAATTTGTCATATACTGCTAACAAGAAGCCCAGCTGTCGCTAAGATAGCCGACCGCACTGGTTGTTAGTTACCTTCAAAGTTATCCAAGGTCAATAATTTTTACGCGCGAGAGCTATAGCGCGTATTAGCTACGGTAATTCTGTCTGTCCGTATGTCCATCACGACCTGGTATCAATCCAAGACCAGGTGAGATAGAAACTTCAGGTTTTCAGCATATGCCATACCAGTACGGTCGGCTATCGTAGCCTATTGTCTCTAGTATTTCGTGACAAAATTTTATCTCGCTGGGTAAAGGGGATCCCCTCAAACAAAAGGGAGAAAGAGGGGCACCCTCCCCCTTAAAAAGCGTTATTTTACCGCTATTGGCTCGTCTAACGTGAAAATGGTTGCAAATATAGGCACAGACATGCTGCTTATCATAACAAGCACTGGTGTCGAGGTTCTTTAGAATGTCAACATCGATGACCTTAAATTGAACCCCCAAAATAAAGGGGTTTAGTGAATTTTTCGCGATTTTGGGTTGCGACACGCATTTCAAGAGTGAATTGCGCCAAAATAGCTAGAGATAGACCAAAACAACCTGCGTATAAAATTTTCAGCATTGAATGTAGCTTTTAGCAGTTCAAGTCCGATTAACCCTCTACGTTTAAGAAGGGTTTCGCAAGCGGGTATCAAAAAAGGGTACTTTTCTAAAAAGTGGTTATTTATCTCAGCTCTGCAATGAGTAAGCCTCACCGCATCCGTAGGCCTATAACAAACCTACATGTCTTCATTTTATGAGATCAACTTTTGCTGACACACTACTTTATGACCATAGCCTAATTGGTCTATCCAGCTAGTCAGAATGTCGGTGTAAGTAAGTAAGTAAGTAAGTAAAGTGTAAATTTATATAGCGCATACTCAAAAAGATCTCTAATGCGCTGAATACATTTTGTCATCAATATTTCGCAAAAATGTATGTCTTCAGCT